>Ga0247611_10004064_pt1 | contig 20727 bp, 38 predicted proteins | sample 177DNAGHGhighgp2_FD_192422 | JGI IMG/M metagenome (GOLD analysis project Ga0247611, IMG submission 192422) | Sheep rumen microbial communities from Palmerston North, Manawatu-Wanganui, New Zealand - 1770 DNA GHGhigh gp2 | ecosystem: Host-associated > Mammals > Digestive system > Stomach > Rumen...
GCGAGCACTACCATCATCATCACTGTCAATGACGCTGATGTAAAAGCCTCCATTGTAGTCCACATTCCATGCGTAAATATCATTGCCAGGAGTACTAGTCCAATACCAAAAATGTCCATTTTTATCAATTTTTCTTTCTTCTTGAGGAATAGTTTCCAATTCCTTTTTTGAAAGTGTGTGAGCAAGAATTTTTTTACCATTTGGTAAAGTAATCACTTCTTTCATTTTAATTGCTTCTTTCCAAGTTTTATTTGGAATAACCTTGTCTGATAGATAATAATCACCGTGAAGAGTATAACCAGGAATTTTCATAATTTATCCACAGCCTTTTCAGCTTTATCTTTAACTGTTTCATACACATAAGTTGTTGCTTTTTGGATTTTTTTAGAAAGTTTTTTTGGAACATTTGTTCCTATACAAATACCTAAAGAAATTCCAATAAAAAGAACTACAAATTTTCTCTTACCTCTTATAAAACACATAGCAATACTAAAAAATAAATAGTACATTGGATTTGTATAAAATGGGGACATAAGAACACCTCGTTTGTTAAATTATTACACTTGTCCCCCAAAAATTTCCCAATTTATTTTTTAAAAGAAAACCCTTTGCCATAGAAGCGTTAGAGCTTCGCTAAAAAGGCAAAGGGCTGATAAATGGTATCTAACATTTATCATACAAGTATTGATAAACCGAAAATCACTTGTATTCTTTAAGAAGCTGGGAACTTCTTAATCGGTTGTGCGACAAGAAAATTATCACCAAACTCAAAGGGTCGTCAGTTATTATTTTTATAGGTTCCGACCCTTTCAGCTAACTCAAATACTCCATACTAATTGATGGTAGAGTTCTGACAATTTACCTATTTTAAAGTTTGAGATAGGAGTCGAACCTATATTTGCCAGAAAAAAAATTCTGTCTGTCATACCGATATTCACAGACCAACTCAAACTTAATTTTCTTTATTATATCAGAAAAAAATTTTTTGTCAAGTTTAATTATTGTTTAATATTTCAAACGGCAAATCATTATCAACATTATTTTCATTTAATTCTGGATTTAAACATTTTTCTATAAATTCTTTTTTTTCTTGTTCTGAAAGTTCTTCTATTTGTTTAATTATTTGTTTTATTTTTTGTTCTTTCTTTCTTTCTTTCTTTCCCATATATTCTTTCCTAATAATTAAAAATTTTATTTTCAATAATAGAAGTTTTTAATGGCTTTTTGTTTTTATGTTTAAAATTCCATTCATTTATTAATTTTCTTAGTTCATTAATTCTTGGTTTTATTCCATCATTGTACACCTTATATATTGTTTTTTGCTCAGTATCAGAATCTAAAACAGAATTATATATTTCTTCTATTTCTTTTGTTTTATTCTCGATTTTTTTAATATTTTTATTTACAACTATATTTTCATTATCCATATTGGTTTTTAAAAAATCAATACACTTAGACAACATTTTTGTATGATCTGCTATAAACATATAGTCTTTTTCTTCAATTAGAAATTCAATCATATCAAGAATTTCAAAGCATTCATTTATTATTTTATCAAAATTATTCATATAATTAAACTTTAAAATTGCTTTTTGCAACATTGGCAAATCAAATCTAAGACCAACTGAATGGCACCTTTACATAGATTGATTTGTTGTTCCAACATTGCTAAAACAATTTTATTATTTTTAATTCTAAGCTACATCTTCTGTTGCTGGCACCTCATAAACAAAATCAGCAGGAACAACAATTTTATCAAATTTAACATGGCGGTCTGGCTTTTTTGATGGATCGGCAATATAGTTAAGAATAAGATGGGCGGTTTTATCACCTTTACCAGGTTCACCAACTGTTCCTTCCTGAACTTCACCATTTGCCATCCACTGAATTGGGTCTCCAACTTTCAAAGTAGAAAGATAAGCTTTTCCAATATCAGCCTGTTTAGCACTTTCTGATTTCTTCATTTCTTTTTCAACTTCTTTGAAATCTTCCATTGCTGTCTTTTTTACCTTCTGCAAACCAGACATAATATCTCGCAAGAAATTACAGTCAATATACTCTTCTCTTGTAGAAGCAGCAATTGCCATCATAACAATCTCATCAGCAGAGAGTGAAAGCTCTTTCTCGTTAAGAGCCGCAGCGATTTCATCAAATGTCATAAAAACTCCTTTTGGCAAATTTAATTTCTTGCCTTCAATTTAATATAATTTATTATAACAAAATTTGTTAAAATTTTCAATACCAAAAAACTATCCTTAATTTAAGGCACTTTTAATCAAAAATAAAGATAGTTTTTATGAATGATTATTATACAACTTTTATGACAAAAATATCTTTTATCACTCAAATGGTTGATATATATGGAATATATATTGTCCCAGTTGATTTTTTTGAATTTTCAAAAGAAATCAACGATGGACAAAATAAAATAACCAAACAAGGAATACACGAATATGGAACTCGCTTTAAAATATTTTCATTGTTAGAAGAATTTAAAGATGAGTTTCAAAGAATTTTAAATTCTTGTGATATATCTTTTGAAATTAAAAAGAACAAAACAATTACTTTTAAATTAAAAAAGCGCTAATTTGAAAATTATTTTTTCAGTACTTCTTCTTATTCAATACTTAAATAAAAAGATGATTTAACAATAAAATTAGCCATCTCTTTAAGTAAATTGCAAGGCATAGAATCGCCACTCAAATAAAAATTTATTCTACCCTTATATTTTTTATATTTATCAAATAATTTTCTTGTTTTTTCTTTATTGTATTCAAAACATATCGAAAGAAAAATTTCTGAGCAAGATGACAATCTATTCTCACTATTTCTTTCACAACCAAATAAAAAACGATACAAAGGTTTAATAATAAACTGAATATCGTTTTTATTAATTTTATAAAAAGGGCAACCCCTTTCGCTACAATCCATTTCTTTTATAGTAATGGCTTTTTTTAATATTTGTTCTGGTGTCATAATAAATCCTAAAATTTATAAGTTAATTATATGATGATAAATGAAGAAGAGGAAGAAGAAAAACGTTCAAGGCGCAAATCAACCCAAGAAAAAACAATTCAAAACAATTATGCAGAAACTTTTATAAAGCCAGTTGAAAAGGCTGCTAACAAAAAATTTGCTGGCAAAAATGGCGTTTCAAAAATTGAACTCATTCCACTTCTCAATTTGATTAAAGAAATAAACATCTATGATGAAAATGGCAATAAAATTAATTTACCTGAAATTGAAAGTGTAATTAAAAAATTCTGGGTAAAGAAAAAAACTGCTAACGATAAAAATTCAGATAGATATTTCAAAGAAAGAAAACCAACAAATCAAATTGACAATCTTTTTAACCGTTCGTTGGGAGAAGATTGTATTTTTAATTATTAATCTTTCTATAATAATCTTTTCTCTTTTTTATATGGTGATTATGACTCCACACCAATCCAATAATAAGAACAATTACAAAAAGAGAAACAAAAAGCATAAATTGAGTGGCAAAATTTATTGTTTCTAATTGAATAAAAGCAATACATAGAAAAAATCCAATTCCAGTTCCAATTAAATAACCAATTAAAAATCTAAACATAATTTATAACCTTAAAAGATTAAGTTTTTCAATATCCTCTTTAACAAGTGTTGTTTCTTCTTCTTTTATTTCTTTTAAAAAGTATAATGACGCTGGCGGAATAATCATATATTCACCACACTTTCTCCAAGAATTATATTTATCATCATAATCTTCTGAATGAAGAATCCAAGCATCTCCATCGGATACTATAAAAAAATTATGATATTTACCATCATAACTTTTTTCAAAATCTTTATTTACAAAATATTTCATTTTATACTCCTAAAAGATGTTTTTTTATCAAATCCATGATTTACAATTTTCTCATTATTTGTAATACCAACACTTTCTGTTTTTTCTTTATCGGTTATTAGTGAAGAAAAATATTCATCAAGTGCTAAATAAACTTCTTTTGGATCGAGAACTGATGCTAAACCTGTTTCACCTATTATCAAGGTTTTATCTTTAATATCAGTATATCCAGCACTTTTCATTTTGTCATCTTCACTTAATATTTTGCTTTTAGCATAATCAATAAATTGATTGTCAGTTTTATAATAAAAATATCTATGCAATTTATAAAAATTCATTACATCTTTATTGTTGTAATTACGCCACTTAGATAGAACTTTCATTTTATAATTTGAAAATTCTTTTTCTTTAATCCCACAACAAACCACATCTTTATACTCAATATCATAAACTTCAATAAGAAAAAATAAACACCCAACTTGAAAAATCAAATAATTGCTAATATCAGAATAATAAGTTTTCTTCTCATATTCATTAAGCCTAAGAAAAGAAGCTATATCATTTTTTGTAAGAATAATAGAATTTCTTCGATCAAAAACAATATCATCATCTTTATCACTAAATTCATAAGAAATGTAATCATAAAAATCTTTAATTTTTGATATAATTCTCATTTTCTTACCTCTTATTCTATATCTAATAACCATTCCTTGCTTAATACATATTTTGATAAGTCTGATAAACTGCCACAAGGGCAATATTTTAAAAAAACATTTTTATCCCTCGTAATTTTTTTAGCATAATCAATTATATTTTGTATTTGTTTTGGCTTGTATTTTAAGCAAATATATAAAAATTTACTTGAACAAATTGATGTATTATATAATTTATAACTATGCAAAAAAATACCAACATCAGTTTGTTCAATTGGAAATCTATCACCATCAAGTGGACAGTGCATACAACGATAAAAGTTTTTTTCTTTATTTTCATCTGTTGCTAATTCATTGAGATAATTCTTTGCTTCAAATTTATTCATTCTTTTCATTCTAAATCTAAAGATTTCCTGCTTTTAATTAATCTCCAAGTTCTAATCCACCAATAAAGCCTCTTCGGATTTAATGAAAAGTTTTCATTAACGCCATAATCTTCACCAGACCAACCTTCTATTGTTCCTACTTTTTTATAATTTGGTGGTAATTCCACTAAAATTTTTTCAAATTCAACATAATGAACCCTGCATACAACTCTACAATTATAGTGTGGAGAATTTATAGAGTTACAATTATATACAACTTCAACTTTGTCATTCACTTTTACTTCTGGACAATTAAAAATTCCTACACGCTTCATTATACAACCTTTATAAAAATCAAGCCATCTAAATTAGATGGCTTTATATTTTAAGAAATCCAAACAGTTAAGTTTAGCTTATCCAAGCGAGAGCTTTACAGCTTGTGCTTTTCTTATTTATTAAATTATATCAAAAAAAATAAAATTTTTCAAGAAAAAACAATCCCGCCTTTTTTAGCGGGATTAAAATTTTATTTTATGTCAGTTGAAATATTACTATCTATATTTCCCATAAGTGCTTTTTGCTGAGCAGTTAATAAACTTTTTTTCTCAATTTCTTTTTCTTGTTTTTTACCAAAACCTTCTCTATTAAGTGCTTCTAAGCCCCAAACCTCTTCATCATCTGTGCTTTCAGTTTCATAAGCTTTATCAGCAGTAACAAATATTTTGTCTAAATAAACGATTACATATCTACCAATAACAGGTGCTCGAACGCCAATTCCTCTAAGAAAGATTTCACTATCATTATTTGGATAAACAGGCTTAACTTTTACTTCTCTTTTAGAAGGATCTGATATATATTTTGGATTGTTCCAAGTAATATCAAAATGTTGCTTTCCAACAATGCCTTCATTTGATTTAAAATTACCGCAAGCAACGTTTACCTCTTCTTTATATCTATTATATCTAAATACTTCTGGAACAATTTCTGCTTCATATCCAAGAGTAACACCCGTAATTCTAACAGAACGAATATCGGCAACATTTGTAAGACGACCATTTCCACTATCTGTTTCTGTAAGTTGAGGATAAATTTCTGGCTTAATAACAAAATAAATTGGTTTTCCTTCAAAGACATCATCTGACATTTCAATCTTAATGCCAATCATTCCATCTTTTGTTGGTTTTGTAAAAGAAGCTTTTTTTGCTGAATATTTAGCTGCACCATATACTTCGATAGTCCAGTTTTCAGCAGCATTTGAAGCTGTTACATTTTGTCCTTCCCATTTTGTTTCTGATAAAACAGAGGCGTCAAATAATTTTCTTTCCTGTGCAAAAGAAGAGAACAACAATAAAGAAACAATAACAATACTACTAAAAAGTTTTTTCATTTATATAATCTCCTAAAATATTTTTTATTATAAATAAAAAACAAGTTTTGTCAAGAAATATTAAACAAACTAATTTGTAATTATGTATTTTTCTTCTGGTTCTACGAAAACATATACGTATAAACCAAACTGTTTAATTTTCATAATTTTGTGCTGTTCACCATTTAAAGAAAAAGAAATTTGTTTATCTTTTTCTTTAAATTTATCAAGTTCAAGCATCAAATCTTTAACTGTTGAAATTTCTTGTTTATATTTTACTGTTTTCAAAATTTCTTCGTTTTTAATAATTCCAATTGGACAATTCGGTTTGGTTTCAACAACTCTTACTAAACAGCTTGGATTATAATTTTCAAGACAATCTTTAAGAATTTTTACAGTCATAATTCCCCCTATTTTAAAATACTATTTTGACAATTCTTTAAAAGCCCATACCATCAAAACTATAATAAAAATAATTGATAATATTCCACCAATAATTCTTAACATTATTTTCTTCTCCTCATTTTAGACCAAAGTTTTATTAACTCTTCTTGGTGTGCTAAATACCATTTTGTCAAATCCTTCGGCCCCCAAAATGTTTTTGGAACAATATTAGTTGTAAATAACATATCTATAAACCACCAGCAAGAAGTATATCTTTTAGAACCACTTCTATATCTTTTATACTGTTCCCAAAAAGTATCTTTTGATCTTGTATATGGAATTAAAGTTCTGTCAACACCAAACACTTCTTCATCTGCTTGTTTTCTTAATTCAGATAAATCAGATCGCCAATAAGCTCCACCATCTGAAGGCCAACCCCATTTATCAGAACAAGAAACGGTATAATCTATTCTTGACTTAATAAATTTTTCATCAGGTGCTGTTTCCCATATATCAACAAACTTGCCTTTACTCCAGCAATTATCAGACCACATACACCCAATACATTTATTTAATCTTTTTTCATTTATATTGCAATGAATTTCTTCTGGATTAATTACATTATTATATATAGCAATATCGTGCTCATCTTTCAAATCAAGGCAATAAGTATCAATATCAATATCACAAACTTCTCCATTAAGAGAACAGGTTTTTTCATAAGGTTCAAAAACATCAAAGCCTTTTTCTATTTCTTTACAAATAATATTATCTCTTCTTCTTCTTGCTCTGTTATAGAGCTGTCTAAACGGCTTATCTTCACCACAAGCTATCTGTGAAAAATCGTGTTTTCTATAACTTCTGCTCATTTTATTTTCTCACTTAAAATTTTTAATGACCAAAACTATGAACTTCCATTCCTCTTATAGCAGTTCCTTTATATGGAACAACTTTCATATCATTTGACTTAACTGGCTCAAATTGATTAAGATAATAATTCCATACGGATTGCTGAGCTTTATTAAAATCTGTTTGTCTTTTTAAATTGTTTTGAAGAGCAATCGAATATTTTGTCCTAACATTATTAGAATTAAAATATCTATTAACAGCTTTTCTAAGCTCATCAACTGTCTTACATTTTTTAATTTGCTCTATCAAAATTAATCTCCTATTAACATATCTTAACTACATTAAGTTCTGGGTAATTTCTTGGAAGAATATTATCTACCATATTAATATATTTTTCACTCATTAACTGGATTAAAGGCTTATTTCCAACTTTAATATCTGTATTAGAACGGTCAACTCCATTTTTTAAGTCATCTTTTACTCTTTTTTCACAAAGTTTCCAATCCCTACTATCTTCAAAAGCATAGATAGTAATTTCTGGTTTTAAATATTCAACAGTATCAAATAATGTTTTTAAACTTTTTGAAGTCAGTGTTGTAGCAGAAAAATATACATCTTCTCCATTTTCCAATGATTTACGAAGCCTGTCATATGCTATTCTCCAAACTTCTACATTTCTTGATTGATCTGAAATATCTCCTGTCAATTCTTTTCTTATATCATCTGGACAAATTACAGTTATGTTTTCAAGTTTATTTCCAAAAGTTGATTTTCCCGATCCACTTGCTCCAACGGAAATTGCTAATTTGGTCATATATACTCCTTAAATTCTTTATGAAAATATTTAAGAATATCTTCTTTATCTTTCATATTATTATCTTATTATACATTTTTTTATAAAAATTTTCAAAACAAAAAACCCATATTGCTTTTAAGCAATATGGGTTCACAGTGCATATAGCCTCAACCTTCTGTAGAATGTCTGCGTCGCGAACCCTCATTAGTACTATTATTTCCCAAATGTTTTATGTTTCACCTTCTGCAGAAATTAAGAATAATTTCGGTGTTATTACTTTCAATGATTCCCTATATCAACTATTTATGATAACACAGAATCATCGGGGCAGCAACTTCATACAGTGTTCTGCTACTGCTGCTGTTATATTAACTTATTATTTAAGATAGGTTTCTGTTTGAGAAAACACGAACTCAAGTTTTGCCATGAGCTGTCCATCATTTTCTTTCCAAGAAGAAGCTCTAAATCCACCACTTGAAACAACATTTTCTTTATCTATTGCTTCTTCAAGAAGTTTTCTTGAAAGCTTCCGCATTTCATATTTAGTTGGAATATGTTCAGTTCTTCCAATTCCCCAAACCCAACCAGTCATATGCATTACTTCTTCAACAGAATCAAAATCAAATCTGTCAAGAACATCATTAATAACTTCTTGTTTTTCTATTTCTTTTGAAATTTTGTTTTTTCTTTCTCTTTCAAGAGTTATTTGTCTAAGCGCTTCTTTTAGTTTATCGTTAGCTTCTTTCCAAAGTTTTTCTCTTCTGTCCTGCTCATCGCAAAACCAATCGTTTTCATCACAATAATATACTCGCATATTTTTCCTCTTTATGCTTATATTATAACTCAAAAATAAAAAATTTTCAAGAAATTTTATTGATAATCCATTCCCATAAATTATGCCTCCCAAAGTAATTTATCTGTAATCATATATCCAATACCAGAATCTCTTGATGGATTTTTAGAAACCACAAGATAAAGAGCTACTTTTGTATCCAATTCACTAAGAAAATCCTTAGAAGTATAAATCTGACTTACAACATCATAGCCTTTATTATCTTCTCCAGATGGAAAGTCACCACGGATTACCATATTATCTGGTAAACTATTTAATATTTCTTTAAGTTTTCCAACTGTTAAATCATTTAAGCTAATTTCCATAATTTAATCTCCATTTTTTGGATGTTATCTTTCTATCTTTTCTACAAGAGTTTTAAGCTCATCATATCCATTCTTTTTAGTAGCCAAATTTTCAAATTTCTTATCCAATTTAACCAAGCTAAAAGCACCTGGCATAAGCATATAGTAAGAGAACAAATCTCCGTCTACATTTTCTTTACACCACATAGCCCATTCTTTTTTTCTTGTTTTTTCATCTGATGATTTACAAACTTCTCCAACTTTAAGACATTCACCAACAAACCAAGAAGTAAATTTTTTCATTACTTCTTTAATTTCATCAATTTTTGGTGCTACAGCTGGAACTGCTGCAAGTAAGTCATCATATTCATCAAAAACAACTGCTTTAAACAATACTTTTGAATTACAAGAAGTGTCGCGGGCAAATTTAAGTTTAAGATATGAATCACATTTGATTTTAGCTCTTGGAACTCCTGGTGTAGTATAATCTACTACTACACAACCCTCTTTTTCATTACCGTCAAAAGTAGCAAGAAGCTTTTTCAAATCGTCGAAATTTGAAGCATTAAGCAACTCTGGATATTCAAATTTAACAGATGTAAGCTTTGGAATTTCCTCTCGTGGATCAACTTCTACTAAATCTGGTCGTCTATATCCGTGAAGATAAAGCTTTGTCTCTTTATATTCACAAATAATTCTATTACGAGGTGATACAAGTTCAAACATAAGAGTAGAACCTACTGGAATATCCTCAGCCCAACCACCTGTGATATAGAAATATCCAACTTCTTTATCAAAATGAATCGATACTGAATTATCAATTTTTTGAAGGGCTACTTTAAGCAAATCTCCATATGTTTCTGCTCCACGAGTTGCTGGCTCATCATAGACAAGTGAATCTTCAAAAGGAGCATTTAAATCAAACGAACCATTTGTAAAGAAATAAAGCCGTTTTTCTGTATCTCCATTATATAATTCCCAATTTACACAAGCTGTTTTTACAATAATACCATCACATTTCATTTGATATTTTGCTTTATCCCAATTAATAGCTTGCTCAATATCCGATCCAGACGGATCTCCATATCCAAAAAATTTTGTGTAAGGAACAGATATTGGCTCGTAAGTGTTTGTGTTAATTACAACACCACGACAATTTCTTACAACTGGATCTGTAAGCTTAGAATCAAAAAGATTATATACAAACATTGTCCATTCTGGGTGATAAAAGCAATGTTTAATTGATTTGAGATTGTATGGTTCTTTCTTAAGGAGTTCTTCCCAATTATCCTTATGCTCTTTGATAAAATCTATAAGAGCAAAATTCTTATCATCTATATATCCATTCATATCATTCTCCTTCAAGAAATAATTTTTCTCTATTATTATAATAATATTGGCTTACTACTTTACCAATATCCTCAAATGTTTCTATTTTAAATCTTTGCTCATAATTACTATCACCAATCCAAAGAGTAATATTTCCATTTTCTTCTTTATATAACTCAAGTTCTACAATTTCTACTGTATTATGAAAACCATCTTTAAATCTTAATTTCATAATTTATTATAATAAATTTTATTAAAAATTTCAAAACTAAATTTTTATTCTATTTCTAAATATTTACTATTGCAAATATCATATAAATTTAACATTTTGTCTTCCCATTTTTTAGCTTCATAATAATCTATTTTTATATTATAAAAATTTTCAATCATTTCACCAACTGTCGAAACAGAAACTATACCAAACAGCTCATCAAATGAGCACCATATTCTTCTTGCTAATTCACTTTCTCCAATAAAATCCACATAACGCTCAGTATTGTGTATATCTGATACAATAAATTTTTTTATTTGTCTAAAAGCAATTAAGATTTCTTTTTTTGTTTCAAACATATCACCATCCTTGATAATGATTTAACAAATTGTTATATTTTTTCTTTTGTTGGATGATTATACCAATCATCTAAATATATAATATCATTTTTCATTAAATTTAAAATTTGTTCTTTGTAATTTTCATCTTTTTGATTTTGTTTAAGATTATCGACATCAAAAAATTAATTCTTCTGTAATTTCTTTTCCAATAATTATTCTATCTCCAAAGATTTTTTTAACAAAACAAAAATAATTAGCTCCATCTTCTGGTATTTCTCCTTTTGAAGGATAGAACCACTTATTTTGTTCGAGTTCTTTAACTGCTTTATTAAGAATTTCTGTAATTATTTTTGCTTGTGGTTCTTTTGAAGAATGAATTTGAATATGTTCTTTTATTTTTTCGATTTCAAAATCAGTCATTTAAATCTTCCTTATTCATAATTTCAACTTTAAAAGTTCCATACTGATAAGTCCCAGGCATTGGGAGAAATGATTGAACAGTTTTTATCCATTCATCAAACCATTGAAACTTTGATTGTTCAGTAAAATTATTTGTTGAAATCTTATTTAAATTCCAAACAACAAGTTGAATATATTGTGTAATCGGATCTTTAAATTTTGGCCCTTCAAAGGTTTCTTTATTCCTAACATCAACACCCCAATGTTTCATTCCTTCTTTATGAACAAGAATATGAAAACCACCAGAAGTTCTAACAATAACAACATTCCCTTTCCCAAAAAGAGTATTACCACATTCACGAAGATTATTATAAACAATTTCAATTTTTTCAGAATTATGCTTTACATCTTCTGAAAAATCAAAATCAAATTGTGTCCAAATATGACGTGAAAGATTAATTGCTCTACAAGTTTTCTTATGTGTATCAAGTGTTCGTAATTTGAAAAGCTGTTCCTGAATTCCATCTTTTGACATATTAGTACAAGCATTAATGAGATCATTAAGAATACCATTAGTAAATGTCATATTATCCATAGCAACTTTATGTTCATCAGATGGATTGACATAGAAATATAAAACCAAACTTTCCTGTGGATAAGGATCTCCAGATTTTGTAATCATACCTTCATATGGACATTCATAACGATAGACAAAAGATTTAAACCAATTAAAATCCCAAAGTTTTTCTTTTCCACGAGATGTTACAACTTGCTCTCTCATCATTTCGCCACGACCAAGTTTAATTCTTGTTCTTTCTTCTGGACTAACTTTTTTTGCTCTTGAAGAGATACACATTAAATATGATTCATTTAATTCAGGAGTATCAATAACTTTATCAAAGAAAAATTTCATTTCATCTTCATCAGCAACAAATTTATAATTCATACAATACTCCTAAAATTTTAATACTTATTTATTATATAACAAAAAGAAAATTTTTTCAATACCAAATAAGCCGCTATATAGCGGCTTATTTTACAAAAAAAATGAAAAATTTTGTCATTATACAAATCATACAAATCTAAGTTATTAAATTTTATGTTTTTTGAGCACAATAATTCTAAAGGTGTATCCAGCATTCCTCTTATATAAGAAATAACAGTTCTTGTATAGAACCCGTGAGAAATACAAACAACATTATCTTCTTTAAATTTTGATCTTAATTCTTTAAGCAATCTTATGATTTTAACATACATATCTTGTTTAAACAAATGAGTGCTTGTTGTGAGTTCTTCTTCTGATAATTCCCAGAATTTTTTATCACCTATACCAGAACAATCAAATTCTTCAAGATTTATTGAAATTTGAAATGGTTTATCTTTAAAAAGAAGTTTAGCAGTATCAATACATCTTTTCTGTGGAGAGCAAACAACTTTAAAATCTTTTGGAAGATGTATTCCTACTTCTTTTTTCCAACTTTCAATAGTATTATTTTCCAAAGGCACTATACCATAAGAATTATAATCTTTAACCATTGAGCCAGTTATATTGGCTAATGTTGGAGCGTGTCTCAAAAAATATAAATTCATTTAATCACCTTTCATTCCAGCAATATATATTGATTTAAACAATTCAGCAAGTGTAGTAGTTTTCAATGTTATATTTGGAGAGCCACCTGATAGTTTGAAAGCTGTTTCATAGCTCCAATTTTGAATATGTTTAAGTAATTGTTCATATTGCTCGTTTGATAATTGAGAAATTTCTTCTTGTATTTTATCTTTCTTATTTTGAGAAGCTTTTCTTTTTTCACTGTCATTTATCAGTTTTTCATTTTCTTTGAGAAGATTATCAGCTTTTTTAAGTAATTTGTCAATTTTGTCGGCATCTTTGTTTTCTACTTCATTAAATTCGTCAAGTAAATTTTTCATATTTTCTCTCTAGCTAATTATGTTAATTAGTATTAGTAAGAACAGTCATTTTTGTCCTTCAAGAATACCAAAAGTGTCCGCTCGGTTGAACTTAAAAAAGTCAAGATTTTTTGATAATATGAAATTCAGCCAATTCTTTAGTATCTCTTTCTTTTTGATATTCTTTCAAATCTTCTTCTGTTTTAAAAAAATTACTAAATAAATATAATTTAGAAATTTTTTCAATGATATAAGCAGAACAAAATCCAATTATAAATCCAAGCATATTTAGCTCCTTGACTTTTTTGTTTTGATGAATTAGAATTATTTTGTTAAAGAAAATTCTAATTCATCAAAACAAATATTTATTCTTTTTCAAGCCAACCATCTACTTCTTTAAAAATTACTGTTTTTTTACCTTCTTTGCTAAAACTTGTATAGCTAAAAGGTTCTTCACAAACAATTTTCATTTCTTTCAAATCTTTTTCAATATTTTTACTTTCTTTTTTTTTCAAGATATTTTACAGCACATTCTTTACAAAGATTGGTAATCCAGCCTTTTGTCTGCCAAATAATTCTTTGACCTTTTTTATTGGCAGGTTCTTTTCCACATTTCTGACAAGTCCATTCTGAAAGCATTTCTGCTTTTGTTTCGAGTTCAAATCTTGAATCCGTAAAACTTGTATAAATGCGAAGTTGTCCAAATTTTTCTTTTATTTCCATAAAACGAAAAGCGGCTTTTTCTTTATCAGTCCATTTGTTATCATAAACCCAAAAAAGCTTTTCCAAATATTTTTTCCAAAGTTTTTCCCAGCCACTTCCATTCCAATAAACATAGTAATTATGTTTTAAGTTTTCTTCGTCTGTTTTATAGCACAATTCATCAGAAAAAACATTTCTATATTTAAGGAATGGATATTTGTTTAAAAGCTCTAATAATTCTTTGTCATTCATTTAAATTGTTCATACTCCTGTTAAACCAATCAAAACACTCATAAAAATAACCGTTCCAAAAATAAGAATAAGCATCCAATTTGGTACTCCATTTTTTGATTCAACCGCAATTGGAACAAATATTCCTAAAATAATTATACAAATTAAAATAAAAATAAAACTAAACATATATCACCTACGCAATCATTTTAATATTGCTAAATTGCTTATTCAACGAAGTATTTTTACCAGCTTCAACACCAGAAGCATAAGCACTACCGTCAGAAATAGTGGCTCTGTTCGTAGAAGTTCTTAAACAAGGATATTTACTATGTTTGAAGTTTTCAACTTCATCAATAGGAACAAGCCCCCAGGCATTTTTATTTGCTTTTGGATTTGGCTTTATTTGGCAAACTTTATCCCAAATAGCATTGGCAACTCCGTTACAATAGCTGTTTCTTTTAGCTGTCATTTTTCCAAATTTTTCCCTTGCTTCTTTAAGAGTTCTGTCAGCTATCCAGTTATACATAAGCTGAACGGTAACTCTGTTTGATTCACGACCAATGATATCAATGGTGAATTTTGTAGTTCCTGCTTTTTTATTATTTACAAATGAACAATCAAACATACGACAAAGAGCATTAAGAAGAGTTCTACGCCAAGGCTGATAAGCTTTTTCTTCACCATTATTGAGATATTCGCTACCAAGCTCACCAAATTCATCTTCAATAGAGGTTTTGGCAATTTCTTCCATTGTCAAACCTTCTTCACTCATCAACTTATTTGCCATAGCAAGAGCCTGCTCGGCTTCACCTTCAAAATTCGTTCCATTAGCAAGAGCCAACATTTTTTTAATTTTTTCAATCTTTGCTGTATTCATATATTTTTCACCCTAATTTATAATATTATAACATAAAATACAAAAATTTTAAAAACTAAAAAACGTAGTTGTTTAAACAACTACGTTAAAATTAGCTATGCAAAAAATGCTGAAAAATTCTGACCATAATAATTAAATCCATATAATTCAGCTAACATTTTTAAATCTTTCGAAGTATATATCAATATCTAACATTTATTTCTCCACATATATTTATTTTCATAAAAAACACAACTTTTTTTATTTTTAAATTCAAGACCATCATTGGCTACGTACTTTGTTTCTGTTTTACCATTTTTTTTACGAATAATTTTTACTTTCATTATTCTACCTCCAAGAAATGTCTTGTTGCCATTTTTCCTTTGAACATTCCAAGTGACCAAGTATAAAGTCCGTCATCTTCTTTTATAAATATAGCAGCATCTTCGCAGCCACTATCATATATATTATCATCTCCCGTATAGTATGTCTCTTTAGATAATCTTTCAACTGTAACGACAGTTCCACAAAATTTTGACATTTCATTTATAAAAGTTGAACCAATATCTATATCATCATCTTCATCTTTGTTTTCTACATACCATTTCAATGATTTAACAATTAATTTATCACCTGGTTTTATATCACTAAATTTGACAAATCTATAATCAGGTCTCAATGTATAATCAAGCATTATGTATTATCCTCTTAATAATATTTTTTTGAGTATTTGTATTTATATTATAATATTTTTAAAAAAATTTTTAAAGACTAAAAAATAGAATAGTCATCTTTATATCCAAATCTTAAATTGTATAAATGAATTTTTTTATTAGCACTATCCTCTGTTAAAAAAGTAGTCCTTTCAATAACCTGACCATCAATACTAAGCTCAACAGCCCAACCACCAATAAATGAACTTTTTATAATTTTTGCCATATATATTAACTATATTATTCAATATCAATAACTTTCTTTTCATATACTTTTGAAAAAAAACCAAAGTGGTTCTATTATATGTTTTTTATTATCAAATTGTACAATAAATAAATTAAAACCATATTTTTGAATTTTAACTCTTTTCCAATCAAGCTCAAGTAAAATTCACATAACGAAAATTTAAAATAATTATCTTCTTTGCAATAATAGAAATTATTTACACAAGAGCATTTTTTATCAAACTCTTTATAGTAAAACAAGGGGTATAAATACCCCTTGTTTTACTATTTACGTGAATTTTTATATTCTACTGCATAAGAGTGTATTTTACCTAAGCCTTGGTTTTGGTAATCCATGTTTTTGACCTTAAATGATACACCAATATTACGGTCTTTATCGTAATCTTCAGTTCTTACTACAACGCCTTCGTGCTGCATATAATCTTTCCAAAGCTTTTTTTTAGGAAGTTTTGCTTTAGGAAGTTCTTCTTTATAACTGTCTACGTTTTCAAGCCAAGAACGAGTTTCGTCTTCGTCTTCTGGAATCCAAACAGCTTTTTCTGCAAAAGTAACTGCACTATCAATGTCTGGCATAACTTCTTTAAGTGTTCCAGTCCAAAGTAGAGGTACAACTTCCAAACCAAAAATACCTGCCACTCTTACCTGTTCTGTATAACTACCTTGCTCAAGAGTAAAGTAATTTTTTACTTCGTAAACAAACCATTTGTTCTGCTTAAAATCATAAATATTGTTCTGAATAGTAGGCCCTACCTGCTCAAATTGGATAATAAATGCTTCACCTGTTGCCTTATACCATTCTTTCATCTTTTTAACAATATTATATTTGCGCATCATATCCCAGAAAAGAGACTTGTCTTCAAGTTTATATGCGTTATTACGAGAGCATACATAAACTCCTGTCATTTTTTTACCTTTAAAAGTTGGAATAACAGTTCCTGATTGCCCTTCTATTTTAGCAGTTATGTTCACTTTTTGATCAGCAAATTTTTCAAGAACCCACTTCATATTCTGAAGGGATGTTTCGTCTGACTTTGAAATCAAATCAGTAGGGAAACCACCTGCTGAATTCTGATGTCTTTTTTGCCAAATGCGGCCAATCCAGCGAGTTAGCAAATGAGAAAGACAGAATTTAACCCATTTAGGATAAGCCTTTTTTGAAGAAGCCCTTGGAGATGCGTCTTCCTCTGGCTCATATTTCCAAATTTCAAGCTTGTCTTCGATATTATCTCCTGCTTTGAATTTTTTCCAAATTGCTTCATCAAGACCAAGCTCGTTAAGCGGAACTCCAAGTCCCCAGCTTTTTACACGAGTACCATCTTCTTTCTTGCCCATCACCATAGGTTTAATAAGGAAGCCTTCTTTGCCCATAAGATTATCTCGATAACATCTTTTTCTAAGAAACTCCCACTGTGGTTTTACAGGAAGAACTGCACCTTCCTGAATGAAGCAAATAAGATTTCCAGGAACAGCCTGTTCTTTTGGAACAATACATTCATATCCATTTTCTTTAAAAGTAACACAAACAATTCGATCTTTTCCTTCCATTGGAATGACATTTTCTATCGTTACAACATTTGCTAAACCTCTCATAAAAACTCCTTATTTTTATTTATTATAACACTTTTTGAAAAATTTTAAAAAACCAAAACTATTCTATTTCCAAAGCGCTGATAAAATTTGGCTTATAATATTTATCAATAACTTTAAAACAAACCGACGACGGTTCTTTGTAGAGTTTTATATTATCTTCTTCTGTTATTTTTAAATTAGCAGCCTCTAACAAAGTGTAAGTTATTTGTGTATATGTTCCACTTACAGATGTTCCATACAATTCGCGCACAGCATCAAAAATACATTTTTGCCAATCAGTATCAGTACTCCATCCAGTATACCAATCTTTTTTCAAATAATGTTTTTTTGCGATGCTTAATATTGCTTTTCTCATTCTATCACCATATTCATACCACTTGTTTGTATTAAATCAATGTATTTATCTGCTGTTTTTTTATTAAGAAAGCCAAATTGAAAATTTTTCCCATTAATTGCAATAACTTCAACATAATAAACTTCCCTTTCTCCGTAATTTACAATTAAAGGATTTACAGAAACAATATATTTAGTATTTAAAATTATAAACGGCCTGCTTTTCTTTTCTTCTTCTGTCCAGCTATCAGTATTTATATAATACTTTGGTATTTTAATAAACATTATGCTATTCTCCTATCATAAGAATATTCTCTTTCTTCTTTGTCATTAAGAGACAAATTTATAAGTCTTAAAACTTCCTCTGTTTTTACAAGGTTTATTTCTATAAGAAATTTAAACTCTTCTAATGAAATACCAAAAGCGTCTAAAAAAGTAAAATTAATACTATCATAAATATCATTAAAAGATTTAATTTTAAAAACATTAAATCTTTTAAGATATACAGGAATTGAATTTAATAAATCACAATATCTCTTTTTTATATAATTGAAAAGAGGATTATTAGCAATTTTATCAAAATTTTCCTTAACATCTTTTGAATATTCTTTAAGAGTATTTAATTCTTTTCTTACATTAATTGTTCCATTTGATGGTAAATTAGTTGTAATTGGAACTATGCCTGAACTATTTCTTGTTTTTTGAAGAAGCTTGAAAATCTTTTCAGAATTTTCAATAAAGTTGGCATAAAGTTGCTCTCCATGCCTAAAAATAAGCTTGTCTCCAAGAGAAACTGGTTTCTCTTTTTCTTTCATTGTATAGTAAATTTCATAGTATTTCCCAATATTAATTTTTGAATATTTATTATTCAATTGTTCATATACTGGAAAATAATTAAGAAATGAAGAAACTCTTTCTCCAATTGAAATATTCTGAAAAGTAAGCAAATATCCATCTATCATATGGATAGCACGAGCTTTCCAAAAATCAACAATGGTTGCTTCGTTTTTTCCATCTGATGGATTTTGACAGCGGAAATTTGCCTGAAAATATTTTTTAGGTGATGCAGTTGCTGACAACCAAAATACAGAATCCCATTCTTTAATTGTAATTCCTGTTAAACCTTTATGAACAGTCATACAAATAGTTTTGTCATTTTTTGAGATAAAATCAGAGATGTCTTTTTTTATTTCTGCTCCACCAGCAGTTTCAGTATTACCTGCTACAATTTTAAAAGCATAATCTTCAAACAAATAATTATCATAAGCAAGCTGCTTTACAAGTTGACAAGACAATTCAGTTTCCAGCACCCAAATAGAATGTTTAAAACTGCCTTCATTATAAATTTTTTCAAGATATTTAAGAAATGATATTATACCATCATCTGTTTCCAAAATTTTTTTACCCTTATAAAAGGGATTAAGATAGGAAAGAGGATTGTCAGAAGATTCGCCAAGAGAATCCAAACCTACACCAGGTCTGTTAAGGTTGGCTGGAAGTTCTGGAAGATACATCTTCATCTCAACCGAATTATCAATTTCTTTGTTATTTCTTTCATCAATATAAGTATATGAATAAATCTGCTCTGAAGAGAACATACCATTCTGTAAAGCATTAAGTGGAGTTCCAGTAAGATTAAGAAGAGATTTATAATTTAATTTATGTGTAATTATATCTCGACCATTTTTACCTTTATAAGATTTCGCATATGATATAAAACGAGATGGCTCTCCTTCTTCATCAAATGCTATATGAGATTCATCAACGATAACCAAATCCCACTGAATATCATCAATAATAAGCCTATGTTTTTTTGAGCGAGTATAGTATAGTTGATTTGAGCAAAATACTACTGTATGATATTTTTCAAATGTTTCTGTCGTGATTTTCTTTTCATCATTTTTGAAGTTATAAAATTTCCAGCCATTGAATGAAATATGATTTTCAACAGTTTCTTTCCATTCGTCCATAACTGCTGGCATATGAGTAATAATAAGGATTTTGCTATAATTCATTTCTTTGGCAAATGAAATTGCTGTAAAACATTTACCAAAACGCATTTTACAATTCCAAAGCATTTCTGGCTTTTTTGAAGTTGTAGTATTAAAATATCTTTTAGAAAATTCAATGCAATCTTTTTGACTGTTTCTTAACTGATAATTGTTTTTCATTTCCGCAAACTCCTTATTCTAAAATTATAGCATTTTTTGCGAAAAAATTAAAAACCAAAAGAAACTACCATCTTAAAACTATATAATGAACATAACAATGAAAGTTAGCATCTCCTTCTAATTTTTCTTTTCTACCAATTTTAAAACCTTGCTCAGCTAATTCAATTAATTCATCTTCATAAATTATACTATCCTCAATTTCTACAAAATGTTTGCCTTGCTTAGCAGCAGCTCTAATTATTTTTTCAATTTACTATTTTTTTTTGTTATATCTTTTATTTCTTCAAAAAATGTCATATTATTTTTCTCCCGTTGCGTTTT
>Ga0247611_10004065_pt1 | contig 20722 bp, 25 predicted proteins | sample 177DNAGHGhighgp2_FD_192422 | JGI IMG/M metagenome (GOLD analysis project Ga0247611, IMG submission 192422) | Sheep rumen microbial communities from Palmerston North, Manawatu-Wanganui, New Zealand - 1770 DNA GHGhigh gp2 | ecosystem: Host-associated > Mammals > Digestive system > Stomach > Rumen...
TTGGGTTGCATTCTGATGTCGCCGGTTTATGTAGTTGATTCGTCATAATTGAATTTCTGAAAAAGTCATTTCGAATTATAAATAGTCTGTACTTTTGAAAAGTTTCAAAAATTTTTACTTTTTTTTGTTAATTCGTTAATTTTTTTTGTGACTCCATTAAGTCCATGCTCAAGTTTTCCCCTCAAGTACTCGTTATCGAAGATAATTTCCATCCCAGAGCCTTTTGCGAAATAATATTCGCATCGAGAGCCGTTGCTGTCAGTCCAATTATGAAGCATATAAATTGCATCACATTGTGCCAATACATGTAATGATTCCAATAATTGGTCGGCATACCCACATGGGACTGGTATATTCCAAGGGTTAACCACATCATATCCGTCACGTTTTAATCTTTCTTCAGCATTTGAAAAGCATAACTTTGATTCTTCTTCAGTTAGCCCACTCATTTTGCCTGATATAAAAATTCTTTTCATAGTTTTCAAATTCTCTATATTTTTCTCTAAGTAATGTATTCTATTTTTTGCAAAGGTACTATAAAAAATGTTTTTTCGGGAGTAAGAAGTATATCACGCCACAAAATAATACAAGAAAAGCGAACTGAAGTGTTCGCTTTTCAGATATACTTACTAAGTCAACCATTTTACATTTATTAACTATTTTGGTCAATGACGGCGCGAATTGGAAGTCCGCAGCTTCTGTAATTTGCAGCAGTATTTATCTGCCAAGAAGAAGGCGTCTCTACAATGCCGGAGCACATTAAAAAGTATGCATTAGTTTCATCTTCTGTCATTCTGTCAGAAGTCCACACTTCAACAAAACCATCTTCTATGCTTCCGTTAAGTGCTATACCCACAGCTGGTATGAACATCTTATTACCGTTAGTGCCTGTTATTTGAAGCCCTGTAACGCCATCTTTTTCGATAAATTCACTTGTTAATTGAAGAAGTCTGTTATATTCTTCTTGTGTTGGCATTCTCCATTCTCCGCCCATATTTATACGCGCGCCATCATCTGAAATATCAAGGGACGTTTTGTTATCAGTTCCGTTATATTTGCTCATTACATAACCATCTGTTGTCGAATCATATGTCGCATACTTATAGTCAGAGAACTCCTCATAGAATGCCTTTTGGCCGGTACCCGTTCCAATTAGGTCTGCGGTATATCCATTTGTATCGCCCCATTGAAAGAACATTCCGGCTTCGGTCTCTGTTGATGCACCAACATTATAGGTTGACCATAACAGTCCGTCAGTACCTAAATCAACATATGGATGTCCGTTAAACCGGTCATAAGGAGTATATTCGGTAAAATGCACATGATTCTGGTCAATGCAGTAAGATACATTTGGTGTTTTAAACACTGCCGCATTATCCTTATAGGCTTGATAATCTCTATGATTGTTAAACAATTTAATATATTCCATAAAAAAGTCTTTTCAAATAAATAGTGTTAAAATAAGAAAAGTGCGGCCATTTCTAGCCGCACTGTTCAAATTTTGGTGTTCCAAATGAAATTAATTAAAAATGTACTTAATTCCAATTGAAGCGTTCCAACACTCACCGATTCCCTTGTTGCGAACAAAGGTTTTAGTATTGCCATCAATGGCCTTGGGTGTTGAGAACGTTGCATACCCCTGCGCATCCTGTCCCTCATACTTCAGAATACGTGCATCGCTACCAATCTCAGGATTGAGATACTTGCTCACACCCCAATTCGAGTTGAAGAAATTCATTACGTTCTTCACGTCGAAGAGCAACTGCAACGTATGCTTAGCACCGCTTACATTGAAACTGAAATCATGCTTGTAACTGAAGTCCACACGATGAACCCAAGGACTGTAAACACTATAAGCCTCAGCGACCTTCCCCTGGTGATTCTTAAGGTAATTGTTGGCGTGTACATAATCCATAAAACGGTTCTTGCTATCCTCGTTGATGAAGCGGAATTCTCCATTGGCTACTTGCTCATCAGTAGGAATGTAAATAGCATCGTAGTTGTAACCGTCGCCGTTCATGTCGTTGCTTGTCATAAAGGAGTAGTTATTGCCACCACGCCAAGCCTCATACACAAGGCCATAATGGTTACCGCTCTTGTCGTTACCGATTGCGGAAAGAATAAAGCGGTCAGGAGTAACATACTGAGAATTGTGCAACTTAATGTTGTTCGGACCGTCGGTTGTTGGAACATACGTAAATGCACTCTCAGCAGCAGAACCCGGCATACCTGTCACTTCCTTGCTGACAGTGTGGGTGTATGCAGCCATAAGATTCAGCCAATCAGTAGGCTGAGCGTTCAAGGTAATGTTGCCAATCCATCCATAACCACGGCTTGTGTTCTCAAGAACGAAAGCCTTTGTACCGGTACGGAAATTCTTGGGGTAGATTGGACGATTGTCAACGCCCGCGAAACGCTCGAATCCATCTACGTTGGGGATACTCCAGTCGCTAATGCTTGCTGCATTGATATTCTTGTTGAAGATACCCTCAACAGTGACTGTAAACGGGAATTTAACAGGCACATTCCAATCAAATGCCAACGAGGTTTTCCATACCATAGGCATCTCAAATTTTGGGTCAACTGCGGAAATCGAAGATGGTACGGTACCCATATCCGGGTTAACATTCTCGGGATAACCCATTGAGATAAGTTTGTTCTTCAATGCATCAACAGTCGCATTACCGTTAGCATCAGTCACAAGGCCACCTGCAAATTGGCTCATATCGATACCGTTACGTGCGCTAAGTTGTGCTTGATACTGAATCATACCGCTATTAGTCGGCATATTGGTGAAGAACACCAACGGAAGGCGGCCTGAGAACAGTCCTGAACCACCACGCATAGTTAGCGCATTGTTACCAAATACATCCCAATTGAAGCCAAGTCTGGGCTGTACAATTAAGTGATTGTTCGGCCACTTACCGGTATCAATGTGGCGTACACCATCCTTATAAGGATAGTCAATGGCCAAAATTGCATTGTTGGTCATTAAATCACCATTATTGAAGAAGAGGCCATCCAAGCGCAACCCATAAGTCAACTTAAAATCGCGAGTGACATTCCATTCGTCTTGGCCGTAGATGCCAAACTTGTTAAACTGCACCCTAGCAGCAGGTGATGTTTCGCCACCGTATCCGTAAGTCAGGCAAACGACCTCAGGTGCTGCCCCGTTGATAAAGTCATCAACACTATAATAGCGGTAGTAGCCCGTACCATTTCGCATGTACTGATTGTCTGCCATCTGATGCTCAAACGAGAGACCACCCATAATCTTGTGGTTACCCTTGAACCAAGTAAGGTCATCTCTGATGTTCCAAATGTTGTTATGTACAGCATTATTCCAAGTAAACAACTCATAGCCCAAGGCCATATAGTTATCACGATTACCATCAGCATCGGTCATCGTAATATCAATGAATGGGAACTCATCAGAATTACTTACACGAAGGTCATTCAGTTTTGACAATGTTGCCAAGAACTGATTTGACAAGTTGTCAGTAAGTCGGCTATTCAAATCGAGTGAGAATGAATGCACTAAGTTATCCATTCCATACATTGAATTCGCAAAGGAGAATGACTTCTGTGATACACGGGCGGTTGACATGCGCGTTGCACCATCCATAGATGAACCGTTGGGATTATTCCAATAGCGATTCTTGGTATAGTTGTAACGTAGTGCTAAGTGGTGGTCTTGGTTGATATTCCAATCCAACCTCGCCAACAGTTTATAGTTATTCTCATCGGCAGGGAAATTGGTGAACGAGCCTGTGTCGTAGCCGTACTTATTCTTAACGTGGTCACTTACGCGTTGCAAGTCTGCAATAGTCGTACGAGAAATAAATTTATCAGGTATTGCAACGCCATCTTCTGAAGCCCTCCACATATTGACTACCGTGGGCTGTTTTGTCATTTCGCCATTGACAAAGAAGAACAATTTGTCTTTAACGATTGGGCCGCCAATGGTTGCGCCGTAAGTCGTCTCCATGAACTTGTCACGAGCCTTGCTGATTTGCTGACGGTCTACAGCATCGCCACGCATATTCTCATTACGATGGAACACATATGCACTACCTTTGAATGTATTAGTACCACTCTTAGTGATAGCATTAACACCACCACCGATGAAGTTGGTTTGGCGCACATCATAAGGTGCGATGACTACTTGCATCTCATCAATCGCTTCGATGCTGATGGGATTTCCTCCGCCTGGGAGGTTGTCATTCAGTCCAAAGTTGTTGTTGAAGTTTGCGCCGTCAACGGTGAAGTTGGCAGTACGTCCGTCTGTACCGGCAAAACTCATTCCGTTTCCACCATAAGGTGACAGACGGGTGGCATCGGTCAAATCCCTTGTCACAGTAGGCACATTATTCAATTGTAACTCCCCAATATTAGTTACTGCACCGGTTTTCTCGGTCTTAAATTTCGAGCCATTGCCGACAATAACAATATCGCCCAATGTATTGGCATCAGGGTTCATACCATAGTTCAGGTTATAAGTCTCACCAAGAGGTAACGACAAACCGTCAACTTGATGTGGTTTATAGCCAATATAGGTAATTGTTACAGTGTACGGGCCGCCAGGGCGCATACCTTGAATCGCATAGCGTCCGTCAATATTTGACAGCGCATTGTACTTTGTGCCAGACGGAACATGAACTGCTGTTACCGTAGCGCCAATCATTGGCTGCTCAGATTCGTCAACAATCAAACCGGAAAGCGCAGATGTGGTAATCTGTGCATTCGTTGAGAATGTCAACGTCGTCACAACCGTTAAAAACAAAAACTTGAGTTTTTTTCTCATAATAAAAACGTTTTTAAAATATTAATTAAACTGCTTTAAATTCATTTTATTTATATTAGCCAAAAATCGCAGCAAAGGTACTTTGGTAATTTCAATCAACAACATCATTTCTATTAAAGAATGTTAATTCATTTCAATCTTTCTAACGTCAATTTATAGTAATCCGCATAAATTTCAGAACCTATGTAATTCATTTTCAAATTTCGTGCTGCTATTGCCGTTGTGCCAGTTCCAATGAACGGGTCATACACTATAAAGCCTTCCTTTCCATATATTGTTAAAAGTTTCTCACATAATTCGGTAGAATATGTGGCTTTATGTATATTGCATGAACCATCGTTGTTCTTTGCTTCTATATAATTATAGATATTTTCATAGTTTTTCTGCCCAGTACCCCTACTGAAACTAACAACTTTTTTATTCGATGTAAACGTATCATACTCGTTTTTTCTGACAAAAACAAAGACATCTTCACAAATTCTCGTCAATTTATTTGGACTTGCTGTATTTGGCACAGCCGTTTTCTTTTTCCACGTAATTTTATCCGCAATCGTAAATTCCGTTTGTCTCAATATCTCGCCAATTAGCAGAAAAAAACTTTCATGTGTATTCTTCCCATATGACATATTATATAAAATAACGCCATTCTTTTTGAGAATCTTATCAAACTCATTAAACACGCCAATCGTCCATTGGCAATAATCATCCGGACTCTTGTTATCATTAAAGTCAACATACCTCACAGTATATCGCCCCCTTTTTGTGTCATTGTGGAAATCGCAATTACTTCTTGCTGTATTATACGGCGGAGAAGTAAGTATAATATCAATTGAATTAGGTTCTATGTGTTCGGCCATTGTGACATTGCAGTCCTCATTGTATATAATATTCTTATCCATAACTAATGCAAAGGTACTACAAATACTTGAAAAAATACGAATATTACCGCTATTTATTATAGACAAAGTAATAATCAGTTAATAAAGAATAAAGATATGGCTTGCGGATGTGCAAAAAAGAAATTGGCATCGACCCCTAAGAAAGTGGTTAAACCGACAAAACAAAACTCAACACCAACAACTACAAGTGGAACAACGAGAAAACGCAGATTACTGAGAAGACCGGTACATTGATGTTATTCTGTGTCCGTGTCCTTCTTTTCTCTTAATCTGTTCGCTTCTTCTACCATTCTCTCTAACTCATGTTTGATATGCTCCTGCATATTCTCATCAAACGTGGGTTTTCTTTTTATCTGTTCGGTATATACACTCTTTATAAACTGCTCAATCGGATTTGTACAAGCATCACCTGCGTCAAACGACTCACCAAGGGATTTTTCACCGTAATGCTGTTTGAACCATTCGCTTTTAGCAATTCGCCTGTATCTTTCTCTGTAATCATCCATACCAATAACTATATCTTTTTAACTATTGTATTAGCCGCCAATGCAGACATCAAACAGTAGTCATCGACACTATCGACGCCAATGAAGTTTCTACCAAGATTCTTTGCTGCCTTTAACGTTGTACCACTTCCACAAAACGGGTCTAACACCAAATTACCCTCATTTGTCCAACTCTTGATGTGACGATACGGTAATTCATATGGAAATACTGCCGGATGCTTAAGCCCTTCTCCCTGATTCCTCGCAACAGCAAACTCCCATATATTGTAATCAACCATTTCTTTATTGACGTGATAATCCAATTCCCTGCGTGCATTATCATCAGTAATTATCTTTGCTGTTGATTTATAATGATGGCCTCCGCATTTTGTGGGTATCATTATCGGGTTGAACGTCTTTGGTTTTCCCTTTGAGAGAACAAACATATATTCAAAACATTGTGTATATCTCGGCTGTCGAACCTGAGGGAGTGGGTTCAATTTTTTCCAAATTATAGTGTCATTAAGAAACAGCCCATTATCCATGAAAAACAAACACTGCCTAAAAGATGTTCCGCTTTTTGTACCGTTCTTTACCCTATCGTTGACATTCCATACAATGACTCCACCGTCTTTGATTACTCTTATCAGTTCAAGCGCTATGGCTTCAAATTTTGCTTTTCCCCATTCCTTACCTGAATTATTAAGGTATCGGCGCAAATCATCATAAGGCGGACTGGTGACAACCAAATCAACCGTGTTGTCACCAATCTCCTTGAGAATTCTTTCACTGTCACCGCAATAGACTGTATTTAAATCTAACATATCAGATAAAATCAGTCATTCTTATTCTTTTTGGCTTTTTCCGCTTCTTTTGCAGCCTTTTTTTCCTCCTCAATCTGAGCAATTGCGTAAATGCCAGCTTCTGCCGCGTTAATAAGGTCTTCGCCGTATTTCTTTCTTCCGCCAAGGCTGACAACAATCTGAGGACCGCCGACGATAATCTTGTCCTTTTCATCATCGTAAGACACATTTGCGAACGCATCCTCGGCAAGCATTTCACGCTGCTCCTTATCCAACCTATCGAATGCGTCCTCATAAACAAGACATACAATTGAATCTGGACACTTGCCAACGTACTCGGCAAGAGGGTTAGTCTTTACCACCTTAATAACTTCCTTGGCCTTGGAGATACCCAAAACCTTAAGGTCGATGTAGTTGTACAGACCAGTCTGTTGGAACTTCTCGTCGATAAGAGATAATGTCTCTTCAGTTACTTCATAAAATTTTGCCATATTGCTTACTCATTTAAATTGTTAATAAGTCGATTTTCCGCAAAGGTACTACATTTTTAGTAATTTATAGACTATTTATAAGAAAAACATCGAATTGATTATGAAAAGAACTATAAGACTAAACGAAAGAGGCTTGCATAGAATAGTTTCTGAATCGGTGAGAAGGGCCATCAATGAAATGTGGGATGATGAATTCGACAGTGAACAGATGGAAATGTATCGTCAGACAATGGAAGCAGACCACATCGCAAAAGATGTCGAAAATGGCGTCTATGATGACCAGTTAGACCAAATTTTAGATAATGGCGCATGCGACTACTTTGGACTTGATACTGATTTACTTGAAGATGAATGGATAACTGATGCTGCTGTTGAAAGAAAGTGCGTTATTGATAAAGACTTTGCCCTAAAATACGGACATAACCCCGGCAACCCAAACTTTGGCTCAGATGCCCATCCCTCTCACGCATCCTATATGGAGAGATATCAAGGCAACGAAAATAGATTTGATTGGCCTTCTTATCAGCCAGCACTAAGCGATGATTACTGGAAGGATGCTGCAAGTAGAGACTTGGGTCAGAAACTTCCAAACACATTTACAAAAAAAGGTGAATTTAGGAAAGTAAAGGACTTGCCATCAAGATTTGCAAAAGACTTATATGGGACAGACCAAGCGGATAAGCGTCCGTTACATAGAAAAGGTAGCCTTAATCGTGTTGGAATGCCGGAATCTCGTATGCGTAACATCGTCAGGGAATCCGTTAACAAAGTGCTATCCGAAATGTCATTGCATAAAGGAAGTTCCGTACATAGGCACAGTAGCGGAAACTGGGCGCCAAGTGGAGAAGGTTGGAAATGGAAATATGATGGTGACCGAGTGGATAGGTATCTTTGGAGAATGAAAAAAGACGCTGAAAAAGCGGGCTGCGTTGGGCCGCATAAGTTCCCAATGGCAAAATGGTTTGGTGACAATGCTTACAATTACTTCAACTATATAAGTGAATACGGAGGAGACTTGGAGCACGTTCCGTGCATAACCAACGAAGAGGATGATTATGAAATGAGCCCAGAAGACCTGTACAGAGCAATTGATGAATTATGTTACGGCAACGAAATGGGCTATGATAACGTGCGCACATTCGGTTAATTATTGGAAACGGTATATCTGTAAACCAAAATATCAATTGAAATGCAGTCGAAAACGGCTGCATTTTTCGCCTATTTATAAGAAAAGTCATCATTTGTTATGAGTCGCCTACTTGAACGATGGAAACGGGAAAAAGCGGAGCGTGAAGCGAGAAAAGCGGAGAGGGAAAGAAAACGCAAGGAAAAGGAGAAAGAGCGTGAGAAAGAGAAGCTTCGCCGTAAGCGTGAGCGTCACCATAAGGTCGTCAGAAGCAGGCAAAACAGAAGATACTACAAAAAGGTGCGTGCCAAACAATTAAAGGAACGCGCCAAGAACGGTGACGTTTACGGATATTATATGATTCTCCTGATGAAGAACAGAAAACGTATGGGTAAAATCGGAATAGCGAGATGGAAGACTGAAGCGTATAGGAAATTCAACGAATCTGTATCTGAAAACAGAGAACGAGTTAAATTCCCTGTTAAAATCTATGAATCTGGTATAGTGGAAAGACTTGGAAAAGTGATTATGAAATCATTATAGTACAAAAGGTAGAACCAAATTCAGATAACTCAACGTACATCCGTAATGATAATGGTAAATTCGTTGAACACGTAATCACAGATAACGACAAATACATTATATTGGATAAGGCTGAATGGTACGTTGAAGAGAAATTCAATGTCTATGGTTATCATCCAATCAAAGACAGAAAATCATTTGATTTCATAATGGACAATATAATACTGAACGATATTGAACGTGATACGGCAAGACGCATATTCACGTTCAAAAATAAATTAGTTGTTCAATATGACTCAGATTTCGACTTCATAACGTGCAAAACGCCTAAAGAAGCAGAAAGGCTTTACGATGCGATTCAGAAAGAAACATATGGAAATCCGTACCTACTGTTCACAGGCCATCTTGCAAAAGATATGCACAGATGGTTTGTCGATGAAATGGTTGAAAAAACCGGATGGGATAGAAATGCTTGTTATAGAAATAAAACTTAATTAATCTTATTCTTTTCCCCTTACTGTTATTTTAAAAAAGATGCCAGCTGCTGTAACCTCCACGGTTTTTGCCGGTTTGTATTCTTTATCGCTGTTTTTGGCTGTCAGTTCATACAGTTGTCTATCAATAATAGACAATTCCGTCTCATTTACATATAGATTAACCGATATATCTTTATAGTCGATGTTGATGTCATCTTCTTTCAGTTCTTTTATAACTTCGGTTATAGCGTTCGATATTTTTGCTACGTCGTCAAAATTCTTGTTTATCATATGCTCCAAAAGTGACTTTTAACTTATTGATTATTCTCTGCCATTTTTCCTTCATTCTCAATTTAATTGGTTTTTTCCTTGAAAATGTATATGAGGTATCATACATCAAAGGTTTTTCTTCCAACAATTCCATTGCGAAATCATTCTTCCGTTTTTCATTAGCCGCCTCCATTGCAATCATTTCGTTACGGCCTTTGCTTATTTCTCTTAGCACCTCATAATCAATTTCAGTATTCTTCATTATCGTCTTCAATATCGGGTGTTATTGTTTCTTCATCAACGTATTCCTCTATAGCACCAACCCTTTCCATCATTTCCTCAAATTGGTGGATAAGCCAAACAATTCCACTGGTGAAGCCCATATCCATTATCAGCACAAGAGGTATGTATTCACCCACGCCAAACACCATGTTAAATGGCGTGAAAGCAACTGTAGGCACTAACCATATATTAATTGCAGAGAACATCAGTCCTATCCATGTTGATAGACACATTGGGCAAGTGAACAATTCACCAAAGCCATCACTAATTCGATGAGATACGTTTCTCCACCATTCAAAGATACCGAACGGTCCTCTCGCAAAAATAATCATATTCACGATTCCGTATGCAAATATAATGTAAGCAAATAACGTTAGCATGACATTTCCTCCATTTGGTTTTTCCTATTTATGCTTTCGGCGATTAATCTGTCTGTATCATTAACTTCTTGTTCCGTTTCGTCGGTCTTTCTTACATCTTCTGCTTTTACCTTTTTCTTTGCATTCTTTTTCTGCTTTTTAAAGACGAATTCAAGATTCCTCAATTTGGATATCGGGTGTTCGACAAACAAATCCCTTAATTCGGTAATCTTTTCATTAAGCAGTTCTACCTTTTCTTGTAACTCATTATTATACATTATAGTCTCGTCAATGGTATCAAAGACATTATTTAGTTTTTCTTCGCCCTCTTCTACGCTTACAACATAATAATACACGCCGTCAGTTTCTTCATCCCGCATAAATCTTATACTTTTGTCAGTCGGCTCAATAACAGCCCAATTGTCTGGGTACTTAATGCTTATCACGAAATTACCCTCATATGTCTGTAACCCTATGTTGTATCTAGATAACGAAACCAATTTTTTGTCCAGTAACGTCATATCGGAAACCCTATTGAGATTATTGCAATTATATACGCCAACGACAGACACAATAGAACTCGTCTTGACGTCGTTGTCTGAAATTCCTTCGAACTAAAGAAAGCCAAACAAAATCTGAAACACTCATACATTGTGTTCAAAAGACAGATGGCCAGTAATAAGACCAATAAAAAATGCATAAATATCATAGTTTCTTAATTCAAAATTATCTATCCTTTATAAGTTGTCTTATTAGTTCTCCAACGCTAATATTCGGGTTAAACATCCCAAGCCTATCCGCAAGTTTTGCATTGGTTTCATCTGACTTATAGTCATATTCCCACCTATCTCTAAGAATCGCAACTATATCCTGTGGCTTATAGCCCTTATCTGCTAGTTCAAGCCATCTATTCAAAAACCGAATCTCGTTTAGGTCAATAGTAAACGTCTGGAATGCCGTGTCGATATTCGACTTAGATATAATGTCGTACAGTACCATAAGTTTTCTTGGTGTAATACTATTTATACTTAAAAGGTAATCACCCATAAACGTATACAGTGTTTCGTCGTCATCCTTATCATAAATCTCACACTCGCCAAAAAAAGACTTTTCCTTGTTCACCCTAATTCCATAGTGTTGGCTATAACACTCAAAACTTTTGTCGTTTAGGCAAATGTCCCTCATTGCTATCTGCACCGATTTGACTATTTCCGATGCATCACTAAGATACTTTCCGATAAAAACATATATTTCTTCCACCTTATCGTCATCCGGCTTTTGTAGTTCGGTGGTATTTTCGTCCGTAGGGAATTTTTCAAAATAGAAGTTATACACAGTTTCAAGCAATCCAAACAGTTTATCTGCATCCCTGATATCAGTATCTTTGTCAATCTCAACGCCATATGACTTGATGGTATCGACTGTGTCCGTTTTAAGTATGTACTTATACAGTAACACCTTTATGTCGTCCATTAATCTGTGAATCTCATCAGTAACCCTAAACGAGTCCACACAAAACGTAACTTTACCTGTGCCTTTTCTCTTTTCAAATAGTTCCATATATGTATTTTTTGCTACAAAGGTACTACAAAATAATTAAACGGATGACCCAAAAAACCTGTCATCCGCTATAAAATAGTCGATTTTTTCATTTTATCAAGTCAAATCCGCCAGAAAAGCCAATACTCCAAGTAAATTTTTTCAGTGCAGGGTCATATCCAGCATTGACGGATGGCCCAAGAAACAGACGGTCTTTCCATGACTTATTCCTATGCCAAACCGTAACATCGCTTATTTCAACATTATCAGAATGGTTAATGGTAGTCTCATTGAGGTTTCCATTTGTTCTGTTAATGATTTGGAATTTGTCATTGATTTCCCATCTTGCCGTTAGCCAATCCAATTCTTTTGCCTTTACAACAATATTGGCTTTAATCGTATCATTGTCTTTTTCGTAATGATAGATAGAATCTTCAACTTCTCCATTATCCGCATATACATACTCTGTGATGAACTCAGTCTTATAAATCGTGTCTGTCTTATACTTGTACTTGATTTTAAACTGAATAGCACTTTCAGGCCTGTATGCACTGACAACGTTCAATGAGTCATACAATTCCCTGTTTTTCTTCTTCAAGGCATTAATCGATTGACTTTCGTGAATTTTGACATAGGTCTCATTGCTCTTGACTTCTCTTTCCCGTTTTAAATTGGTGTCGCCCAAAAATACTACAATGCCTACCCCTACCATAAGTAGAATAAGTAGCCATTGCAGCAAATCAATCCATTTTTTGTGTTTTTCTAAGAGTGCCATAACGCGAAAACTATTATCCCTTTATTACGTGAACATTAGAGCTCGACGTCGGGGATATCAAGCATTGTAGCCAACTTCTGAGAAGCAACTGTAATAGTTCTGATAATCAGGTCTTCATCCATTGGTTCATTGTTGCAATATGATACCCCGAAATAACCGAGTTCGTTGTTCGCTCCGTGCATTGTGGTAATAGCCATATAAGTAACACCGTTCGCTGACATTCTCATTGACAGTTTGCTATCAACCTTAGACAACTCATTTATTGTCCCATAGAACATGTAATGCTCTTCAAGGTACATTGGGAAGTCAAATCTCGACAGGTTGATTGAAACGTAATCCTCATCAACATGTTCGATTCCGTTTCGTGCCGTTTCATATGTCATCTCGCCATATATGAATGGCAGTCCTGCGGTATTATTCGTGCCATTATGCATTTCTATAATGTAAACCCTGTCAGCCTTTAAGGTTGCCATAGTTTCAGATAATATTAAATCAACTTGGGGCTTTATAACACGTCTGCGTTCAACCGCCGAGTCGTGTTCTATTTGCAACTCAGTATTTCTATTTTCAAAGGCGTGTTTTACAATTTCCGGTATATCATTTACATGATACCCGATATAAAGCAGTAGGGCGAAAATCAGAATAGTCTTGATGATATCAAGTGTTTTGTTCTCTTTTATCACCCTTACCGCTTGTTCAAACATTGTTACAGGGTTAAGGTCCATCTTAACGTATTCAACTATATGTGTTATGTTCGGTTAAACGAATTCTGCTTATTCGGCTTCAACGTCTTTAACTCGTTTAATCATTTCAGTAAGTGTGTTGTCCTCGTGTTCACGGCTTTCATTTGTAGTTCCAGTATTAAAATCCACGCTTGAATAGCCGTATAGGCTCCTCATTCTCGATAATTGTTCTTTGATTTGTTCCTTATTATATTGTCCAATGACATTCATTTCGGTATAGCCAAATTTGTCGTCAACCCTACACTCGACCAGATAATCGGTGCCAGTTGAATCCCTCATGACAAATCTGTTTCCATCAAATCTGTAATTATCGGGAACTTTCTTAAGCATTTGTTCCTCGCTCAAAAACTTGGTATTCTTAAAATGTAAACGTTTCATTGTTCTGCTCTCTTTAAATAACGTATCATTTTTGAAGGTATCTTCGGGATACATGCGGGCTTTAAGTCCAGCATGCCTTTCATCGGTTTGCCGTTCGTTTCTCTTAGCAGCAACCTCTTTTCTGTCATTATAGAACTTTTCAGTCGATGAATAATCGTATCCGCCGTTCTTTTCAGGGTCTTTTTCCTCATCTGTCAATTGATGCGGAGTCCCGTATACTGCCAACTGTTTAACTCTTTTCTTATAATCATCGCTTGGCTCAGTGGCAAAATTATTCTCAAGAGTGGTCTTGTTGTAATCAATAGCGTCCTCAGGTGGCGTTTTCCTTTCCTTGTTTTGGAATCCACCGTCATATTCCTTAGTACGCTTTTCGATATCGCGAACCGCCTCTCTGTTGTTTTTCTTGTTCTCAGTATCTACCCCGTTGCCTTTTTTGGCCTTGAACTCGTTGGTACTTTCCCTGAGAGCATCACGCAATTCATCTAACGAATATCTCTTACTTTCCAACATATTACTTATTGTTTAATTTTTATTAAAATACTTGTCCAGTTGAAAGCCTTAGCCCTCTTATGAACTGAGCATAGATTAACTCCATTTCCCTGTCCTTATTCCTCTCTTCTTCCGGCTTTTCGCTTTCTTTCTTTAATTCGGACGCTATAACATTGATATCATTAATCACAGTATCAGCGTTAAACTCATCCTTATATTCATAAATAGTGTCCATTTCATTAAAGTTTACTGTTTTTGATAGTGTTTTTCCCTTTTTCGGCAATATTCACAGAAACTGAACCACCAATTCCGTTATGCCTTGATAAAGTTTCTTCGTCACCCGCAAACGGTACATCATATTGATAGTCACCAACATTCTGTGTTGTCGCTGATTCTTCCATTGTTTCGCTGTATGTTTTTCTCCTAATCGGCCTAAACAATGGCTGTGAAAATTGTCCAGAACTGTCAGCACTCGTAGCGCCGCCCATAGCGCCACCACCTTCTTCCTCGTTAATTGGAAGATTCTTTTCAAATAGGCTTATATAAAGCCGCTTAATCTTTCTGTTAAAATTCTTCTTTGGCACAAGATACTTAACTTTCATCGTAGCCGCCTTGGGCTGTCCATTTTCATCCTTGTCATTTATATGCTGTTTACTTGTTAATAATCCAGCATTCCTAAGAATCTTTATGAATGAATTTCTATCATAACCGTTCGCCTTCATAAGAAAACTCACATCTGCGTTAATTGGGTCAACCAATAAGTCATGGAGAAATTTCTTGACATTGCTATTAAATCTGTGTTCTGTCATCCTGTATTCGTCCTGTAGGCTTTCTAACACTGATTCATCAATCACTATAATTCTACTCTCCTTTACACCTTTTGGCTGTATAGACCAATTGTCTGAGAAGTAAAGTTTTCCACGTTTTAATCTGGCAAGTATTCTACCAAAGCCAAGTTTTTTTTCAGCCGCATACTTTCTTACCGAATCAATCATTAATTCGATATCCTCCTTCGAAGCATTTGGGTACAAATCCCTTACTCCCTTACCGATATCATACATGTTGTCTTCAATCTTTTGGTAGTTTTTGCTTACTTGATTATCATCACCTTTTTTGAATATTAATGGATTTCTTTCGACCTTCATCCCTTTTGCTTCGGCCTCTTTATCAGGATTATACCCTGTAACTATTAGATTACCATTTTCGTTTTTTTCTATATCGACAAATGGTATTTTATCATCGTGATAAACCTGAGAACGGCCATGAACGCGCCTTTTAGCTGTGATTTGCTTGATTACATTGACCATCTCGTTCTGATTTCCGTTTGCAAAATTATAGACACAGTCAAGCGCGTCTACAAGAGAGAAACTTTTCATTTGTCTCTCAATCCAATTCTTCAGCGCCAAGCACAAGTCCCTATGGTTGTGGAAGAATTTGTTTAGTTTATCCATATCAGCCATTCTTCAGCGAATTTTTCCAAAATCCGTTCTTGCGCCACATTTCCTTGAAAAAATCCTCAATGACGTCAGCGGTTATTTTTCTTACTTCTTTCTTAAAATCCCTTTCCTTAATATATGAATCGAGTTTACTGTCAATCATTGACGTCACCTCTTGTTTACTCAATTCTTCGAGAATTATCTGATGTATTCTGCTTTCATTCATAATTAAACATTTCTTTACTATAAATAGCCCAATAAACACAAAATCACCCACGTTTCACAACGCAGATGATTTCGCGACTTTATTCTTAAATTAGTATAAACTATTGCATATCGTCACCAGGTACCATACCTTGTGGATACTGCTCAATTTGTTGGCTTTGGGTCTCTGTTTGGTCTTCGTTCCTTACGCTCATTGGCTTTATGTCTTCTGCTTCTGAAAGTTGCTGTTTCCAATTTTTATAAACCCCGTTAATCTTCTGAATGGTGACCAATGTATTATCATTAAGGTTAAGTGGTGACACCCAAATGTAGCAACCACCATTAGTGTCCCTGTACCTGAATTGGAACTTAGCATCATTTAATGTACCAATAAGACCGTTTACCTCAACATCACCCGTTTCTGGATAATAAATCATCGGGTTTTTCACTTTTGTGAAATCTGCGCCGAATTGTGTTTTTGCCGTCTGTGTGATGGATTGCATTAGTTCGTCCTGCATTGTATACGGAACACCATCATATTTACCTTCGTCACTAACACTATTATGCTCGTTTTCCTCTGTGAGAACCCCTCTTTTCTTTGGGGTTAACGTATTCGCGAATTCATTGCAAGTGCTCTTAAACTTGTCAAGCATGTCTCTAATATCTTTAGTATCTCTAGCCATATTTTTTACTTATTTTAATATTCATAAATAACACCCATATAATCATACCCAAAGACATCCCTGTTTGTCAGCCTTTTCTTTTTCCTGATAGGCCCATATTGAGGCCTTTTTTCTTCTAGTTTTTTAGACTCCTCGTTGATTATTTCTTCAACATTCGGCGCAGATTCATCTACATCGTCCGTTTCAAGGATAGCATCAAGTATCTCTTTGTCTTCCTCATTTGCAATCTGATTATAGATAATCTCAGTAATTTCTTCTTCTGGCGATTTTGCTTTCTCTTTTTCCGATTCATCTATAACATCAAGCATCCGCTCATTGACCTCATCAAATGGATTTTTCTCCTTTTCGGAAATATTGAATAGCCTTTCTTTGATTTGTTCATCAATTGTCTCAACTAACGGGTCTTTATCGATTTCTTTCTTTTCGCGCTTCTTCAAATCTTTTGATGTCGGCTCATCTGATTCGTTCAAAAACTCGTCAACCACAAGACTTGCATTTTCATTAACAGCCTTCTTTGCCCTTGACCTTTTCGGCTTTCCTGCCTTATCGGAAGACTTCTTTGTTTTCTTTGTTGTTGCCATAATCTTTTTATTATAAATAAGGTGAAATTTATTATTTTTCAATCCATTTCAGCCATTGCCATTAGGTCGTCATTCATTAAAGCGCCGCACTTCAGTTTTACTATCGCCTTATCCATTATCTGCCTAACCCTTTCACCGGATAGGTTCATTTCGGCACCAATTTCATTTAGAGTAAGTGATTTTTCTCCGTATAAGCCGAAGTACAATTCCAATATGCGTCTCTCGCGTTTTTCCAATGATGACATTATCCCATCTATGGCATCGTCCCTGTATTTAGTGTCCATCATATTCCTATCAAATTCCCCGTTGATATCTGCCATTTCACGTTCATACTCGAACTCGAAATCATATTCATAACCATCATCCGTATATGCGACTTTCCTGAATTCGTTATCTATATCGTGGAATTTATTAAAGTTTTCAATGTAGTTATTGATGTAGGCCTTAATCCACCACACCGCATAAGTGATGAATTTATTACCGACAGACGCATCGTATTTCTCAGCAGCCCTTATGAGTCCCAAATTACCCTCTGAGATAATATCTTCAAACGGAATATCATCATTACAATACTTTTTAGCTATACTGACAACAAACTTTAGATTTGATTCAACCAGTTTCTTCTTTGCTGACTCATCGCCGCGCTTTATTCTATTTGTCAGTTCCAACTCTTCCGATTTTTTCAATGGTTTGAATTTCCTTATCTCATTAAAATAAGTTTCAATTACATTTCCATCACGCATAAAAGTTAAACAAGCCCATTAACACATTTATTTTACCTCAATAACAGAAACATCGTTCTTGTCCTTTGTTACTGTTATTGTTTCATTATGCCAATCACTAATCAATTCATTGTGTGTAATATGAAGTATGAAATCATATGACTTAGCCATTCTGTTGAATAGTTCCCTTACATTATCATAATTTGAAGCGCCGGACGCTCCAAGTATCTCATCATACACCACAAAATTTGGTTTTGATAAAGTGGCAATACAGGATAACGCATGCCTTACAGCCAACGATGCCATCAGTTCCTCAAAACCTGATGCGCCAGTGCCTATATCAAGCCTTTCGCCACGCTTTACAATATCCATACATACAGAGTTGTCTTCAGCAATGCTAATGCTTACGCCGAAATCACATAACCCATTTAGCAATCTTGCAATCTCATTATTAAGAATCGGTAACGCACGTTTAAGAACAATCTTGATAATTCCATTCTTTCCAACAAGTTCCTGATAAATAGACCAATTGCGAATTATTTTCTCTTCTTCTACCAACTTTTTAATTATGTTCTCGCGCTTTTCTACTTCTTCGGCATATCGCTTAATTTCTGTCCTGTATGATTCTATTGAACGAATACAATCTTCTTTCGTCCTTTGTTCCACCTTGATTCTTTCATCTATATTTGACGCTTTAATGTTAATTTCGTTATTATGGCGTATATTATCCTCATTGGTCTTAATTTCTTCTTTAAGCCTCAATAATTCGTTCATCTTTAACTTTATAGCATCAATATTCGCCTTTACAGCAGTCATTTTCAGTTCCAATTCGTTCTTTTTTCTGAGTTTCTGCTGTTCATTATCCATTTTACCAACATCCTCTTGCTTTTTAGATAATCCTAAACGCATTTCATCAATTCTCTTCTTATTTGCGACTCCTTGTTTAATCAGTTCATCAACCCGGCTGTTGTTAGAATCAATGTGACTATGCTGTTCTTCGCTATCAATGTCTTGACCACAAGTTGGACATTTTTTTCCGTCAATTAGTTTCTGTATTCGCTCGTTGTTAGACCTTAACGCTGATATCTCAGCCTTTAGTTCTGCATTATTCACCTCTAACGAATGAATAGCATCCTTATCGTTTTCGATATCATTCTTTAGAGTGTCATATGAATCTTGGTCAAATGCCGCATTCCTTACATATTCATATTCATCTTTGTACTGACGCATATGTGCCCGTTTATCAGACAGTTCAATATCCAATGAGTCAAATTTAGCATTAATAGTCTCTACGTCAATTTCATCAAGGCTACCCTTAATTTCCTTTTTACCCGACAGAACAGTATTTTTCTCTTCATTAAGTTTTGATATGTTGGCCTCGTGTTCGTTTAATTCTTTTTCCGTCAATCCTATCTTTTCCTTATCGTCGGTTATTGCGACATTATAATCATTCTTCTCACCCTCAAGTGTCGCTCTATCGTATTTATTTGACAATAATGTCGGACTGACGGTCTTCTTCCATAAATCCTTTGCTACTTCTGACTTCTTTTCAACTGTCTGTAGACCCAACCATCTAGAGAATAATTCGCTCTTATCCGCTTGCCCCATATCAAATATGCTACCAAGCGTCTTTGCCGTTGCTGAAATAACCAAGTTATAATCCTCTACACCGCCAACTGATTCCCTGATAATATTATTGGTTTCGGCGGTATTCTCACCCTCACAGCCGATTGGCTCATATGCATCACCTACCAATCTGAAATACTCAACCTTTTGCTGTATCTTAGACTTGGCTGTGCGCTTCTTTAAAGGTGGTCTTGTAATCGTTCTTCTGATAACATAGTCAACACCATCTATCTCAATGCAAACCTCAACCATAGCTTCGGTTTCCTCCGGCAGAAATATATTAAACACACGGCTGAGCCTTGGCACTTTATGCGCTTTTCCGAATAATGCAAACCTAAGCAAGTCAATTGCAAATGTGGTCTTTCCGCACTGATTTTCGGGCTCACCATTAAGCAATACCAAACCTTTTAGTTTGGTGAAATCAAAATAATTACCCTTTCCATACGATAAGTAGTTATCCCACTTAGCATATTTGAATCTATAGGATTTATATTTGGAATACGCGTCAAAATCAACATAATCATTAACCCTATTATCTATCGCAATTATATCGTCAATATTGACATCTTCTATTTGCTTAAGCGCTATCCATTCCCCAAACAGTTTCTGTTGGAATGACGGATTCTGAATACTATCGACGATATCAGACGCAAGCGATACTTTGTTACCATTGTTATCAACAACAATAGGTACAAAGTTAACTTCGATGTTTTCTACCGGTACACCGTATTTTTCAGATATTTCCTTTATTAAGGCATCTTTTCTTTCCTCGTTTCTGTCAACCTGATGCATCTTCTGGTCAAAAACCAACTTACTTGTACTTTTTACGTCTACCATTTACTGAATATAGTATTATACTTTCTGCAAAGGTACTACAATTTCCGTATTTATACACTATTTATAAGAAAACTTGTAAAACATATGGGCGAATCTTTAAGACTCGCCCATTTTCATTTATTACAGTATGTTCAAAAATTTTGAACGCATCAATTCCGTTGAACGCGTTTCAATAGTATTTTCTGACCATCT
>Ga0247611_10004067_pt1 | contig 20717 bp, 16 predicted proteins | sample 177DNAGHGhighgp2_FD_192422 | JGI IMG/M metagenome (GOLD analysis project Ga0247611, IMG submission 192422) | Sheep rumen microbial communities from Palmerston North, Manawatu-Wanganui, New Zealand - 1770 DNA GHGhigh gp2 | ecosystem: Host-associated > Mammals > Digestive system > Stomach > Rumen...
ACACCTACGTGGGGTGCGCCCACGCCTGCAAGTACTGCTACGCCTCGTTCATGAAGCGTTTCACCAACCACTGCGAGCCCCCCGTGGTGGTCAACTACTTCTATCACGAGGAAATCATCCCCTCCACTCGCAACGAGCAGCTGCACCAGACTCGTATCTGCTGCTGAATGAAACCACACGCCAACGACAAACACACCGACACCATGAACATATCCGTCTTCTGCGGCTCGTCGCTGCCGCGCAACAAGGAAATCGCCGGGGCCGCCGCCGCCCTCGGCCGACTCATTGCCCAGGAGGGGCACACCCTCCTTTATGGCGGCAGCAATCTCGGCCTCATGGGGGCCGTCAGCGGTGCCGCGCTTGAACAGGGCGGCCACGTCGTGGGCGTCATCCCCACTTTCTTCAGCGAGGAAGTCATCCTTTCCCAGCCCGTCTCGCAGCTGGTACGGGTGGCCAGCATGGCCGAACGCAAAGAATACCTCATCGCCCACAGCGATGCCTTCATCGCCCTCCCCGGCGGCATCGGCACCCTCGACGAAGCCTTCGAAGTAATGGTAGCCAACCAGCTGGGCCTCAGCCGTAAGCCCATCGGACTACTCAACACCAACAACTTCTACCAGCCCCTCATGCAGCAGCTCCAACTCATGGAGCAGGAAGGCCTCTACCGCCTGGCCAATGCCGACTATCTAGTGATAGAAGCGCAACCCGACCGACTCCTGCAACGGCTGTGCCGCTATACCCCAAATCCCGACCAGGGTCATATCGCCCAACGTCTTCGCAACAAGGCATAACCCCTCATGGCAAACACCTACCTCCTCACCAAGTCCAAATACATCCGGGGGCTCCAGTGCGAGAAAGCCCTCTACCTCGAAGTCTTCAAGCCCAAACTAGCCTTCTACCCGCCCGAAACGCTGGCCAAATTCCGCCAAGGCCGCGTCTTCGAAAAGACATTCAAAGACACCTTCCCCAACGGCATAGACCTCAGCGCCCGCCTGCGCTACCGCATGGACAGCTATCCCGTCCTTACCGCCCAACTATTGCAAACGCCCGGCGAAACAGCCCTCTTCGAAGCCGGTTTTCTCTACAACGGAGTGTTGGTGCTGGCCGACGTGGTGCACAAACACGCCGACGGCTCCATCGACATTTACGAAGTAAAGAACAGCACCGCCGTCAGCGACACCTTCCGCAACGATGTCGCCATCCAGTACTACGTCATCCGCCACGCCCTCGCGGCCATCCTGCCCCAGGACCTATTTTGCGACCGTCTGTCCCTAAGCCATTTCTATCTGCTTTACAACGATGGTGCCGACGGCTTTGTCAAGCAAGACCTCAAGGAACAGGCTCACGCCGCCTGCGGCCTTATCGAACAAAACATAGCCCGATTCAAGCAAGTTTTGGCCGCGGAAGAGCCCTCAATGCCCATGTCCGACCAATGCGACACCCCCTACGAGTGCCCCTTCAAACGCTACTGCAAACACCTGAAAAAATAACTATCCCTCGGCGGCCTGGGCCTTCAGTCTGCCGACAATCCAGTGAATGAATGGAAGGCTGAAAAGGAAAGTGGCCACGTCGGCCACAGGCTGGGTAACCATCACCCCTGGCAGCCCCATGAAATGGGGCAGAATGAACAGCGCGGGAATAAAGAACAGCCCCTGCCGCCCAATGCTGAGCAACGTGGAGCGGATGGGCATACGAATCACCTGAAACAGCATATTAGTCGTAACCGGTATGGCCACCAACCCAAAGGTGAGGCACTGATAGCGCAACACCCTTATGCCCAGCTCCAGCATCATGGGGTCCTCGTCGCGATAGGCACTGATAATCTGGGGTGCCAGCAAAAAAATCACCCCTGCCACCGTCAGAAGCAACAGCGACGAAAACGACATGGCAAACAGGTAGGCTTTCCGCACACGGTCGTACAGCCTTGCCCCATAGTTGAAACCCGCCACCGGCTGGAAACCCTGATTGATGCCCAGCATAAAAGAATAGGCAAACGTCATGGTGCGCGAAACCACCGTAAAGGCCGCCACCGTCGATGCCACACCTCCGGGAGCGGCATAATGCGCTGCGGCATAATTCAGGCAGATAGCCCCAGTGCAGTTGAAAAACTGACGGCACAGCGACGGCAGCCCGCCCATAAGTATTTCATAATAAGCCCGTCCCGAAGGACGGAAGTTTCTCAGACTGATATGCACACTTTCAGGCCGCGTGGTACCCCAAAGCAGCAGCATCCAGCAAATAAACTGGCTAATGGCCGTGGCCAGCGACGCCCCCTCCACACCCATTTTCAGCCCCACGATAAACAGTGCGTCAAAACCGATATTAAGCACCGCCCCCGACACCAACCCGATAGTGCCCAGGCGGGCATTACCCTGCAGGCGCAACTGATTATTCAGGGTCAGCGAGGTCATCATAAAAGGCGTGGCCAGCACAATAAAGCGCAAATAGTCCGTCGCGTAGGGCACCACCTCAGGTGTGGCACCCAACATCCGAGCCAACGCCGGAAGATTGAAAAAGAACGCCAGCACAATGCAAAGGCTCAAAAACAGCGGAGTAAAGAAACCCACTGAGGCCATCATCGAGGCCGTAGCCCGTCGCCGCGCTCCCAACTCCCTTGAGATATAATTGCCCGACCCGTGGCCGAAAAAGAACCCAAAGGCATTGACCGCCAGCATATAGGAAAACGAAATACCGATACCCGCCGTGGCCTCGGTGCTCAAATGCCCCACAAAGGCCGCGTCCACCACATTATAGAACGACGTCACCATCATGCTCAGCATCGTAGGCACTGCCAGCCGCAGAACCAGCCTCCGCACCGGAGTCCGGGTCATCTCTTGGTATTTCTCATCCAGGTTCATCACCCCAAATAACGCCAAATCCAATTATTATTGTCCCCATCTCCGCAATTACGCAACAAGCGCACAACCATATCATTATATAAATAATAATAAAAATCACATTCAGAGCAAAATCAAAATTAACTATTTTTAACTGTATTTACACGTATCATTTTGCAGCAAAACGCTTTTTTTGTGTCTAAAGGGCAAGAAATAAAATTATACGCCATTATGAAAACGATTAGATTCATCACCTTCGCACTGGCACTAGCGCTCTCCGCTGCATCCTATGCGCAACTGTTGTCGCCCTGCCCAGGTCTGAAGAACCCCGCCTCGTTCACCGCAGGCTCCACCTCTGGCCAGTTTATCGGCTACTACTCCGGCCAAACAGGCACCAAACCTTACACCGCCCCCGACGCCCTCGCCGGCGTTACGGGTGTCAACTTGACCAGTGACATCATCCCGGCTTCGCAGCTGGCCAGCATCACCGACAACGACTACGCCTACTGCGGCACCTCTCTCGATGGCTCACACCGATTCCGCATCATGTCCAACACCGACGGCCCGGGTACCGGCTCTCAGAAAGGCAAAGACCCTCTTGTGACCTACAATCTGCCCTACTGCCCCTCCACTCTTGACACCTCCTTCGTCAAGTCCATCCGCCTCGGCAACTGCCAAACCGGTGCCAATGCCGAAGCCCTCTACTACACCATGCGTGTGCGTCCCCAGAACGCCCTGCTGTTTATTTACTACAGCATCGTCGTCCAGGCGCCCGGCCACGGCACCACTGGCGACCCCGCCTTCGTCATCCGCGTAACCAAGAAAAACTCCTCCAACCAGTGGGTGCAAATCACCGACACCCTTTGCTACGCCGTTTCCAGTAGCGGACTGGTCAACGGTGTGAACGGATGGCACAGCTACAGTGCTTCCGGCGGCAGTGGCTACTATCGCGACTGGAACAAAGTAGCCATCAATCTAAACAAATTCATCTACGAGGACATCCGCATCGAAATTTTCATCGGCGACTGCGCTGCCTCTGGCCACTACGGCTACTGCTATGTGGCCGGCGAATGCCAACCCATGGAAATCAAAGCCTCCGGATGCCCCGCCGGTGCCACCACCACCGTCACTCGCCTCACAGCTCCTAAAGGCCTTAACGCCTATACATGGTACCGCAGTGCTGTCGGCGGCCAGTTTATCCCCACCACCAGCAGCATCCCCGACACTGTCAACTGGGTACCGCTCTCATCTGACTCCAACGTCTACGAGTGTCAGGTGGAAGACTTCCGTATCCAGCAAGGTGAAGAGAACGGAAGACTCACCAACAACATGATATTCCGTTGCGACATGACCTCCGCCATGGACCCTGCCAAACCCTTCTCCTCCACCCTTTATGCCCGCGTCAACAACACCAAGCCCATCATGACCATCGACACCCTCAAAGATTGCAGTGGCAGCCTCACCCTAACCAACAAGAGCTATGTGCCCAATGACCGTAACGCCAGCGACACCGCCAGGAGCAACTGGTGGTTCTACGCCGGTAGCGACACCCTCTCGCCCATTCTCGACAGCATCGTCGACTCCAGCATCCATGCCCACAACGGCATCACCCGGTTCCGCTGGGAAGAGTCCGGCACCTACGCCGTGAAGGTGCGCACCTACAACGCCACCGACCGCAAATGCTTCTCCGACAGCACCTACAAAATCTTTGTCCTCGGCCGTCCGCACCCCGGTTTCACCATCTATCCTGGCCGTGACGTCTGCGCAGCCGAAACGGTCATCCTGCAGGACACCACCTCTAACAGCGTCCGCCGCGACTGGATTTTCTACGACTACCAGGACGGCGTGGCAGTAGGAACCGACACCGTCAGACGCTATGGCAGAGGTACCAACGACACCATCAGCCGCGTGTTCGAAAACTACCGCAACCCCATTGAAATGGTTGCATACAACGGTCTCTACACCCGCGACAGCGTCAACACCTACGACACCATCTGGTGCACCTCCAGCGCCTTCGACACCGTCGAAGTGTTCCAGCACCCCGAACTGCAAGTCACCGGCGACACCGTGGTGTGCAACGGACAGCAGACCGACATCCACGTCAGCACCGAGACCGAAGGCTGCCGCTACCGCTGGTATCTCGACACCCTCGGCAACGGCTACATTTCCGAAGGCCAAACCCTCAACACCATGCCCTACGCCGACACCTGCCGCTACTACGTGAAGGTCATCAGCCCCATGCAGTGCGAGGCCTGGGACAGCGTCAACGCCTACCGCGTCAACCCCGTCCTCTCCATCTCGCGCCACGACATGTGCGAGGGCGATGCCGTCACCCTCACGGCCGACAACGCCTACAGCTACAGCTGGACTGCCTCGCCGGCCGACTCATCCCTCGACATGCTGCTCGACCCCGACGGCCACGGCCCGCAGACCATCACCGTCACACCCCACCAGACCACCGTATACACCATGGTGGGCCACGGCACCAACGACTGCAACGCCTCGCCCCTGACCGAGCAGATAACCGTGCACCCCGTGCCTACCGCCACCATCGAGGCCTATCCCAGCTTTGTCGACTCCGACAACCCCGTGGTGACCCTCACCGACGCCTCGCCCTACAGCGTGCGCCGCGTGTGGCACTTCGAGGACGGCCTGGCCGAGGAATACACCTCGCCCTGCAGCCACAACTTCGGCGAGGTCTCGTCCGACTCCACCGCAGTCACCCTCGTGGCCTACAACGACCTCGACTGCTCCGACACCACTACGGTCAAACTGCCCGTCACCCAGTTCACCTTCTACGCGCCCAATGTCTTCACCCCCGAACGGCCCGACAACAACACCTTCCGCATCTACACCGCCAATGAGCAGGAGAACTTCTCCATCTACATCTACGACCGCATGGGACGCCAGGTGTACTACAGCCAGGACCTCCACTTTGCCTGGGACGGCACCTACGAGGGACAGAAGCTGCCGCAGGGCTCCTACGCCTACGTCATCCGCTACCGCCGACCCGGCACGGAAGACATTGTCACACAGAAGGGCTCGATCACTCTGATAAGATAATACTATCTTTTTAATGACCATTATGGTATAGGGCGGGAGCCGCAAGGCTGCCGCCCTTTATACTGAAAACTGCTGAAAACAAAAGGGACCACCTATGCCACAAAGGAGCGCCAAAGAGATACTGAAGAGATATTGGGGCCACGAGGCCTTCAGGCCGCTGCAGGAGGAGGTGATTGACTCCGTGATGCAGGGCAACGACACGCTGGTGCTTATGCCCACCGGCGGGGGCAAATCGCTCTGCTATCAGATACCGGCCATGGCTAAGGAGGGGATCTGTCTAGTGGTGTCGCCACTGATTTCATTGATGAAAGACCAGGTGCAGCAACTGAACGACCGCGGCATTAAGGCAACGTGCCTGATTTCGGGCACGACCGGCATTGAGCAGGAGATTATATTCAATAACTGCATCCACGGGAACGTCAAGTTGCTGTACGTCTCGCCCGAACGGCTGCGGCAACGGGTGTTTATAGAGCACTTTAGGCAGATGAAGGTGTCGATGATTGCAGTGGATGAAGCCCACTGCATTTCTCAATGGGGCTACGACTTCCGCCCTTCTTACCTGGAGATTGCCCGCATAAGGGTGTACTTTCCTTTGGTGCCCATTGTGGCCCTGACGGCTACGGCGACCCCGGAGGTGGTGGAGGATATTCAGCGGCAGCTGATGTTCAGACCCCAAAGACACGTTTTCCAGACCAGTTTTTGCCGCAAAAACCTGGCCTATATGGTCTTCCACGAGATGGACAAGGAGGGTAGGATGCTGCGCGTGATAAGCAGAATTGGGGGATGCGGCATAGTGTACGTGCGCAATCGCCGTCGCACACGCGAGATGGCGGATTACCTCACCCACAACGACATAACGGCGGCCTACTACCACGCAGGGCTGGAGCCGCGGGAACGCGACGTGGCCCAGGGGCGTTGGATGCGGGGAGAGGTGAAGGTGATGGTGGCCACAAACGCTTTTGGCATGGGCATTGACAAGAGGGACGTGCGCTTTGTTATCCACTTGGACATTCCGTCGTCGATAGAGGCTTACTTCCAAGAAGCGGGCCGGGCCGGCCGCGACGGGCAGAAGTCCTTTGCCGTGCTGCTATATAACGAAAAGGACCTGGAGACACTGCAGCAGAACTTTGAGACGAGTTTTCCCACGCGGCAGAAGATTGCCAATACGTACCGCGCCATTTGCAATTACTACCAGCTGCCTATTGGGTCGGGCGAGAACTGCCAGTTCGACTTCGACTTGGAGGGGCTGTGCAATACTTATAATCTCAAGGTGTTGGAGTTGTTTAGCGCAACGCGATTTTTGGAGCGTGAGGGGCTACTGACCCTTCCGGACAGGGAGGAGAGCGAGTCGAGGGTGTTTGTGCCTATCAGCCGCGAGGAGCTGTATAAGTTTCAGGTGGAACAGCCGAAATATAGCGACCTGCTGCTACTGCTGCTGCGGATGTACGGAGGTATGTTTACAGATTTTGTTCCCATCTCGGAGCGGACTATTGCCCGGCGCATGTTTATGGACGAGGAGGTGGTGAGGAAGCTGCTGCTGCACATGGACGCGCTGAAGGTGATAGTGTATAAGCCCAAAAGCAAGCGCCCACAGATTGTGTTTTCGGCCCCACGCATAGATGCGAAGGACCTTTACCTGAGCGACGTGAACTACCGCGAGCTGAAGGAACATGCCGAGCAGCGGAAAGAGGCTATACGTAACTACGTGACGTCACAAGAGGGATGCCGCAGCCAGATGCTGCTGAGCTACTTTGGAGAGCGGGAAGCCGAGGCCTGCGGCATTTGCGACCTCTGCATCACGGCCAATGGCAGAAGCGAGAAGAGGCTTCTAAGAGACCGGATTTTGGAGCAGTTGAAGGTCCGTCCCATGCGCAGCGACGAGTTGATGGGGACGCTGTCCGAACGGGACGAGGAAAATGTGAAGAAGGTGCTGAGGGAATTAGTGGACGAGGGCGCCGTGAGCGTGAACGAGGCCCTGGAGTTCACGATATAGCCGCGAAACGGGAAGCCCCATGACGTTGTAGAAACAGCCCTCGATTCGTTCAATGCCCACCATGCCTATCCACTCCTGTATACCGTAGGAACCGGCCTTGTCGAAGGGACGGTAGTGGGTGATATAGTAGTCGATTTCGTGCATTGAGAGGGGACGGAAATGGACCTGTGTGCACTCGGTGAAACTGACGGTGCGGGAGGAGCTACGAAGACAGACTCCGGTGTAGACCTGATGGGCACAGCCGGAAAGCGACTGCAGCATGTCTGCCGCCTCCTGACGAGAGTGGGGTTTGCCCAACACTTGTTCCTGATGAACCACCACGGTGTCGGCGGTGACTAGCACCTGGCCTTCGTCCAAGGCTGGACGGTAGCCACCCGCCTTGCGCAATGCGAGCGACTCCGCCACCTGGGAGGCAGGGAGCGGAGTCAAAAGATGTTCGTCGACGTCGATATCGACGATGGAAAAGGGAAGTCCCATTTGAGCCAGGAGCTCGCGACGACGGGGGGACTTGGAAGCCAATAAGAGGTGCATCAGCGTCGGCGGGAGTCTTTAGCGTCTTGTTTTTTGGCGGTTTTGTCTTCCATGGAGGTCATGAAACCGTCTTTGAACTGGGCTACGATGCCCTCGTTGCCGTACTTGTCGTACCATATCCACTTGCCCTGTTTGCGCCCCTTGACGAAGGTGCCTTTCTCTTCGGGGTAACCGGCTTCGTTGTAGCGGATGTAGTTGCCGTCACGTTCGCCGTCGACATAATTCTCGGAGATTTCGACTTTGCCGTTGGGATGGTAGCGGACGGTCTTCCCATGCTGGAGGTCGTTGTGATAATTCATTTCGTAGCGGACGCTGCCGTCTTCATATACGCCACGCCAAAGGCCTTCTTTGAGACCTTTATGGAAGCTGCCGGTATAGTCGACCTTGCCGTCTTCATACCAGGCTGTCCAGGTGCCCTCCTCTTTGTCGTTGACATATTGACCCTCGTGGAGTTTTTGACCGCTCTCGTACCATGTGGTCCAGAGGCCCTGTTTGAAGCCGTCGGAGTACTGGCCTTCGCGCCATTTTTCGCCCGTCTCGTAGTAATAGGTCCAGAGGCCGGTTTCGTTGCCGTTGGTGTAATGGCCGCGGATGCCTACTTTGCCGTTGGTGCGCCAGTAGAAGACCCATTCGCCTTCCTGCTCGCCCTGAACAAGGCGGCCTTCTTGGTCCAGTTTGCCGTTGGGTGTCCACCAGGTGGCAGGGCCTTCGAGTTCGTCGTCGACGTAAGTGCCCTCGAACTTGAGTTTGCCATTCTCGTGCCACTCGTGGGTCTTACCCTCGCGGACTCCGTCGACGTATGGCACTTCGTCTTTCTGCTTGCCGTTGGGATACCAGGATATGAACATGCCTTGCTTCTTGCCGTCGACCACGGGCACTTCGCTCTGCTTAGCGCCGTTGGCATACCAAGTGCGAGAGGTGCCGGAGCCGCTCATGACGGTCTCTTCGTGTTTGGTGCCGTCGTTATAGAAAGTGCGCCACACGCCGACTTTGCGGCCTTGGTTGTCGTATTTGCCCTGACGGAACACCTGTCCGTTGGGATGCCACCAGGTCCAATTGCCGATATGGACACTGTCATCGTTGAGTGTGCCAGAAACATAGGTTTGGTCGGGATGGGTGGCATAGGCTTCTTCGTAATGAATTTGAGCGCTAGCTGAGAGAGCCAGGAGGCACCCGAAAGCGAAAATGAGTGTTCTTTTCATATTAATAGCCGATAATGGGTTTATTCTGAATATACAAAATCAATGCGGATGGGGTTGTCGGTGGCTGTGCCGTTTACGATAGTGCGGAAGGCCGAAGAACGACGGGCGTCGATAACCAATTCGGTGCCGTTGTCTTTACCCGAGCGAAGCAGTTCCTGAAGATGGCGGGTGACACGCAGGCGGTATTGTTTTTTCGATCGGTCGTAATAGCCGTCGAAACCGCCATAGGTGTAAGGGTTGCTCAACACGTTGGCATCGGTGACGTAGGTGAAGGTGCCGTCGGCTAACTTTTTCAGTGCGAGAATTCGAACTGGGGTTGAGGTGTCGGAGAGGTCGGTATTGACCGGGAGTAGGAGCTCGGCATAATGCACTACGGCATAGGGATGAGCGGCTCGGAAATTGTCGAGGAAAGACTGCATGTTGAGTCGCACACGGGTGCCACCCAGGGGTTCGAAGTAGAGTTTTTCGGTGCCACTGATGGAGTCTTGCCGGTTGGTGGCAAATGTTTCCAGGGGGGTGCCGGAATAGTCGTGGGCGTAGTACATGGAATGACCTGCACCGCTGTTGATGGTAAAAATAAACTGGAGTGTGCTGTCGATTGTGGTGGTGTGGTAGAAAAGGGTCAGACGGGTATTGGAGGCCGAGAGGTCGACAGTGACGGCCGTTTGAGAGTTGTCGGCCAGCTTGATGGCAATGCCCTTAGAATGAGTAAGGAATTCGTCGTAGGAGCAGGAGTCGCGCAAAACAGAGTAAATATTCTCGTTGAGGCGCAGACGAAGGCTGTCGGCGATGAAGGTGACTTCGTCGTCGAAGAAACAGAGGGCGCTTTCCTCAAGCTCAGTGGTGGAGAAGAAAGAGCTGTCGGGCATCATTGGTTGCTCCAACTGGTTGATAATGATATGAAAGTTGCGGGGGGTAGAGTCTGGCAGTACGGGGTAGACGGTATCTATCACTAGGGTCATTATCACAGAGTCGATGATGACTTGGTCGGTGATTTTCACGCCTTCGCTAGGAGCGGCAATTTGAGAATAGAGGATGGCCTTGAGGGAGCCGAAATTGTTGTCGGAATAATCTCCGAAAACGCCGGCCAGATAACCCACGGTGGAAAGCGAATCGTCGAGAATGGTGCAGGCCGAAAGCGAAATGGTATCGCGAGTGCCTTGGTAGAGAGTGAAAGGGTCTTGGAGAGCCATACCGATCTCGGTTTCTTTCTCATTACAGGCGGTAGGCAAAAGCAGCAAGAGTAGACCCAAAGGGAGGATGAGTTTTTTTAAAGACATATTTTGACAAATGTTTTACAAGAATTCTTAATTATTGAGTGCGCTGCCACAAAGCGTCTCGTAAAGTTTGTTGATTTTGGTGTAGAACTCGGTGGCATCGGGATTGTAGTCCAGTACGAAACGTTTGTTTTCCTTGGCGAACTGGACTAGCTCGGGATTGACATTAGGCGACGCAATCACGATACCGTTGGCATAGGTGATTGCCGCCTTCATAAGGGTCATGTAGTCGAGATGCTGGTAGAGGCGCAGATCTTTGGCAGTGGCACCGTCGGCGCGCATTTTTTTCTCCAGATCCTCGGAGAACCGGCCTTCAAAAGCATCGTCGGTCAGCGAAAGCACGGTACGCGCGCCGCTGAAGAAGGCGTTTTCCTTATTGATGCGCCGCAGATAGAATGGCACCATGCAGCTGAACCAGCCGGTGAAATGAATTAGATGGGGCTGCCATGCCAGTTTGCGCACGGCCTCTAGGGTTCCTCTTCCGAAGAATAAAATGCGCTCGTCGTTTTCGGGTTTTAGTATGCCCTTTTCGTCGAAAGTGCTTCCGAAACGGGTGAAATATTCTTCGTTATCAATAAAATAGACCTGTAAACGGGCAGAAGGGATAGAACCCACCTTAATGATGAGCTGATGGTCGCAGCTATTCACGATAAGGTTCATTCCAGACAAACGAATGACCTCGTGCAGCTGGTGCTTACGCTCATTAACGTCAAAAAAACGAGGCATGAAAACACGAATCTCACGGCCTAACTCTTGAGTAAACTGGGGCAGATGACGACCCAGAATGGCAGCTTCGGACTCTTCCGAAAACGGCACAATACTCTGGTTTACAAATAGTATCCTTCCTTTCGCCATAATTATTATTGTATAGTATTAGTCATGCAAAGATACGATTTTTTTTTAGAATAGTCGAAAATATTTTGGCCACAGCGCTTTGTTATACACTTAAATAAGCGTTCATTACTAGGTGTCCTTCGGCCTACCCTGAGTTACCACCAACCCTGGCTATAGAACGGAAAGTGCTGTATTTTATTACATTAAGTACTGTTTAAATAAAACCTAATGCCACATATTAACCAATTGTTGATAAAAAATATATAAAAATAATATCTGGCATTCATTTTTTTTGTACTTTTGCAACATGGTTCAGAATATGTCAGAAGAAGAAATGTCGCTGTTAGCCAGAGCAGAACGCTACTGTGCCAACGAAGAGCAATGTCGCACATCAGTAAGAAAAAAGTTGAGTGACTGGGGTGCTTCCATAGAACTTTCGGGCAAAATTGTCAACCGGCTTATCGACCAAGGTTATATCGACGAAAAGAGGTATGCTCGCGCCTATGTCAGTGCAAAACTTCGCACCCAGAAATGGGGGCGCCTGAAGGTGATATATCAGCTACGATCCAAACAGGTTCCTCCTAAATTCATTACCGAAGCCTTGGGCGAGATACCTGACGATGAGTATCGCAACATACTGCTGGACGTGGCCAATACAAAATGGCAGACTTACGACCCCAACGAGACAAAGGCCAAACGCCGCTCAAAATTAGTCACTTTCTTGGCTTCTAGAGGCTACGAGTCGCCAGAAATCCAAACCATGCTGGCCGAGCACTTTGCCGACGAACCCGCAACAGCCCCTCAAGAGTAGCATCGCTGCTGCCATTGACACCATTCCTTCTGAAAAGGGTTTTGTCTAAACCCTTTAATGTTTTGTTTATATAGCTAATTGTTTTTAAAGGTAATAGTCACCGTATGAAACACGCCTAGGCCGAACAGCTGTTCCACCGATCCTTCCCTAATTGCAACCTGCAGATTGCCAGTCGAAGAAACGGTTAGAAGCAAATCGCCCGAGCGCACATCGGCATAGCTGTGGCAGACCTTATTCAGAAGAGTTTCACGTACCAACATGGTAAAAGGCCTCCCACGGCGAAGACGCTCAAATTCAGAATATTTCATATTGAGATAGGCATTGCCGTATATGTCGACATGTATGACTGGCACCTTGATTACATCACTAGACACATCAGTCAGTAGTGGGGTTCGGATATCCAATTCATATTGCGAGCCTATGTCGTCAAGAGAAGCCCCTTGTGCCAACATCGAAGCCACCTTGCAGAACAAGTCGGCGGCTGCAAAAGTAAAGAAATCCGTTTCCTGTGGCACATCGACCATGACCGCCCGAGTGTAATCTCGGCCAAAAATGGCACCCGGCATACCATTGTCTATACAGATAAAGAAATGCTCCCTATACTCGACCACCACAAAAGGTGTCTCCGCCGTCTCTGACGAGTTCACATCGATAATATGAATTGTTCCCTTTGGAAAATCCATACAAGCATTCTGAGCCACAAAAATGGCCTTTAGCGATTGGAAAGGGTCAATGTTGTGCGTGATGTCCACCACTTTCACTCCAGGGATATACGAGTAAAGCTTACCCTTCACTTTTCCGGCAAAAAAATCACGGTCGCCCCAATCTGTAATCAGCGTAACTATTGGTGAATCCATAGAACTGTGTGCTTTTGACTTATTTAAAATGTATCTGCAGTCATTTGTGTAGTCTGCAAAAGTACATATTTTTTCTCAACTGGAGAAATACAAATTGTTATTTGTCCAAAAATTTGTATCTTTGTATTTTAGTACTAAGAAAAACACATTATTATAATATTGTAAAAACTAACTATTTACATTTTATATGTCATTACTTTCCATTCGCAATTTACACGCATCTATAGGCGACAAGGAGATTCTCAAAGGTGTAAACCTAGAAATCAACCTCGGCGAGGTCCATTCCATCATGGGTCCCAACGGCAATGGCAAAAGCACCCTTGCAGGCATCATTGCAGGCAACACAAAATATACCGTCACCGAGGGTGAAGTGATATACAAAGGCAAGAATATCCTCGACATGCCCGTCGACGTCCGTGCCTGCGAGGGCATCTTTCTAGGTTTCCAATACCCAGTAGAAATTCCAGGCGTGAGCATCACCAATTTCATGCGTACTGCAGTCAACGAACAGCGCAAGTACCGCGGGCTTGACCCTCTCTCGGGAGCCGAATTCCTGAAACTTATGAATGAGAAAAAAGCCATCGTGGAGATGACTACCAATCTGGCCAACCGTTCCGTAAACGAAGGATTCAGCGGCGGAGAAAAGAAAAAAAACGAGATTTTCCAAATGGCCATGCTCGACCCTACCCTTGCCATTCTTGACGAAACCGACTCAGGACTCGACATAGACGCCCTACGCATTGTGGCCACTGGCGTCAACAAACTGCGCCGCCCCGACAATGCCACCATCGTCATAACCCACTACCAACGTCTACTTGACTACATCGTCCCCGACTTCGTCCATGTCCTATACGAAGGCCGCATCGTCAAAACCGGTCCCAAGGAATTGGCACTGGAGCTCGAAACCCGTGGCTACGAATGGATAAAAGAGGAGTTGGAACAAAAAGCCTGAAAGATTAACAACTATCACTCATGGAAAAAATCGTACAGCAGTTTCGCGACATACAGCCTACCATGCGGAAAAACGAAGTATGGCGCCATGTAGACTTTTCCGCCCTCCTTACCGACGAACTCTCCCTACCACAGGGTGAACGCCAAACTGCCGAATATCACTGCAACATACCTGACCTCGAAGCCATCCGCTTCGTCACCGAAAACGGCCTGTGCCATCAGCCCACTCTCCAAACCGAAGACGGCACCATCATTTCCGGATTCCGCAACTATAGCTGCCAGCGGCCCGACCTCGTGCGCCAATACTTCGGCAAATGCACCCCAAAAGAAAATCCCTATCTCAAAATCAATAGCGACAACTACACAGACGGACTCTTCGCCTTCATTCCCGATGGCGTCCACCAGCAGAAACCCATCCAACTCCAGTCTGTCATCAACGCTGGCCACGGTCTCTTCCTGCAAGTACGCAACCTCGTGGTGGTGGGGCGAAACAGCCACGTTGTCATCATCCACTGCGACGACTCCTACGATCACTCCCCCGCCTTTGCCAACAATGTTACCGAGGTATACATCATGGAAGGTGCCCAAGTGGAATACTACAAGATGCAGAACCTCAACAACCAGACAGGCCTTCTCAACCACACCTACGTTGCCATGCAGCAAGGAGCCTCGTTTCGCTCCGTAGCCCTCACCCTTAACGGAGGACACATACGCAACCACAGCGAGATACGCATGCTAGGAGAGCACTGCAATGTCGAAGCCCACGGTCTCTATCTCAACGACCAAGAGCAACAAGTGGACAACTATATATTTGTAGACCACGCTTTCCCCAACTGCCACAGTCGCGAACTCTTCAAGGGAATCCTCGACGACAACGCCCGTGGCACTTTCAACGGCCATGTGCTTGTGGAGGACGGGGCAGTCAAAACCGAGGCCTATCAGTCCAACAAGAATATACTCCTCACCGACAAGGCCCACATCACCACTCAACCTTTCCTTGAAATATACAACGACGACGTGAAATGCTCCCACGGAAGCACCGTAGGCCAACTGGACGAACAAGCACTCTTCTACATCCGTTCCCGCGGCATCAGCGAGCGCACTGCTGTCACCATGCTCTCCTATGCCTTCTGCGACGAAGTGCTGCAGCAAATTCTTTTGGAACCCCTCCGCAACAACCTCATCGACCTAGTCAAAAAACGCCTCCACGGCGAGCTGACCCCCTGCTCCGAGTGTTCGCTCCACTGCAGTTCACCCTGCAATGGTCCTGAAGCCAACTTCCACATCGATCCTTCCAAACTATAGTCGGCTCCACACATCATACTATCCACTGCCATGAAGGACATCTGGAGAGTCTTCCGCTACCTCAGGTACTACCCCGGCCACATTGGTTTGAACCTTCTCTTCAACACCTTGGCCGTACTCTTCAACATGTTCACCTTCATCATGATAGTACCATTTATCGAACTTCTTTTCGGCACTTCCCAGCCGGTACCAACAATGCCTCCATTCAGCCTCAGCCAAGACTATCTTTCGCTGTGGCTCACCTATACTTTATCTTGCTACAAAGCACTTTACGGCCTTTGGCCCTGCCTCTTGTCCATCTCGGGAGGCTATCTTGCCTTCTCTTTCCTGTCCAACCTCTGCCGCTATCTAGCCCAGTTTTTCATCAGCCCCATGCGCAACGGCATTACCATGCGGCTTCGCAACGACATCTACCAACACATCACCATCCTTCCTGTATCCTACTTCACCTCGCAGCGCAAAGGCGACATCATCAGCCGCATGTCCAACGACATAGCCGATATCGAGTGGGGGGTGCTCACCTCCGTCATCTCCCTTGGCAAAGACCCAATCAACATCATCCTCTTCTCCGCCGCACTCATCTTCATCAGTCCCCGGCTCTTCCTTTACTTCCTAGTCATCATGCCCGCCGCCGTGTGGCTCATAGGCCTCATTGGCAAGAGCCTGCGCCGCAATTCAGCCAAAGGCCAAAACAAACTGGGACATCTTTTTGCCCTTCTGGAAGAATCCCTTGCCGGCATCCGTACTATCAAATCATTCGGACAGGAGCAACGCCGTTCAGACCGTTTTTCTGAAGCCAACAACGATTATGCCCGCCTGATGATTCGTGTGGCCAAGCGTCGTGAATTGAGCAGCCCACTGTCCGAAATCTTTCTCACCCTGGGGCTGGTATTCATCCTCATTCTAGGCGGCATGGCAGTGCTCAACGGTGAAATACTATCCTCCGTCTTCATCCTCTTCGTCATCCTTTTTGCCAGACTCATTCCTCCAGTGCAGTCAATGGTACGGGTCTACAACAACCTACAGAAAGCCAATGCTGCCGCCCAACGTGTATTTGAGGTGATGGATGCCGACGAAACCATATACGAGAAAGAGAATGCTGTTAAAATCAAAGACTTCCAAAAAGAAATCACATACAGCCACGTATCCTTCTCCTATCAGCACGAAGGCCAAGCCGAGCCCACATACGTGCTGCGCGACATCAACCTCACCATTCCCAAAGGCAAAACCATTGCCATCGTAGGCCCATCTGGCGCAGGTAAGACCACACTGGTAGACCTCCTGCCCCGCTTCTACGACTGCACAGAAGGGCAAATACTCATCGACGGCCACCCACTCCCAGACCTCAACATCAACAGCCTTAGAGCCCAGATAGGACTAGTGTCTCAAAACTGCATCCTTTTTAACGACACCGTGGCCAACAATATAGCCTTCGGCCGAACCGATTTCTCCAAGCAACAAGTGCGCGAAGCGGCTCACATAGCTCACGCCGACGAATTCATCAACCAAATGGAGCAAGGCTACGAAACCAACATCGGCGATCGGGGGCTCAACCTCAGCGGTGGGCAACGCCAACGCATCAGCATTGCACGTGCCGTACTGAAAAACCCACCTATCCTTATCCTCGACGAAGCCACCAGCGCCCTTGACACCGAGAGCGAATTAGCCGTCCAGCAAGCATTGGAACAACTCATGCGCGGCCGCACCAGCATCGTTATCGCCCATAGGCTCTCAACCATTTGCCATGCAGACGAAATCATCGTCATGGACAAAGGTCACATTGTCGAGCGCGGCACCCACTCCGAACTCCTCTCCCACCCCAACGGCCTCTACAAAAAACTCATCGACATGCAATCCTTTGCCAGCTGACCCACATAGCCTCTCTCATCTCAATAACCATAAAAAAAGAGCGTCCCAAAATGAGACGCTCTTTTTCAATACCGAGTTTCAGGCTGATTATTCGCCTTTCTGCTCTTTTTCAATCTCTTCTTTCAGGTTAGCCAGAACACTGAGGTCGCCGAGAGTGGTCTTTTCAAGAGTCTCGTTGATTTTCTTAACGGTCTTCTTGGTAGCGCGCTCCTTCTTGGCCTCGTCGTTTTCGACCTTGGCGCCGCCTTCAGCTGCATCCTGGAAAGTACGGGTGTGGGAGAGGATGATTTTCTTATTCTCCTTGGAGAATTCAATCACTTTAAAGTCAAGAGTTTCGCCTTGACGGGCTTTCTTCTTGTCTTCCTTCTCGAGGTGACGCATAGGAGCGAACCCTTCAACGCCATAAGGCAAAGTCACCGTTGCGCCCTTGTCGTTGATACTGCTGATGGTGCCTTCGTGGACACTACCAACGGTGAACAGCGATTCGTACACATCCCAAGGATTCTCCTCGAGCTGTTTATGTCCGAGGCTGAGACGACGGTTTTCGGCATCGACTTCCAAAACAACGACATCAATCTTGTCGCCAATCTTGGTGAACTCGGCAGGATGCTTGATTTTCTTGCTCCAGCTCAGGTCGCTGATGTGGATCAGACCGTCGACACCTTCTTCAAGTTCCACAAAGATACCGAAGTTGGTGAAGTTGCGCACACTGGCGGTGTGCTTGCTGCCAACAGGATACTTCTCAGTAATAGTCAGCCAGGGATCGGGCATCAGTTGCTTCAGACCCAGACTCATCTTACGCTGCTCGCGGTCGAGTGTGAGAATGACAGCTTCCACCTCCTGACCAACTTTCAGGAAATCCTGAGCGCTGCGCAGGTGCTGGCTCCAGCTCATCTCGCTGACGTGGATGAGACCTTCAACACCGGGAACCACCTCGACAAATGCACCGTAGTCGGCAATGACAACCACTTTACCCTTCACATGGTCGCCCTCTTTGAGGTTGGGATCGAGAGCATCCCAGGGGTGAGGAGTGAGCTGCTTCAGACCCAGAGCAATGCGGTGCTTGGCCTCATCAAAGTCGAGGATAACGACATTGATTTTCTGGTCGAGCTCAACAATGTCCTTAGGATCGGAAACGCGACCCCAGCTGAGGTCGGTAATATGAACGAGACCGTCAACACCACCCAGGTCGACAAACACGCCGTAAGGAGTGATGTTCTTAACGGTTCCCTCAAGCACCTGACCCTTCTCGAGATGGCTGATAATCTCGGCCTTCTGGGCTTCGATTTCGTCCTCGATAAGAGCCTTATGAGAGACAACGACATTCTTGTATTCGTGGTTGATTTTCACCACCTTGAACTCCATGTTCTTACCAACGAAAACGTCATAGTCGCGGATGGGCTTGACATCGATCTGAGAACCGGGAAGGAATGCCTCGATATTATCGAAAACAGTAACGATAAGACCGCCTTTGGTGCGGCTCTTGACGAAACCGGTAATAATTTCCTGATTCTCGAAGGCTTCATTGACGCGATCCCAAGACTTGAGGATGCGGGCCTTTTTGTGTGAAAGAAGCAGCTGACCATTGGAGTCCTCCTGGCTTTCAACGAAGACTTCGATCTTGTCGCCGGCCTTCAAATCGGGGTTGTAACGCAACTCGGAAGCGGGAATAACACCGTCGCTCTTGTACCCGATGTTGACCACAGCCTCGCGGTCAGTAATGCTAACAATAACGCCTTCAATCACTTCCTGCTCGGTGAAAGCATTAAAGGTTTGCTCGTACTGCTCAGTCATTTTCTGAGCCTGTTCACTGTTGACTTCTTCTTTTTTGTCGATAGCACTCCAGTCAAAATCTGCTAACGGCTGCACATTTTTATAATCCATGTGTGAGATTTTTGTATTTGCGGACGCCTGACCGTCCAGGTTAAACATACATAACACGCTGTGCACTACCGAGTTGTCAGGCACTCGACTACACCCACGTGAATTGCAAAGATACAACTTTTTTCCAACATAAATAGTTTTCTTTCAGAAAAAAGCAATCTGTACATTGCTGCCCGGCGGATTGAGAATCCTTATACTCAATGGGCCTGGATTGCAAATCCAGACCAACGGCACTACATGGAACATCCGCCAGATAGGGATCCGTCTTAACGAACATTCGCTGCGACAGCCCTCGCTTTTTTTGCCATAGACTCTCCTTCCATGAAAAACGACTCTTTGTCTACGACTAAGATCTGCCCAAATAGTACAGGGTCACCCAAAGGATTAATGTTGTCAAAAGATTCAGTATGGCATCGTATAATTTGACAATCTAATCAGTTTAACCAGCAAAAATCTGTCAAGCGATTTCAGGAAAACACATCCACTCTTTCTCCAGTATTTTATTTGCATTTAGTTTGCATTTATTTTAGCTATTATTTAGCTTAGCTAAAAGAAATGTAAAGAAAGAATAACATAAATGAAACAGAAATATTGTAAAAAGGACTTCGCTACCATCACTGTCAATAAGAAGAATGCTGTCGAATATTGGAGTTTACTTGCAATTTATTCGGGTTGATGTGGCGGAAGAAACGTTTTTATCCATTTTGTTGGAAAAAAAAGTGTATATTTGCAAAGTGAGGTGAATAATATTGCGGTAGTTTAATAGATAGATAGATTGATAGATAGGCGGTTTTTTGATACTTCAATTAACAATAAATACTAATTTTACCTATGAAAAAAATCATTCTTATTCTTACGATGGTTGCTGCAGGCTGGAGCGCAGCGGCACAGTTTAGGGAAGTTCCGCTCCTTCGCGAAGGAGAGGGGCAGATTGGGCTCAATGTTGGTACCTCATACGGCTACCACCAATGGTTGGCGTTTAGACCTCAGGCACCAGAGGGAAGCACTGCCACTATCAGCCGTACGGCGGATAGTATGGTACGGAACAATTTGGGTTATCAGGTGGGATTTTTTTGGGGGCATGAGACTCAGCACGACAGGTTTTTGGAAACGGGCGTCTATTTCGAGGCATATTACAGTGTCAACCCCTTCCATAGCAAAGTGGCTTTCACCCTTAATGGGCAGGAACAGAATGTCGACGTTAGTTACCTTTCGCAACGGGTGATGGTACATGGTATGGGTTTCCTTTCACACCGTATCAATGACGAGTTTTCGGTAAGTGTCGGTCTGGGTCTGTACGTCG
>Ga0247611_10004068_pt1 | contig 20713 bp, 19 predicted proteins | sample 177DNAGHGhighgp2_FD_192422 | JGI IMG/M metagenome (GOLD analysis project Ga0247611, IMG submission 192422) | Sheep rumen microbial communities from Palmerston North, Manawatu-Wanganui, New Zealand - 1770 DNA GHGhigh gp2 | ecosystem: Host-associated > Mammals > Digestive system > Stomach > Rumen...
TGAAGTGGAACATGGGCCGTATCTCTATCTTTGACTTGGCAATCCTGAAGGCCCTTTCCACATTCCAGAGATTATGGTAGACCGACACGACCTCGTCAGTGGGGATGACTGTGTTGGTGAGGTAGCCTTTCACATTCTCATTTGGACTTTGTTAGTCATCCATCCCGATGAGTGCTCCGCTTTTGTTGAACTTCAACTCGATGTCGTTCGACAGTTCAATGTCATAGCCGTGACGCTCCTTGTCTATCTTCACAATCTTTGCACCGGGGAAGTTTGCCTTCACATACTGAGCGATTGCGGCAGGTACTAAAGCGGCGGGTACGGCGTAGGTGTTGCAATCCACATTGTCCCAGTTGCCTTTCTTATCAAACTCTATCTTTGCACCGTCGTTCAGCATCACTTCATATTTCGTTCCTCCGAATTCGACATCCTTTTCAGCATACGTGATAGTCTTGCCTGGGAAGTTCTTTGTTACGAATGTATTCACCGTTGCCGGGAGCTGAGATACTGGAATCATCCTGTCGTCTGCCAAAGATGTTAATGACTGTGCCAACATGCAAATAACTGCTACCAGAAATAACTTTGTCGTTTTCATTTTCTTATTCTTTTTAATTGTTAATATTCTGTTTTTTGTTCTCTTTGTTTAATTTTGATATTGCAAAGTTAAGCAGCAGATCCACATGTTCAAAACTTTTATTCAAGAATTGAGGAAAAAGCATCGGACAAGTGCGCAAATCTCGGACAAATTCCGAAATCTTGCGAAAATCTGTCCGAATAAAGATGCCAGAGGCATCGGACAAAGGTAGCCAGCCATACAGAAAAGCCGTTAGGTTTTTCGAAATGGCTGGGAAAGCGACACCACACATAAAACCTTGCCTTATAGGTAAGGGACATAAACAGCACATGTCGCCTACCCAAGGGCAGGCTTATATTATTGGGAGCAATTCCATACCAGCCATTTCGCAGCGCCTAAAGGCACGGCTGTATGGCTGGCTACCATTGTCTAATGCCTCTGGCATTTCTTCTATTACAACTCGGATTACGCCAAACTCCTAATGGTACTTTTCCTTTGAAATAATCAAAACTAATCGCTGACGGCATTTCGTCCATCGGAACGCAATATGGAGAAAGGGGGAATCTCATGAAAAGGATGCCAGAGGCATCAGATAGAGGCAGCCATTACTAATTTCTTACAACAGGGCGAACACTTCGACCGCCATCGCGGTAGAGACCGTAGTCGTTCCAGTAGGCGTAACCCGAGCCGATGTAGAGGCCGAAGGCGTAGCCCGAGTAGTCTGGATCCTGCGTAGACGACCAATAGTAGCCGTACATGTTAGCGTAGTAGAGATTGCCATGCCAGCGGGCACCAGCATTGGGCAAGAAGATGGAACCGCCATCAGAACCTATAAACCTCATACCATTTACGCCATTGAGCGTTGTCCATTGATACGTACAATAGTTTATCAATTCCTTTATCTGGTCATGCGAAGGCATAACCCATGAGCCGCCCCACTGCTCATGAGCTACATCATATTGGGTGCCGGCTATGCTACTGCCAAGATTTTGATATGACAAAACATCATCATCATACCATCCATCACCATCTTTGTCCGTTCCCGTTGCATACTGGTAAGAAACTTCATTATAAACGTCTTTCTCGCTCACCTCGCCCCAAGCGTAATAACCTCCGTATTCCTCAGGCGAATGTGCTCCCACGTTGCAGCATGCCCACTTAGTGCCCGACGGCAATCCGAGGTCAATCATGTGCGGATGGTTAGCATCGGGGCAGGAAGTATCAGCATTATTTTTAGTCGTGAAACTCTTTATCTCATTTGCATAAAAACACGTTCCTGATATATTATCTCTTAGATATGCACGATAATAATACTCTGTATTTGCTTCCAGATAATCAAGATGCATATAAACTGGTAGTTTAATGTTAATTGAACTAACCAAACCGCTTGTAGAATTCAAATGCTGGTTTTCACTGATCGTCGGATTAACTGATGTGGAATAACAAATACCATAATCAAAATTGAATTTGCCTTTATTCGCAACAGCCCTGATGATACCGTCTATTTCACAATCAGCTGAATTATTTGTAATGTTTGAAGAAGTACCAGTTTTTATATCATATACGATCGTCGGTCTATTTGCTTCTATCTCTTTCTGCTTGACAATCTTGTCATTCTTATTGATAATCTGCTTTACCCATCTTGCAATATCGTACATTTTTGCACAAAGGGCTGTGGGGTCAATGTCTTTTCCAAAATACAAAATATACTCAAGCCCCTTCATTTCAGGCATCTTATCCTCTATATTATTAACGATTTCAATTGCCCTCATATCTCCATATTGCTGAATGTCATGAATGTTTTCAGCCATTCCAATAAGATTCGAAACCGTTTCCCTAAACCCAGATTTTCTTATTCTGTCATCAATCTTATCATTAATGTCTCTTTCAATACCAAGTGCTTTATTAAGCCCCAATTCAACGTAATAGTTTTTTAGAGCATTGGCAGCTTTCATCACCAGATCCTTTCCGATGAACATTGCCGTACTTTCACCTTTTTTACGTGGGACAAACATAGGCAATCCCGCATGTGTCTGTTGAGCCTCTATCGTTTCATAGATCAGCTGTCCATAACAATAACCAAATATTAGATTTTCGTCTCCGTATGAAAAATACAAATCCATAGAGTCACTACGAATAGAGGTAATCCGCCGGTATTCATCGAAAGTTGAAATAATGGCGGTGCTGTCTATCAAGGCATCCAATTCGGTAAGATTCCCGTCAGAATCTCCTGTTATTCTTAGATAACCTTTGGGATTGATGACATACACGGCAGGGTCATCTTTCTCTTTAGTACAGATATATAGCAGGGAAGCTTCTTCATTCATGAAGGTGACGGAGTCTACATCAGAAATATAATAAGGTATACATTCACCATGTGAGAATATAAACTGGTTCTTACCGTCAAATGTCATACTATCTATCTCCTGAATCCCATAAGACCATCCATTCTGATTACCAGAATTATAGACTCTTATTGATCTGGGTGATTGTGCTATGGAAGGAACAAAGATGAACAAGCACAAAAAGAACAAATAATACTTTCTCATTTCTTCACGATTCTATAGAAATGCCTATTGGCATTTAGTCAATTGGTGAGCCATGCGCTCCAATCGTAAGCACGCATGAACGTACCTTCTTTGTGGAGATGTATCTCCCGAATCTGTCCTGTTTGAACCTGTTGCCGTTCTTGTTCAATTAATTCTTTCGTTACTGACATATTATATTAATATTTCCATTTTGCGTTTCGCACAATAAGACTTATTATTCAAGCAGTGGGGCTGGATGATCCCTTGGGGACCGCCCCACCGCAGGAATAATAAGTCTCACTGTGCGGCAAGGCGAGTTTACGAGTTGGGTAAGGATGCACTTTCAGTTCTAACGCACAGGGCGCACGGACTCCTCGTCGAAGCGGCCGAAGTAGTCCCAGTAGTCCCAGCCCGCGTAGCCCGAACCGAAGTAGAGGTAGTAGGCGCCGTACTCGTCGTAAGGCGTAGACGACCAATAGTCGCCGCCCGTACCAACATTGAAGAGCTCGCCATCCCAGCGGCCGCCCGCAGCGGGGAGAAATACCGTACCTCCATTAGGACCAGTGAATTTCCCACCCTTCACGCCGTTCTGTGTCGTCCATTGGTATGAGCAATGGTTGACTAATTCTTTTATTTGATCCGATGACGGCGCAGAAGACACCTGTCCGAAAGCGTAGTAGCCACCATACGCCTCAGGTGTGGATGCCCCTTCATTGCAGCATCGCCATTGAGTGCCCGAAGGCAGTCCCAAGTCTATCCAATGCGGATGGTTGGAGTCGGGGCAGGAGGTGTCATCAAGCTTAAATTTCTCTGTAGGGAGTGCTGGCACTTCACCATCCAAAATCTTAATCAATGGTCGTGCAGTATATTCAGTGTTCCGTTCCAATGAAGAGAACGTTTGTTGAATCTTGTAGCCTTCGTTCTCTCTTTTATATTTTTTACTCTGAAATCTCTTATCCAACAAACTTCCTGATTTGTCATACAAGCCAAGTCCTACGCTCAAAGGGAACAGGATATCCCTGGTCGGGGTCGTAGATATAGTAGCACTCAAATTCTGCACGTCTTTCTTGATATTCAAGTCAGAAAATTCCGGCATGATGTACCACTCATGGTAAAGAGGAGTCTGGAATGTTCCGTTACAGAACATGGCTCTTGGGAATTTGTGCCCTGCAAAGGCTGCTTCACCGAAAAACTCGTAATCAACGGTCAACAAAGAAAGCCCAAATTTACTATCCTTGAACATAGAATAATAGTTTATCGGATTCCCCGTTCCAATCTTCATGGTAAAATCACCTGTCATTTTGGGACCTATATAAAAGTCCAGACCTGTACGCAAGTAGCTGCCAATGGCATTTATGGTACCCAACCAGAAGTCAACCATGTATCCTGTCTGCACACTGCCATTTAAAGAGAATGCTGTATCGAAACTGGGATTATTGTTACCACTAACGGGCATCCTCTTATTCGAGCCACGAAAATGACCATTATGGTACGTTACCTCGCCCAAATAAGAATGCACGGGACTATTCAGGGAAAAATCTAATTCAAGATTACCTTCTCCCTTTATAAAAGGACATCCCGCTATTTGAAACTTGAAAACGGGAGCGACGGCAGGGAATCTGATGGCTGGCAACGAATTCACGTTCCCTTCTAAGGTGCCAAAATCTTTATTTGACTTGAATTTCAGATGGGCATTATATTGCCAGTCATGGTGCAATTTCAAGTTGACATATTGCTCCTTGAGCGTGATTTTATAGGCAACAGTGGCAATGTACGTGCCTTCTACAGCACCGGACAGAGAAACTTCACCATCAGATAAGTGACGAGAAAAGCCAAGATTGAAGTTAACAGGATTTCTGCTGGAAGTCCATTCGCCGCTTATTCTTCTCGCATTTGAGTTAGAGGGATTGTTATTATCATCCTTTATCTTCTCAATGGAAATCAACTGCACAAATATATCCGTGAGGTCATACACGGAATCGCAACAAACCTGCAGGTATTGAGTTGACTTCTTTGTATCAATGACCTTGCCGACAAATCCCTCATTAAAAAGAGGATTGTCAAAGTCTGTACTGAAAAGAATGTCACCAACCTTGGGCGTTAAACTGTTTGGAATACTTGTATCGAAGAACAAGCACATTCCATCTACAGACTTCAGATAATCGCTCATACCAACTTGTTCCATCATCACGACGTTAGGACGAAGAATAGTCTCTGGCTGAACAAAGGAAACACTGTCTATTGCCGCCAACGGTATGCTGTAGATGCTGTCTGGGGTATAGATGACCTGTGTCACGATGTCGTTGTAATAGACGCTGTCGGTATCGTAATAGGAATAGGCTATTGAGTCCACCTCGTCGCGGAAGAAGGCGTTGAACTGTCCATCATTGCGGTAGATATAGAACGCATCACCAACGCCCTGTGCTGTGGCACACATGGCTACGAGAGCCATTAAAAGGGAAAAGAATGTCTTTTTCATGGCCTTGAGAATTTAGAGGTTCTGCCATTGACATTTAACACATAGACCCCTTGAGGGATGGAAGAGAGATGTAGCGACATGCCGTCAGCTGCTCTGGTGAGATGCACCGGCACACGGATACCGTTAGCAGTATAAACCGCCACCTTATCGGCAGCACTCACACCATGGAACACGAGGCGGTCGCCCTGCTGTGAGTAGTCGGCATCGGTCTTGGGCATGGCGATTCCCGTACCTTTTCCTTTATAGGAGAACCGCAGGATGTCTTCTTTGGGGTACTCCATATTGAGCACGGTGGAGGTGATACGCACCTTGTCATCTTGAAACTCCACCCGCGGCATCAAATAAAGCTCCACGTCGGTGGTGGTGCCGTCAGCATGCCACAGCACGAGCGTAGCACTGCCCTGTGCATAAGTCGTAGCAGCCATCAGCAGACTGGCAAAAAGCAATAGGATCTTTCTCATTGTTGCTATTTCATTGGTTAACTAATTATTTTTCATGCAAAAACTTATGTATTGCAAAGATACAAAACAAGAGTGAAAGCATTGGCTTTTTTTAAACTAATAAATGTTAATGCTTTCGTTCATAAATAAAAGAACACAGGCAGGCGGTGGAGTGCGAAGCAATATTCTGTCGTCCTTTTCAGGACTTACCAAGCCCTACATGGATATAAAATGAGTCCTGCCTTCTTCTTTACAGCGTTTGAATGGCTTCACAATCAATTTAACCGGATAACAATGATTGAAAATGTTCAATAGAAAGAAATGATGCCTAACGGCATTTTCTTATCTCAAAACACGATTCTAACCTGATTGCTCTACTGCATTTATTCCTTTGAAATGCCAACGGAATTGCTGTGAAAAATCCCGACAAAAACTTGTCGGGGAAAAGTGATGAAAGAGAAGTTAAATTGTGTAAAAACCGGTTCTTCACTCTTCATTCATCATTCTTCATTTTGCGAAAGCTTAGGTTTCACATCGCGAAAGGTAAGCTTTGACCGCGCCAAAGGTCATGTTTCATCGCCTCAAACATAACCTTTCACACAACGAAACACGGTCTTTCGCGCAACGAAACCTTACCTCTCGCAAATTCGGATTTTGTAAACAGACCGTTTACATTTGAAAATCCGTGTAACCGTCTGTCTGTCAACGCTTTATGTAAAACCTCAAAAAAATGCCGTTTTTTCGACCGAAGGATCCTTTCATTGTCAGCACCCCCCATTTTTGGGGGTCAAAATCCGAATAAAGATTGACAAATACTCAAAAAGAATTCACTAAATTTGTGAATTCGGAAACAATTGTTTATCTTTGCAACCAAATGAAGTGCAATGGTTATTGAATACGAAAAAGACTATCTTAAGGAACTCTACAACAACGGACATTGCAAGAACAAGAAGTACCGTTTCCAGAAACCAGTAGTATCGAAGTACCAGAAGCGAATAGATACACTGATGGCTGCCACCCGTATTGAAGACTTATTCGTGTTCAACTCTCTCAATTTCGAAGCGTTGGAGAATGGCTATTACTCTATCCGTATAGACTACCACTATCGTCTGGAGTTCAAGATCCGGCAGGAGGGTACAGAGCCAGTGGTGACCATTTGCACCGTAACAGACATTACAAATCATTATCAATAACGGTATTATGAACAGAACGACAACACATCCGGGAGAAGTATTGAAGGAAGAACTGGAGGCGAGAGGCATTTCGCAGAAGAAATTCTCTGAGGTGCTGTCTGTACCCTATACACAATTGAACGAGATTCTGAATGGCAAACGGCCTGTTACAACAGATTTCGCACTGATGGTTGAAGCCGCACTCGGCATCAATCCCGAGTTGCTCATCAACATGCAAACGCGCTATAACATGTCGGTTGCACGGCAGAAGAAACCGCTTCTCGACAGGTTGGTTGATATCAAGAGAGCATGTGCCGCTATTATTGCGTAAACTATCCGATGCTACAAATCGCGAGTGAGCATCAGGCGATATTCAACGGGGCTCATGCCTATTGCCTCCTGAATGCGCCTTTGCAGGGTACGGACATTGGTAAAGCCAGCCTCCTCCGCCACGACAGCTATGGTATAGTTGGGCTTTTCGCGAAGCAGGCGCAGGGCTGCCAGTACGCGAAGGTTGTCGATATAGGCATCGGGAGTGCGGTGGATGGTCTGATGACGGAAGAGTTGTGTCAGTCGTCCCATACTCACGCCTATCGTCTCTGCTAAGTTACGAGCGTTGAAATCCTTATTCTCCGTCTGCATGGTTTCAGGTTTTCTGCCTACAATGATACCTTCAACTATTAGTTCACAAAGATATATAAAATCTGGGAATTATAAGCCAGTCGAGATAAAAATGTAAACAAATTGCCCCGAATTGGAGCTTTTGCTTAATGAATCAAGACACATACACTAATCCTAATTTTTCCATGCTCTAAGTCACAATTATTTTGTATATATTGAGGCGCGTGGTTAGCTGCATCAAAACGAAAGATAATGGAAGTTCTGGGAGACATGGACTCGTTTTTTCAGATAGCCAATGAACTGCCATGAGTGAAAGGAGAGTTCATCAAAAAATGGGACATTGTTACCCCACTTTCTGTCTCTTCATTCCATCCAGAAATGGCTTGATTCTCTGATAAAAAAGCATCGTATAGGCATGGGCTCCTTTGTCATTGAGGTGAAACCCATCCTTGAAATAGTCAGGGTGCTCGTTGAACTCAGCCACATCATAGCAGTCTATATATGGTATATCATGTTTCTCACAGATTGATGCCAACTGAGCATTGCCATCCTCAGGCCTGAAGCTTGGAGATGTTGCGATGATGAGACGTACTCCCTTGTCGTGGGCTATCTGTAATACTCTCTCAAAGTTCCTCAGAGAATACTCATCCAAGGTATGAGACATCTCAACATGCCTGGGCATCACTTCCATGGTCTGCTGCAAAGGCTCATAACCAGTCATGTCTCCTTTCTTTACATACGACGACACAATCTGTAGCACCTTCTGATTGAAGCGGTACATATTACACCGCATTTTTACCCTTTCTTTCCATCCGAATTCATCAATATACTTCTTGACAAACTTGTTGTTCCTGTAGTTACCTGCCGAATATTCCATGTCACGCACAGCTTGTTCGCCCGAAAGTTCCCATTCCGAGATTTCAAAGATCAATAGCTTCGGCCGATAGCGGTCCATCACGGCTTCTGCCGCGCAAGAGTTACTGTTGACAAATTCTCCGTCTATGGCACTGTTGTAGGCTGTAAGGCTCTCTCCCACATAGCCATTGATACTATCCCTTAGGAGTGAGGTGACATAGTGATGCGCTCCTCTTGATGAACCGATAATCAGAATATCTGTATCGACCCGGTTCAATCTGAAATTACTCTTTGCCGTCTGACCCGAGTAAGAAGGCATTCTGAGCATAGCAAAGTCTCCTGCCATGCCTACCAACCAGTCAATCACTACGATTGCAAGTATGATGATTGTAGCGTCTATAGCCAGACGCGTATAGTTTTTCTTCATATCAGAACTGGAAATAGATAAAATTCCCCGATGTCAATGAACCAAACAACAGGATATAAGATATCAGTCCCACAACCGCTGCGTATCTGACAGCGACATACTTCGAGTGCATATATCTCAAGCCAATGCCGAACCGTTCCCTGACATCCTTGATAATCAGAAGAGCGATTCCCACCATGCCATAGACGAAAATAGCCATGTCGACAAACAGAGGACCTCTGTCGCAAAAGATCTTCACGATGATAGTAAACGCATCAGAAATATCATTGGCCCTGAAGAATATCCAGGCAAAAGCAACAGCAACAAAACAGCTGAATGTCCCTAACACACGCGACCACCACACATCATACTTTGGCGCATAGACGAATTTCCTGAACATGTTGCTACCGACTTGGTACATGGCATGTACCCCCCCCCACAGCAAAAACGTCCAGTTGGCACCATGCCAGATGCCACTCACCAGAAAAGTAATCGCCAGGTTCAACAAAAGCCTCGGGTAAGGGACGCGGTTGCCGCCAAGTGGAATGTACAAGTAATCCATGAACCAGGTTGACAGCGATATGTGCCACCTCTTCCAAAACTCCTTGATGTTCAGGGCGAAGTATGGCTGCCTGAAGTTGTCCATCAGCCGGTATCCCATGACCCTAGCTGCTCCGATCGCAATGCTTGAATATCCTGCGAAGTCACAATATATCTGTATGGTAAAGAATAAAGTCGCCAATAACATGCTTGTACCATTGTGTTCCGGCACATTATTATAGACGGCATCCACATACGGACTCAGCACATCTGCCACGCACAGCTTCATGAAGTATCCCCAGACCATCAGCTTGAAGCCTTCGCGCACATTGTCTTCATCGAAGGCATGCTCCTCATGGAACTGAGGCAGCAGGTTCTTTGCCCTTTCGATAGGCCCTGCTACTAGCTGGGGGAAGAAAGAGACGAAGAGGGCGTAGGTAAAGAAATTCCTTTCTGCCCTTATCGTTCCCCTGTACACGTCAATTGAGTAGCCGACGGCTTGAAACGTGTAAAAAGAGATTCCGACAGGCAACAACACATCCAGATTGGGAACAGGCCATCTAAGTCCGCAATAGGACATCAGACAGAAGAGACTCTCATTGACGAAGTTGAAGTACTTGAATGTGAACAGAATCCCGAAATTCAGAACCAAACCTGCCACAAGGAATGCCTGCTGGCGCTTTCTGGCACCTGCATGTTTTTCAACCAGCAGGCCGCAGACATAGGTCAGCACAGTAGATGTCAGTATCAACACAGCATAAATCGGTTGCCAGTTCATGTAGAAATAATAGCTTGCAACCAGCAGGAAAGGATTCCTGTATCTGTTCTTCCCCAATAGATAGTAGATGAAACATACTATCGGAAAAAAGAGCAAGAACTCAAATGAATTAAATACCATGTCAATAATCTGACTTCACAGTATTCACATCTCTTTCCCCTTTATTTCTCTTCAGGAGCCTTATCAATGAGTTCCATGAACTGGTCGAGTTTCGGAGTGATGATGATCTGAGTACGGCGGTTACGCTGCTTGCCTACATCGGTGCCGTTGTCAGCAATCGGGTTGTACTCGCCACGTCCACCGGCTGTCAGACGCTTCGGATCCACGCCATAACGGTTCTGCAAATACTGTACTACACTACTGGCACGGAGACAAGAAAGATCCCAGTTGTTACGGATGTTCTCACGACTGATGGGCACATTGTCGGTATTACCTTCAATCAGCACATCATAGTCTTTGTAATCCATAATGATCTTTGCAATCTTTGACAAGGTCTCCTCAGCACGGTCGTTAATCTCGTAAGAACCGCTCCGATAGAGCATGTTGTCTGCCAGAGAGATATACACCACGCCTTTAAGCACCTGGACATCCACTTCCTTGAGTTCTTCTTTAGAAAGCGAACGGGTCAGATTGTTCGTGAGTACCATGTTCAGAGAGTCGCTTTTGCTCTTCACCTCCACCAGATGACGGATATACTGGTTAGACTCGTTGATCTGGTCAACCAGCTTGTCAATTGAGATATTGTTCTGACTGGCATTGGCAACGCTCTTGTCCAGAGTTCTCTGCAAACGAGCATAGGCACGTTTCTGCTCATCGAGTATACTCTTTTGCGAAGCGAGCTGCTCCTCAAGGCTCGTGATACGAGCCTGCGAACCTGCCAGTTGTTCCTTTGCAGTCAGATAATTATTTGTAAGCTCACGGTTTTCGTTCTGGCAGTTCACCAGGTCCTTTTTACTGGCACAGCTTGATATCACCATCAGGAAAGCCACTGCCAATGTCATCGTTAATGCTGATTTATTCATCTTCTTCTTATTTAAGTTACTAATTGATTTGTCTGTTCACTACTTAAAGTACGCCAAAAATACACCTTTATTTTATATTATGACGTTTAAACGGTTGAAATGTCAAAAACTTTATTGTATTTTAACGTGCATTCAGATTAATAGTAAAAGGAAACACACCCTTTTTTCCCAATTAACATTAAATTGCATTAATTTCACAGTCTTTTGGTCATTCATCGGAAAAAAAGTAGTATTTTTGTACGTTGAAATAAAGGCAAAAATCGCTTAGAACGAAAATAAACGGCCTTCTCGACGAATATTCATTAAAAACAGATATTAATTTCAATGGACGAAAATCAGACTTTCGAACAAGACAGAATCATTAAAATCAACATCGAGGAAGAGATGAAGTCATCCTACATCGACTATTCCATGTCGGTGATAGTGGCTCGTGCGCTTCCTGATGTACGCGACGGTTTCAAGCCAGTACACCGTCGTATTCTCTACGGAATGTTAGGTATAGGCAACACGAGTTCAAATCCCTATAAGAAATGTGCCCGCGTTGTAGGTGAGGTGCTGGGTAAATACCATCCACACGGCGACTCATCTGTCTATGGAGCACTTGTCCGCATGGGTCAGGAATGGAACATGCGCTATTGCCTCGTCGACGGACAAGGAAACTTCGGTTCAGTTGACGGCGACTCTCCTGCTGCCATGCGATACACCGAATGTCGTCTCTCCAAGATGGGCGAACACATCATGGACGACCTGGAGAAGGACACGGTGGACATGATGAACAACTTCGACGACTCGCTCACTGAGCCGACCGTCATGCCGACCAAGATTCCTAATCTGCTGGTGAACGGTGGAAACGGTATTGCCGTTGGTATGGCCACCAACATCCCCACACACAATCTGGGTGAGGTGATTGACGGATGCTGTGCCTACATCGACAATCCCGACATTGACACGGAAGGACTGATGAAGTATATTCCCGCCCCCGACTTCCCCACAGGAGCCTACATCTATGGTCTGCAGGGTGTGAAAGATGCCTACGAGACCGGACGCGGACGCATCATCATGCGTGCAAAGGCAGAAATCGAGAGCGATGAGAGCCACGATAAGATTGTCATTACTGAAATCCCTTACGGAGTCAACAAGCAGCAGCTCATTGAGTACATCGCCGAGCTGGTGAAGGAAGGAAAGCTGGAGGGTATCTCCAATGCCAACGATGAGACAGGCCGTCAGGGTATGCGCATCGTCGTTGACGTGAAACGTGATGCCAATGCGAACGTCATTCTGAACAAGCTGTTCAAGATGACAGCGCTCCAGAGTTCATTCTCCGTCAACAACATTGCCCTGGTGAACGGGCGCCCACGTCTGCTTTCATTGAAGGAATGTGTGCACTACTTTGTAGAACACCGTCATGACGTAACCATCCGTCGTACGAAATACGACCTGAGAAAAGCACAGGAACGTGCCCACATCCTCGAAGGTCTGATTATTGCCGTCAATAATATTGATGAGGTAGTTCATATCATCCGCAACTCGAAGACCCCGACGGATGCACAGCGTAACCTTGAAGCACGCTTCAATCTCGATGAACTGCAGTCGAAGGCTATCGTTGACATGCGTCTGGCACAGCTCACCGGTCTGCGTGTCGACCAGCTCCATCAGGAATATGACGACCTGATGAAACTGATTGCCGACTTACAGGAGATTCTCGACAATCCCGAGCGTTGCAAGCAGGTGATGAAGGACGAGCTCATGGAAGTGAAAGAGAAATATGGAGACGCCCGCCGTACAGAGATCATCCCCGATGAGCATGAGTTCAATGCCGAAGACTTCTATCCCAACGACCCAGTGGTCATCACCGTCAGTCACCTGGGATATATCAAGCGTACTCCATTGAGCGAGTTCCGCGAGCAGGCACGTGGTGGCGTCGGCTCAAAAGGTGCTTCATCCCGTGACAAGGACTTCACCGAATACATCTATCCTGCCACCATGCACCAGACGCTTCTCTTCTTCACGAAGAAGGGACGCTGCTACTGGCTGAAGTGCTACGACATTCCTGAAGGCGACCGAACAGCCAAGGGACGTGCCATTCAGAATCTGCTGAACATCGACACAGACGACTCTGTGAACAACATCTTGAGACTGAGAGGCAGAGGACTGGAGAACGAAGAGTTCATCAACAACCACTATATCGTCTTCTGTACGAAGAATGGAACGGTGAAGAAGACTTCTCTCGAAGCCTACTCACGTCCGCGTACCAATGGTGTCATTGCCATCAACATCGAAGAAGGAGATGAGGTCGTTGATGTACGACTGACAAATGGTCACAACGAACTGATTATCGCTGATAGAAACGGTCGTGCGGTCCGCTTCGACGAGCGTACCATCCGCACAATGGGACGTACAGCAACCGGAGTACGCGGAATGCGCCTTGATGAAGGCGACGATGCGGTAGTTGGCATGATTGTTGTTAATGATGCTGATAAGGAGACCGTGATGGTTGTCAGTGAGAACGGATATGGCAAACGCTCACAAGTTGAAGACTACCGCAAGACCAACCGTGGCGGCAAGGGTGTGAAGACACTCAGCATTACCGACAAGACCGGACGTCTGGTAGCCATCAAGAATGTCACCGACGACAACGACCTGATGATTATCAACAAGAGCGGTATCACCATCCGTCTGGCTGTTGCAGAATGTCGCGTCATGGGTCGTGCCACTCAGGGTGTACGTCTGATTAATCTAACGAAAAAGAACGACGTCATAGCCAGTGTGTGCAAAGTGATGAGTTCTGAGCTGGAGGCTACGGTCGAAGAAGAGAGCCGTGCACAATGGGCACAAAAGACCGAACAGTTCAAGAGCGATGTCATTCCCGCTCATCAGGCTGAGACGGAAGAACCTGAAGAAACAGAAGAAATTACCGAGACTGATAACGAATAATATTAACAATCTTTTATAAACAAAGCTTATGAAAAAATTAATGATTTGCGCTTTGATGGTACTGGGTACCTCAACAGCTTTCGCTGGTGATAGCGATGCCTTGAAGGCTATTCTCAAGGCAAAGTCTTATGCTGATGCTGCCTCACTGGTAAAGTCAACAGTTGCTCAACTTGCTGACAATGCAGAAAAGGCAAAGGCCTACAATCACCTTGTAAATCTCGCCATGGAGAAATTCGACAAGGAGGGTGCCATCATCAGTCAGAACATGGCTGCAGAACTTGCTAAGAAAGAGAAAGAAGCATACGACACCCTTGGCTACTTTGATGCAGCTTACAATGCTCTTGCTAATGCGATAGAATGTGACAAGTACGACAACCTGCCTGATGCCAAAGGCAAGGTTAAGCCAAAGTTCCACGACAACAATGCTCAGCGCATTGCCAACCCTCGTATCCAGCTTGTCAATGCAGGTCAGACTGCAGCAGGTAAAGGCGACGAAGCAGGCGTTCTAAAGTATTGGGGAATGTTCCTTGACACAGAAGACGCTCCGTTGCTGGCTGCCATCGACAAGAGCGGTGAAGCTTCTTACTTAGGACAGGTAGCCTATTATACAGCTCTCTATGCCAACCAGGCTAAGAAGACTGACCTCGCATTGAAGTATCTTGACATCGCCATGAAGGATCCCGAGCAGGCTAAAGAGGCTCAGAGCCAGAAGTTTGCCATTGGTCAGGCTAACCTGAAGACAAAGGAAGACACCTTGAAGTTCGTTATGGAGCTGAAAGAGTTCTATGCTCAGAACTCTGACAACGAGGCTGCTTTCGGAACACTCTGCAATCTCTATTCCGCCATGGGTGACAAGGACAGCGTCATGCAGCTGGTGAACGATCGTATCGCCAAAGACCCGAATAACCATACTGCATGGGCTCTGAAAGGTCAGAACGAGATGAACAATCTGGATTATGACAATGCCATTGCTTCGTTCAAGAAAGCTTGTGAGATTGACGGCACCAATCCTGTTGTGCTCACCTATCTCGGCTTCTGCATGAACAGCAAGGCTGCAGGCATCGAGGGCAACATTCCTGCTCAGAAAGAACTCTACAAGGAGTCGATGACTTACCTTGAGAGAGCACGTGACATTGACCCTGACCGTCTGAAAGCCAACTGGGCTTATCCTCTGTACCAGTGCTACTATATCAACTATAGCGCTAACGACCCACGTACAAAGGAGATGGAAGGTCTTCTGAAGAAATAAACTAATATTATCTGATTAACGTGTCGGCTGTCAGACGAACGACGTTCGCCAACTTCTCTGAGCCGGCACGTTAATCTGTTTTTTTATGCAAGTCGGCTAATTATGAAGAAAGCAATTCTTACCACACTAACACTTCTCATGGTCATCTCATCATGGGGAAAGGACAATACTGACCAGAAGATTGCTGCTTCTATTGACCGGCAGATAGATGCTATTCTGGAACGGCTCCCCCATCTCCAGGATTCCACTAAATACTACAAGGCCCTGACCGAAGCCTTTAGAAGTGCATTAGTCTGCGACTATTACGATAGCAGACAGGATGAGAAAGGACGTGTAAAGCTGAAATACAGGGAAACAAACCAAGAACGGCTCACTCCACTGCTGCCTTCCATCATCAGCGCTGCCATGTACGAGCATGCACACAGGTCAGACCAGGAGGCGCTCAGCATCCTGCAACTATACATTGAGTGCAGCACATCGGCACTTTTCAAGGAACGAGCAAAACAGGTGGGACAAGCTGCCTACTATGCCAGTCTGCTCGCCTATTCCTCGGAAGACTTCCGGACAGCCGACCGCTATGCAGACATAGCACTCAACGACAATGACTATGCGAAACATGCGGCTGAGATTAAAGCTGAATGCATGAAGCATCGCATGGTGACTAAATTAGACTCCACACGCTATTTGCTGACAATCATGGAACTTCATGAGAAAGACCCGGAGAACAAAACCTACTTCGGTATGCTGATGAAGCACCTCGGCTCGTCAGGTCACTACATGGAAATAGGACGTCTTGCCCATGATGAGGTTGAAAAAGACCCGCATAACAAGCTGGCATGGGCTCTGCTCGGGGAAACAGAGATGAGGGCAAAGAAATGGGATGAGGCTATTCGGGCATACCAGCATGCAGCCGACATCGATTCCACCTATACAGAGGTACATTATAATATAGGTATATGCTATTCATATAAAGCTGTAGCACTCAAAGACAGCTTGCAGAAATCACACAAGAAACTCACCGCCGACGATTCAAAAAGAATCATTGCGGTGTTCAACTCCGCTAAAGAGCATCTGGAAAAGGCAAGCCGCCTTGATCCGAAGCAGGAGGATGTCGAGTGGGCAGAACCGCTCTACCAACTCTACAACGTGCTGAACGAACAGGAAAAAGCTGAAAGCACGAAAAAGAAAATAAAGAAAACGACAACAGATTGATACAGGGATAAAGATTATATTCGAATGAGATTATTATTCAACATCATACTGCTGCTTTTCATAACGCTCAGTGCCAGTGCACAAAAGAAGGAAATATCAGCAGCAAAGGACAACATAAAGAAAAACAGGAATCTGGAGCAGGCAGAACAGTCGATGAAGAAACTGCTCGAAGACTCGCTGAACAGATCAAATCTGCGGATTTGGAACACGATGTATGATGCCATCTACAAACAGTACCTGCAAGGGAATGAGAAGCTCTATCTCAAGCAGAAGTATGACACCACACAGCTTTTTAACATCCTTCACCGCATGTTCATTGTCGCTGAAGACATTGATTCCCTTAGTCTTATACCCGATAAGAAAGGGCGAAAAGAAGTTACTTTCCGCAAAAAACATGCAGAAACGCTGAACCTCTACAGACCGAATCTATTCAATGGAGGTCTCTTTTACATCCGCAAACAGAAGTTTTCAGAGGCATATAACTTGTTGGACACCTATATCGACTGTATGAACCAGCCTCTGTTCAGCCAATATAATTACGGTGAGAAAGACCGTAGGATTCCTGAAGCAGCTTACTGGGCTGTCTATTGCGGCTACAAGATGGGAGACCCGAAATCTACGCTTCATCATACGTACCTGGCATTAAAGGATACCGCTCACTATTGTCTGATGTTGCAGTATCTCGCAGAAACATACAAACTGGAGAAAGACACAGCCCGTTATCTCGGAACACTGGAAGAGGGTTTCAAGAAGTTTCCAAAGTTTGATTTCTTCTTTCCTCGTCTGGTTCAGTATTATGGAGATGCACAAGACTGGCAGAGAGTGCTGGACATGTCATGTGAAGGCTTAAGAAGTGACAGCACCAACACATTGTTCAAGCTGACAAAGTCCACCGCACTGCTTAATCTTGAAAGGTATCAGGAGTCTATTGCCATCAGTGACAGTCTGATTGCCTTGGACGACAGCATTGCAGGGGCATGGCTCAATGCAGGACTTTCCTACTTTAACATGGCTGTCAGCCTTGACAAACTGCTGCGGCAGAACAAGAAACAGAAACAGAAAATCATCCAATATTTCACCCAATCAATGCCTTATCTCGAGAAATACCGCGCTTTGGCTCCTGACCAGCAAAGCCGTTGGGCTCTCCCACTCTACACCATCTATCTCTATCTCAATAAGGGAGAGCAGTTCGACGAGATGGACAAGATTCTGAGAGGCATGAAACAATAACATGATGGAAACAGATAGTATATTAGAGAAATTAGGCATCAGTGAGTTGAACGACATGCAGAAGGAAGCTACACAGGCTGTCCTCCGCACCAACAATGACGTGGTCATCCTGTCTCCAACAGGCTCGGGCAAGACATTGGCCTACCTGTTGCCTCTCGTTCAACTGATAGATGCCAGCGTGCCGACTGTTCAGGCAGTTGTCATCGTTCCCGGACGCGAACTGGCATTACAGTCTGCAACGGTACTCAAAGACATGGGATGTGGACTGCGGGCTTGTGCATGCTATGGCGGTAGAGCTGCCATGGATGAACATCGGGTGCTGCGACAAGTCCAGCCACATATTGTTTTCGCTACTCCCGGTCGTCTTCTCGACCATATCGAGAAAGAGAACATTCTGACAACGGGAATACGCTACCTTGTCATCGACGAGTTTGACAAGTGTCTGGAGATGGGATTCCTGAACGAAATGAATGCCATCATCAGCAGACTCTCTAACGTACAGCGCCGCATACTGATATCCGCAACCGATGCCGAGTCTATCCCCCACTTTGTAAACATGGGGAGAACTACGCGGATGGATTACCTGATTGAGGAGGAACAGGTATCAGACAGGGTGAACGTCTATCAGGTCATCAGTCCGGTAAAAGACAAACTGGAGACTTTGCGCAACTTGCTTTGTGAACTCGGAGAAGAGAGCAGCATCGTCTTTCTGAATTACCGCGAGAGCGTTGAACGGGTAGCCGACTATCTGCAAGAACAGGGATTCACCCTGAGCTACTTCCACGGAGGACTGGAACAGCGACAACGTGAGGACGCATTGTACAAGTTCTCAAACGCTTCGGCCAATGTCCTCGTCAGTACCGACCTTGCCAGCCGTGGACTCGACATACCGTCAATCAACAACATCATCCACTATCATCTGCCAGAATCAGAGCAAGGATACATCCATCGTGTCGGGCGTACGGCACGTTGGGACAAACTGGGAAGAACCTTCTTCATCCTCAATCAGGAAGAAAGCATCCCCGACTACATTGACGCTGAGCCAACCCTGCATACCATTCCGACAGACCTTCCTGCTCCTCCAAAGCCTAAGATGGTGACTCTGTACATTGGAAAGGGGAAAAAAGACAAACTCAGCAAAGGCGACATTGTGGGATTCCTTTGCAAGAAAGGTGGTCTGAAGGGGACGGAAATCGGAAGAATCAGTGTGGAAGACCGTTTCACATACGTTGCCATCGACCGTGCCCAATTACGTTCAGTGCTGCGCAATGTCCAGGGTGAGAAAATCAAAGGCGTGAAGACCATTATCGAAGAAGTGAGATAACCGATATTTCTTTAAATACTAAAAAAGGGATTTACATGGGAAAATAATTGTAATCGAGGGGTTGGGAAACTGGCTCCTCGATTGTCTTATTAGTAAAAGACTGAAAAAGAATGTCAAAGAGAGAGTGTTTGATAGCGGAACTATACCGCAGCCATTACGAGGATCTTCTACGTCTGGCACGGGTTCTACTTCATAATGAAGAAGATGCCCGTGATGCAGTGAGTGACGTGATGACTCGGCTGATAGACAAGCAACAGGCAATGGAGGAAAACTCTGAGTCTTTCCTGCTACCTGAAGGAGAACGGCTGTTAGCCTATACTAGAAGTTGCGTCCGCTTCGAGTGTCTGAATCGTCTGAAACGAATGAAGCTACAGGAACGCATGCGAAGGGCTTTGCCTCTTGACGACGAGGAGATCAGCACTCATGACGAAGATGAAAAGCGTTATCAGGACTATCAGTTGTTTATCCAGACCGAACTGACTCCACAGACACGCCGCGTGTTCCAGTTGCATTATGGCCAGCAACTGAAATACCGTGAGATTGCCAAACTGACAAACATCAGTGAAGCTGCCGTCTATAAACATCTCTCCCAGGCAATCACAAAACTTAAAAAGCGATTTAACCCATGAACAAGAAAGAGGAGAAACTGGAACGTCTCCTGAAGATGCAGGAGCATCCGGAGAACTACACAGAGGAAGAAATACGGCAGTTGATGGCTGACGATGAATGCCGCCAACTGTATGAGCAGATGGTTCATGCCGCTGATGCCATATTTGCCAATAAGGAAGAATATGAATTGAACGATAAAGAGGTAACCTCTATACATCCAGCGGTAAAGACTGAATATCGCTTCAAGAATATTGCAGCCATTCTCATTGGTGTACTGATGCTCTCAGGCATTGCCTATGCAGCTTTTCATTATGTGTACATGAGCAGTACAGAAGAGACGAATGTCCCGACTCAGATGGCTACAAGTTCGATGAATCAAGAGCAGACGGTGGAGGGCATCCGGCAAGACAGTTCCAAAACCGTAAAGCCGACGGTTTTCAAGAACACACCTCTGAAAGACATCGTTCAGGAGATTGCCAGCTACCATCAATTCTCTGTCGTTGTGAACAACCATGAGGCTGCCGCACTGCGTCTCTACTACCCATGGAACCCTCAGATGCCGGCAGAACAAGTCATCGGAGAATTGAACCGTTTCGAGAAAGTGAACCTTACTATCAAAGACAACCAACTAATCATTGAATAATGCCATGAGACACATGATATACCTTATTATATTATTGTGCCTCAACATCACTGAAGCACAAGGACAGAGACTGTCAAAGAACTATTCGGAGACCTCA
>Ga0247611_10004070_pt1 | contig 20710 bp, 19 predicted proteins | sample 177DNAGHGhighgp2_FD_192422 | JGI IMG/M metagenome (GOLD analysis project Ga0247611, IMG submission 192422) | Sheep rumen microbial communities from Palmerston North, Manawatu-Wanganui, New Zealand - 1770 DNA GHGhigh gp2 | ecosystem: Host-associated > Mammals > Digestive system > Stomach > Rumen...
GAGTATAATTCTCAGCGTTTTTTTCTATGTCTTTTTTTAGTTCTTCTATTCAGATCCATTTATAATCATTTACTTCATTTGGATTTAAATTCATTTCTCCATCGTAATATCCCAAAAATACGTGATCATACTCATTTTCAGTCAATCAGTTATCAAAATGTGCAGTATAATGAAACTCAAAAATCTCTTTTAAATCTGTATCAAATCACATTTCCTCTTGAAGTCTTCTGTGAGCTGCTGTTATATTACTTTCATTTGGAAATGGATGTGTACAAGTGGCATTACTCCGCATTCATCCACAGTGATATTTATTCAATGCTCTTTGTTGCAAAAGCATTTCTCATTTTGAGTTTAATATCAAAACCGAAATTGCTCTATGCAATAGTCATTTTTCGTGTACATCCATTTTTTCTCCCAATCAGATTTCTTTATCATTTTCATCTACCAAAACTATTTCCAATTTATCACTCATTACTCTTTAGAAATTTTAAAATAAAGTCTGAAATTTCATCAAATTTTTCATCCATTAAATCTTTTTCATTTGGTTTGAATGTAGAAAGTACATAATCTGCAACCATATTTGAAGTTGCAGGCCTACCTATTCCGATTCTGATACGCCAAAAATCATTAGTTCAGAGTTTAGAAATAATACTTCTAAGCCCATTATGTCATGCTGCACTTCATCACTTTTTCATAGCAACTCTTCCAACTATAAAATCTATCTCATCATGAAGAACTAGAATATTTTCTGCAGGAATTTTATAAAATTGTGCTAATGGTCAAACTGATTCTCAGCTCAAATTCATATAAGTCTGGGGTGCACAAAAAATTACTCTTTCTCAAAACTGATCTGTAGTCAAGATCTCAGCTTTCCATTTATTATCATATTTTAACTCCCCTATTTTCTCCCAATCCAAAAACCTTTCAAGCATAGTTGCTCAAATATTGTGGCGAGTAGCCTTATATTGCTGTCATGGGTTTCCTAATCAAACTACTAACTTCATAATAAATATTTAGCTAAATAACAATTAATTTTATAAATTTGTTTTATTAATTCTATATTAAATTATTAATATTATATAAAATACATTTAAAATATAATTTTATATTAAATTCTCTTGCATTTAGGTATAATAATTCTAAAATGATTGTGTTATAATTTTTTATCTTATAACAATTATTAAAAAATGACAAAAACTGCATTAATCGAAAGCCTAGCTGCTGAATTAGGTGTTTCTAAAAGAATGGCTGGAGAATTAGTAAACGCTTTCATCGAAACTGTAATGAAAGGTGTTAAAAAAGAAGGAGAAGTTAGAATTCAAGGATTCGGAACTTTCAAGAAATCTAAGAGAGCTGCTAGAACTGGAGTTAATCCTCAAAATCCAAAAGAAAAGATTAAGATCCCTGCAATGAACGTTGTAACTTTCAAAGCTGGTTCAGAATTCAAAGCTCTTGTTAAATAATTAACAATATAGAGTATAAAAGTCCCTCTTAATTGAGGGATTTTTTATAATTTAAAGTTTTAGAATTTACTATGCTAAAATTTGCATAAATTTTTTTTCTAATTATACTTATATCAATCATATTTTATAAATCAGATTCATTCCATGTCTTTCAAAGAAAATTCATCAAAAATAGATAATAAAGAATCTTTCATAGATTATGAAAACAGTATAAAATTGAACACAAATACAGACTTGAAAGAAGATTTTGATATGGATAAAAAAAAGATTAGAAAACAACTAGAAGCTGCAAAAAATGTAGAAGAACGTGTAAAATTGTTTTCAAAGTGGACTGATTCATACTGAATAGAAGCTATTGCATGAATGATTCCAGCAATATGAGATCTAACTCCAGCAATCATATCATCATGCTATTTAATAACTGAATGAATTCGTGTGTGATTATCTCGGCAGGATTGTTTAAAAATACTATGATATCAGACTTTAGATGTGCTAGTTTGAGCAGTACCTATTATTTGAGATATTGCAGATTTCTTCTTTAAATGAAATAAGTACTCTGCTAAAATTTTTTCTGAACATTTAAAAAAGCTAAAAAAAGCTGCTTTAGAAAAATGAATTTCTCAATCAGAAATTGATAATATGTGAAAGAAAGAAGCAAGATTCATAAGGACAATGGACAAATACGTTGATTATAAATCTGCCAAGAAAAAGAAATCTAAAGAAAATATTGATTCACATAAATCTTAAAAAAATCTCATATAAGTTATCAATAACCCATATGAGAAGTATATTTTGGTAATTTATCACTAATCATGGGAGGGGTGGGATTCGAACCCACGACCTTATCCTTAAGAGGGATCTGCTCTACCGACTAAGCTACACTCCCATAAATGCGATTCAATATATACAGATTCTAATCAAAAATGCAATAAAATTTAAATCTTAATATTTCCTAATTAAAATTTTGATAATTCTTCATAGACCTTTTCTAAGATATATAATTCTCTTTCTCTCTTAAATTTTGCATCATCTGTATCTGTTTCCTCGTCCTTGATAAGTGATATTGCATCTTCTAATTTTACCCATTTCAGCTAATATCATCTTCCGATTTCTTTCTGAGTAAAATTAGGTTCTCATTTACTAACTATTTTTCAAATCATACAATAATTAATCTGCTCCCAATCTGCGACTTTCTCTATTACTTTTCAGATTTCTTTTATATCTTCTATTTCACTTCCTGTTTCTTCTTTAATTTCTCTCCTAAAAGCTTCTATCTTGTCTTCTTCTCACTCCATTCATCATCAAGGCAATTTATAATATTTTCTACAACTATCAAAAATCAAAGGAATCTGGCCATTTTCATCTATTACTACTCACCTACAGGCAGCCCTAAATCATTTAGTTTTTCATGGTAATTCTGAAGCTATAAAAGTTTTTTCAAAAGACATTTTCAATTCATATAAACTAAACACCAAAAAAATATTCATTCTACACTAAAAATCAAATCTAAGTATATTCTTAAATTGAATTAAAAATCGCTATTCTTTGCAAAATTTATACTTGACATTTATAATAAAAATATTTATCATGTAGTCATGAAAAGTGAAGAAGTAAAAGCATTATATAACGAATTATTCAATTCCAATGAGGCTTTATCAGAGGAAGAATTTTTGGAAAAATTAATAAAAATTGAAGATATCACTAAATATAATATTTTTCGCAATCTCCTTTTGTATACTGATAAAACTAACATAAAAGAATTGATAAAGTTGTATTGAAACCAAATTGTCAAAAGTAAATCCGTTCTAAGAAGTAAATTAGAAAGACTTAGTCTGAATGATTTAATTTGAGAAAAGATCACCATCTGAGAGATACTCGATAAATATATAGAACGTATTAAAAAGGTATTCTCTGAAAAGAAGCCTTTAAGCGAAAAATTATCGTCACTAAAAATTACGTATGATTGCATTAATTGAGTGATTTTCCCTCCAGAATGAAATACAAGAATCCAGCCATGAAGCTGAAAATGATTAAATACGAAAGAATGATATGATAGAATCAGCCTTCTTTTTAATGAAATTTTAAATATAGGAAACAACATATATCTATGAGATTTTCGTGTTGTAATTGGTAAAGATAATGGCAATTTACTAAGAAAAACCTCTTATATTGTTATTGAAATTCCTAAATTAAATAAAACTATTTTTGTAAATAATAATTATTGAGAATCTACATATATTTATGACTGAATTCCTCCCGACAGTGAACTACTCACAAAATGAAAAAAATCTTTAAAAGATGATTGCTCAAGAATTCCTTTTCATAATACTGAACAATGGAAAAATCAAGTATCAAATATTTTATTTAAAGAAGGATCTCAGAATAAAAAGAAATCTTATAAAAATATTAAAGCAAAAGATTTAAAGAACGTATTATACCTAGAAGAAAAGGTGGATTATATAAGAAACGAATTAAATAAGAAAGAGCTAAGAAAAATATGGTTTTCTTTGACACCTTCTTCAAGAGAATGATTTAAATTAAATGATTGAACTAGTTATATTATTATTAGTAGAGTTTTTTGAATTGGTTGAATTAAACACAATTTATATAAAAATAAGTCATTTATCGAACTTAGTAAAAAAATTTTCTGAGAAAATGATCCTGATGTTATTCAACTCACTGAAAAGCTCGAGATTCATACAATTGATTCAATTAGGGCTATATTTAAAAAAGATGAATTACTCAAGGCTATCCGATTTTCTATGGACTTAATGGAAAGGAGAAATTTTAAACTAAGCGATTGAACTAGTTATACCAGTATCGCAAGAATATTTTGATTTGAAGAAATAATAAACGATTTACTTAAAAAGGAAACTTTTATTTGCCTTAGTAAAAAGATTTTCTGAGATGATGATCTTGATGTTATTAGTTTAATTAATAGAAATACGGAACATACGACTGAGTATATTAGGGATTTATTTTCAGATGATCCACAACTTAAAAAAGAATGGTTTACCCTAAACTATGCCAAAAGAAAAAATTATAGACTGAATGACTGAACTACTTATGCAAATATTGCTAAAATATTTGGTTTCATGGACGATAGAGATGATTTAATTAAGAACTCTACATTTCTCGAACTTAGTAAAAGAATCTTCTGAGAAGATGACCCGGATGTTATCAATCTAATTAAAGATTTTTCATCTCATACAATTGACTTTATTAAAACCGTATTTATAAACGATAATCAGGTTAAAGAAGAATGGTTTTCTATGAGCAAGAGTAAAAGACTCAGATTTAAATTAAAGGATTGAACTACTTATATTGATATTGCTAAAATCTTTGATTTCAAAGGTAATCGACATGATTTTATTAAAGATGAAACATTTATTGAACTGAGCAAAAAAATCTTTGGTGAAAACGATCCAGCTATTTCTAATTATATTAATAATAACGTAAAACATACGACCGAGTCTATTAGGACTATATTCGAAAATGATGAACAGTTAAAAAAACAACGATTCTCATTAGATATCGTGTGAAGAATAAAATTTAAATTGCCTGATTGAACTAGTTATACCAATATTGCCAGGCTATTTGGAATTATGGAAGAAGACAATGACTTATTTACGATTAGAACTTTTATTAGACTTAATAAAAAAATTTTTGGAGAAAAGGACCGTTATGTTACCAATCTTTCATATAAAAACATATTTCATACTGTTGATTCTATTAGATTTTTGTTCAAAAAAGATAAGCAACTTAAGGAAAAGTGGTTTTCTCTAAATTCTGTACACAGAGTAACATTCAAACTGAATGATTGAACAAGTTATATCAGTATTGCCAGAATTTTTGATATCACTGAAGAAAGAAAAGATTTATTCAAGGATAAAACTTTCATCGAACTTAGCAAAAAAATCTTTGGAGAAAAAGATCCTGACATTATTAATTTTATGAATACTCATGTAGAACATAATATAGATTCCATTAGATTTTTGTTCACGAACGATAAGCAGCTTAAAGAAAAGTGGTTTTCGATGGATCATATCCAAAGAAAGGCTTTTAGATTAAGAGATTGAACTGGGTATGTTAATATTGCTAGAATTTTTGATTTAAAAGAAGATAGAGAAGAATTACTAAAAAATAAGGGATTTATTGAGCTTAGTGGAAGAATCTTTGGAGAAGATGATCCTAATGTGATAGAGTTATCTGAAAAATTGAGCAAAAAATAGCAAAAAAGACTGCCCTACCAAGACAGTCTTTTTCTATTTAAAATTTCTATCCTCTCAATTCACCTCCAACCTTACTTACTGCATCAATCGCTTTCTGCATTACACCTCCAATCTGCTCACTCGTCATATTTCCATCTCCCATAATCTTTATCTGTAATGAAATTGACTTCTTACCTGCAGGCAAATTCTCTCACTGATAAACATCAAATACACGAATATCTTTCACTTCCTCTATCTTACGAAGTGCTGACAAAACTTTAGAAAAATCTGATTTTTCATCTATTACGAAACTCAAATCTCTCCATAAAATCTGATCCTGCATAGTTTCGTAAATGTAAGTTTTTTCAGTTGCCTGACTTATAAGCTCTTTAATCTTTTCAAGCGATATTTCTACAAATGTTAAATTTGCATTTTCTGGCAATTTACTAGCTTTCAAAATCGTTGGATGAATAGTTCAGATTACTCAGATTTCTTGTTTGTTGAATAAGATTTTACCTTGTTTTTTTGGATGAAAATATGGTAAGTCTGTAGCTTCATAAGTAATCTTTCCATTAAGTTCATAATCGTGCATAATCTCATCAATTACTGATTTAGCCTCCAATAATGTATCTTCATTCCATGAATTGATAGATTTTTTGTACATAAAGAATGCAGCATGTAATTGCTCATCCAAATGTGCAGAAGCGAATTCTGGAGAAACTTCATTATTTGGTTCATCCTTTGTCCAAACTTTTCCAGTATCAAAATAACGGATTATATCAAAGAATTTTGAATTTTTAGAAGCCACCTGTAAGAATTGATACAAGAATGTATCACGAAGTAATGGACATTCAGGATTTACTGGATTAGTCAATGTGATAAAATCTTCTCTCGTTTTTCCAAATGGTTGAACCATTTTTTCGCTTACCCATGGATAATTTTCTCATTGGTCGAAACGACATTTTTCCACCAAAGTTTCCTCTATTATACGAATTACTTCAGTATTTCAAATAAAACTCTGACTCTGAATTTGAGTAAGTGGTGCTGTCAATTTTATTTCTTCATAACCTCGAATTCTAGCCACTTCTTCAGCTATATCAGCAGGAATAGTAATATCGTCTGGTCCTCTCCATAGTGGAACAGTTACCTGATTTCATTCTACCTTGAATCCTAAGTTTTTAAGTATTTCAGAAGCCCTTTCTTGAAAATCAGCTCTTTTATCATCTTTTCCAAATATGAATTGATTCATCTCATCCCAATTCACAGTAATTGTAGTTGGCTGAACTGGATGAAGTCCAGGTTTAACATATGAGCTTACTCCTCCAATTTCATAATTTCCCAAATCTTTCGCATAAAATTTCAATTCATCAAGGAATAATAACAATGCATATAATGAATATGTTGGAGCGATATGTTTCTCATTTCTAAGCTCAGAATCTGAACGTAATCAAAGTCTAACTCCAGTTTTACGAACTCTTACAGGATCAAAGTTTGCGATTTCTACTAAGATATTTTTAGTCTCAGCTGTTACTCAGCTATTAAGTCCTCACATTACTCATCATAGACAAAGAGCCTTTTTATCATCAGCAATTACAATATCCTGAGGTGTAAGAGTATGCTCTTTTTCAAACAAATCTACAAATTTTTCTCACTCATGAGCATCACGAACATGGATATTTCACTCGATTTTGTCTGCATCGAAGAAATGAACTGGATTTCATGAAATATTCATAAAAATATTAGAGAAATCTACCCAATTATTCACACTTCCATTTCCTAAATCTGCATTTTGCAAACGCATATAAAAATCTGAATCTTTCACCTGAACGTTATTGAGTTCAAGTAATATATAGTTATTAAGTCATTCAGTTTCACAGATTACAGATTTTTTTCCTTTCTTTTCTCCGTGTTCAAGTAAATCTAGCATATTCGTAGTCTCGAAATCTTGCTGATATTTTGGCAATGCACTAAATCAGATTTTTCATTGAGGTTTGTACATTGAATTGAATTCCCAGGCTACTCCGAAATGTCCAGTCAAATCAGGACGATTTGTCAGTCATTTATTATCTATATCGAGAACGTAACTATCAAGCCACTCGAATTTATCAGTCAAAGGAGTTCCTAAATCTTCGTCTGAAACTTCCAAATCCTTCTCCAATTCCCAGATTCGAGGTTTGTCTGTATCTTCATTGATTCATAATTCATTTTTTGAACATATCATTCCATTTGAATCTACTCCACGAAGTTTTCTAGGTGCGATAGTGATTCACGCTTGTGGAAAAAATGCTCACTCCATAGCCACTGCTACATACTTTGCTCATTGAACATTTGCAGCTCCACATACAATTTGAAATTGTCATTTAGGTCCTAAATCTACCTGACATACACTCATGTGGTCAGAATCTGGATGATTTACAGCACTAATTACCTTTCAGATTACGATATGTTTGTCTATTTTACGACTAATCACTTCTTCGATTTCTACTGTCTTGAGAATCAAGTTGTTTGCGATATTCTCTGGAGTATCTTCAATTCCGATATACTTCCTAATCAACTGTGAATGATATTTCATAACTATCAAAGATGAAAAAATTAAAAAAATTCTACAGTGGATGATACTGTTTGATAATACAATTTCAAGTTTTTATGTTTAATTTTCTGAGTAATAAATAATCTAAAATTTTTAATTAATTTTCTCTTGACTTTTTATTAAAAATATGTATATAATATATCGTTGATATGAAAAATAAAAAGTCTAACATAAATAAATAAGAATTATGAAAAAATTAAAAAAGTTTTTGAAGACAACTCCTGGAGTTATCATGGCAGGGATCGTAGGGATCATCGCAAACGCAATTGTCTTCAAGTGTCCCTCTAAATTTGTAGATTTTTTTCCTTTCGAAACAATAATCGGGATGCGATTATACGTTTCGGTGGGAATATTATCATTCTACTTGTTTTTAGTCAGTTACTGGAACTGGCTGAAAAAAAATCACAAAAAAGTTGCAGAAATCTGTGGACTCGGTGGATCTTTAAGTGTATTACTTTGGTGGTTGGTTTACTGGGTAAAGTTTTTCTGTGAGATTTTCTATGAGATATCTATCTCAATCTAACACATCGCGTGATGTACATACTGCCCGTTTAAAGGTGGTTTATACGTCACGCAATTTCTCGTTATATTAAAAAATTTTTTATGAAATTTCATTATCGATAATTTCAATTTGAATTAGAAATAAAAAATCGTTATATATCCAACTAATAATTTATCATAATTCCATCAATGAATAAGAAACAACATTATAGAACTGTTTTCATATCCGATATTCATCTCTGAAATCCTAAAAATCAGTCAGATAAACTTATCAAATTTTTAGATTCTATAACTTTTGAGAATCTGATTATTGTTTGAGATTTTATAGATTTTCGACAATTAAGATGGTTCTGAAATCGATGAGAAAAAGAAGAAAAAACTCTGAATTATATCAATAATTTAGCTAATAATTGAGTAAAAATTACATACATTCAATGAAATCACGACAGAAAATTGAAATGCTCTAAGAAAATCCAAATTGAAAATATGACAATATGTAGAGAAATATATTACAAAACTCAAAAATGAAAAACTTACTATGTCACACATTGAGATTGTATGGATTGAGTCAATAATAATTGGCTCGAACTTTGACAAATATGAAGTATTGTATCATGAATTTTGCGAAAACTTGAATATTTATGGAATAAAAATGTTTACGATAATTCATGCATATCACTTGCAGAAAATTTAGAAGAGTGGATTAAAAAAAATAGAATGCCTGAAAAAAAAGTTAAGAATAAAGTTAAAAATTTCTCAAAAAATATGCATTGTGACTGAATTATCCTTGGCCATTTCCATTTTGCAATGCACTATGAAATTAATTGATTAGATTTTTTCTGCACATGAGATTGGTTAAAACACTTTGCTGCCGTAGTAGAAGATTCAAACTGAGATCTTGAATTAATTTCATATAAAGATTCAGAATTGTTCAATTTTGAATAAAAAATCACAAAAAAGTTGCAAAATAAAATAAAATATATTATAATTAACTGTGAAATTTTACATAGTTTCGTATTAATGAAAAATTTAAACAAAATATTAATTATTCCGATTCTAATATTCTGTTTTTTATTTAGCTTCACATTAGCCGATAATTCTGATTGTTCTAGATTCGGTGCTATGACTTATAAGCAAAATTGAACAAATTGATTTGACATAGTAAATAAGTCACGAGAAGTTGAAAATTATGAATTCACAAAATTTTTGAGTATTGAACAACAAACGGGTATCATAACAAAGAATGATTTAAATACAGCTATACTTAATTTAAAAAAATATTGTTGTGAAAATAAGCTATGAGATTTAGGTAAGGATACCTGTACAAAAGATAAACCATTTTTTAATGATAATGCTCTTGATAGCAAATATCTTTTTGATCATTTAATGGATGTAATAATGAGAAGATTAAATTGATTAGATGGAGAAATAAATATTTATACAAAAACAAATATGACTCTTGATGATAAATGAGAAGAACGAAGAAAACGAATAAATGAAAAAGCTGAATCTTTGGTTGGGGCAGTCCCACAAACTATTATTAATAAATTTGAAGAAACTTTTAAGCAAAGTCCATCCAATCTATGATACAATATAGTTTCTAAAATTGATTCTACATTCTGAAGTCTAAGCGATCAAGATTTTCTACTATATGTGAGCTGAAAATGATGAACTTCAGAATCGGAATCAGTATCTAATGCGATGAAAAATTATAAAAATCGGACTTTGTATGATAGATATATTAATGCTTGTGCTCTAGGTAAATATTTTTACTGATTATTGGATTTATGAATGAATTCTAGTGACAAGCAAATTGTCATCAATAGGACTGCTAATAATTCTTGTAATGAAATGATTAAAAGACAGATTGAGTGAGAATCAAATTATGTTTCTTCTGTTATTCAGAATTCTTCAAATCTTTTTTTGTTGGATTATTTTGAATGATATATGTCTTATTTGAATGATAGACAGGAGTGACTTCAAAAACTATGGAAAGATTGCGTAGATAGATGGTTAGATGTAGTTAGAGGAGTCCCTTCTTTACAGCGTTATTGTGTATGATAACAATATAGAATAGTTACCTAAAATAATTTAATTATTAAAAAGGATCTCATGAAAAAAAAACTTGTAAAAAAAATCTGACTTATTATTTCATTTTGTGTGCTTAGTTTAGGAGCATTTCATTATAATGCTTCTTTTGCTCAAGATGTTGATGGCTTCAATATTATCCCAGAGTTAACCGAGCAAGAAATTAAAGAATCAAATGATAATATAAGAGAAGTCTGATCCAAATGATGAGAGGTGTGGGTAAAATACAATGATATTGCTGATAAAACACAAAAAAAGCCAGCTCAACAACTTGCTAGTGGAATAATGAATCGAGATACTATAATGAATTACTTGGTTTATGTCGTTCAATTTATAAGTCAATTATGACTTTTTGTATGAGCTATTTTCATTATATATGCTTGATATAAATATATGCTTTCAGTATTTAATTGATGAAAGACTCCAAGTTCTACTGTAACAAACGCTATCATTTGAGTAACTATCGTGATATTTTCTTATGCAATTATGAGAATGTTAACATCTTTAATCTGATTAACTTAGTAATTCCAATTTTACAATACAAAACTCTGATTCCCATTTTTCTGGAAATCAGTTTTTTTGGTTGTTTTTTATCATCTGCTTTTAAACAATTCTGAAAATGAATCAATTGTATGTAATGTTAATGGATTTACTGATTTTACCACAAAGCTTTTTACATTTCATATAAAACTTAATGTAGATACTACATCTCACCAAATTTTATAAGTTGTAATACATTTTGTCCATGCTTTTTTAAATAAACTGTCTTTCATCATTCATATGAAACTTTTTGTCGGACTTGCTCATGGATTAAATACAACACAACGTTCAGGATTTCTATGTTTTGTCACTATATATGATATTGTTCATCAAAGTGAATGTCCACACACCCATTTTTTGGCATCGGGATATTTCATCTGAACATTATCAAAAAAATCCAATGACTCTTGTACACGACCATCTATTCCATTCACTCAAAGTACAATTTGTACATCACTAAATATATCTCTTACATCCTTAAAATCGGTTCACCTATAGCAGACCAAAACTATATTTTCTCTACAATGTTTATATGCTGCGTGTACCAAAAAATTCATATTTTCATCCAATATCCAGTCTCAAATCTGATTCTTACGTTCCTGTGGTTTACGATAGACTTCTCTTACAACTTCAACTATCTCTTTATCATATTGCTGAATTTTTGATATTTCAAACTTTTTCTTTCACAAAATTTTAGCAAACCCCTGAGCCATAACAACATTTGCTTTATTTAATATGTTATTGTCTTGAATGTCTGGTTGATTTATAAGAGATTTTATCATCTATTTTAAACTAAATAAAGATAAAAATTCTGGTTGACGTATATAATCCATTGTTTTTTGTTGAAGAGTTGCTTTTTCCTGTTCTGAATATAATTTTGAAGATGATGACAATCTATTTCATTCACGATCATGTACATCTTGGAATAAATATACACAATTTCATGTATAACAAAACTTTGTAATCCAAAAACTTTTTCTCAAAATTTTCAATAAATTAATAATTCCTGGAGATAGCATCAATGCATCAGAATGATTAGCATAATTCACATTAAATCATCAATAATCCACTCTCTTTGTTTTGAATACCTTTTTATATAAATGTTTTAATATTTTTCGTCCATAAAAAATAATCAATATTCAACCTCATACAACATTTAATCGAAATAAAATTTGTCGAACCTGTCACTTGCTGTATAGCCACATTAATAATCCAAAAATGATTCCCCATCATAATAATCACAAAATTAATGGTAAAATTGATGGATTATCCAATAAGTTTCTATTTAAATCCAGGGAAAGATACTGGATATTTTGAAATTTTGGGTATAAAAATCATATTTTGTATATAATTCACTGTTCATTTATTTCATGCTCTACACTCAATCATTCAAATTCTCCTCCCTCAATAAAAAAGTTTTCGCGAATTTCCTGAAAAGTATATTTAAAATGTATATCAATACTCATCGGAGAAGTAAATCCGATATTTTGAAGTAAATTATTTTGATGCTGAAAATATAGTTTTGAAGAAGAAAACTTAAGGTTCGATTGTTCATATTTCTGTATATTTTCCTGCATCTTTACTACTTTTGTAAAATTATAGTAGATACTTTATTATATTCAAATCTTACAGAAAAAGCAAAAAAAATCAGACTTTTATCCAAAAATTTATGGATGGATATTGTTATAAATCATTTTGCCATTTTGTCAATCTATTTATTAGACAAAATACTCCAAAAATTTGCAAAATTTTTTGTTTTGGAATATAATAATTATGACATAAGTGAACTACCGTAAGGTTCTACCCACACAGTAATCCCTTATACTAGGTTGCTTATCGTCAAGGATGTATTCATCCGATTCTCATCTCGGTATACTACCCAATAGACCGTGATGAATTACGGCCAGCCCGGATGGTTCTTTATAAGGATCAATATCTCTATCTTGTATGAATAAGGTAAAGATATCGATCCATATAATGGATCGCCTTTCGGGTTGGTCATCGGACGCGGAAGGGATGCCTTTCGCTTCCTTTTTTTTATTTCTCAGAAATTCTAGGAATCAAAAGAGAATTATCTTTCAAAGTTAAATAATCAATTCACTGTAAAATAAACGAAATCAAAGTCGTAGCATAACTTCAAGTTGGCAAAAAGAATTGCAATTTTATATCATCATTATCCCATTCAAATTTTAAATCTGGAACTTTAACAAACAACGCTCTCCTCACTCATCGTAAATTATATATTTTACAAACCTGCTGCATTCACTCATCAAACTCAGCCAATTCTAGCAATTGATTATCACGAATACGAGCCTTACTTCACTCCAATGGTAACAATAAATTCCATCCAAGCATTGGTCAAGTTGGAAATCGTTTATTCTCATCATATTGTTCAACATCAAACTGTCATTCTGAGGCTTTAGCCGAAGCCCCGCCAATGGGGTAAAAATCTTGTACATTAACCTCTCCCGCCACTACGTGGCTTCCATCTCCTATTAGGAGAGGGGTAGTGTGAGGCTCTGGCTCAAAAAAATTATTTTCAGTTTTCTCTTTTTTTAATTTTTGATAATCAAATGGATAAATTTTTTGAGAATCGTAAACAGCAGTTTTCACTCAATTAGAATTAAATCTATCCACTAAAATATCTCACTGTAACAGAAAAAGTCACTTCTCCCAACGATTTAATACATATTCATTGAAATACATACTCGGATAAGCCTGCAAAAGAAACCTCAAATGATAAGGCAAATCTGCTTCTTTTAATTTTCACTTTTCATTGAATTCTTGCGCAAGAGCCTTTAAACGATCTTTTGCTTCATAAAAATTTTTCTTTCATTTTCCAAATCTCTGCATTCAGAAACAATTTGGGAATCCCCTTTCAATTATTTTTTGCACATTATTTTCAATCTGTTTTTTTATTTCTTTTGAAACATTTTGCCTGGCACGTAAACGAATTTCAAACCTATTTCACAGGTTACTAGCCACTTTTAGTCAAGATTCATTATGAAATTTTTCTAAAATTCTGACTTTTTTTCATAGAGTTTGGAGAAATAGCTCTTCTCATCATATCTTATTTAAAGAACGCTGAGAAATAGAAATCCATTGTCTAGTAATTCACGCTTTATCTTTTAGTCATGCTATTCATATTTCATCACGTTGCAGGTGGAAGTTCTTGGTTAAATCATCCACAATATCCATCGTAGTCAGATTTTCTTTTTCGAAGAAAACGTATAAGAAATCTCATTTTCACGATGGAATTCACTCTCACAAAACTTCTTCTACGATGAAATCTTCTGGTTTGGATTTAATCTGGAAAAGCATAACTATATTTTAATTAAAACTTTTAATATTCTGAATCAATTCAGGAAATTCTTCCATTAACATATGTCCTCTATCTTCAAAAACTTCAAATTTTGCATTAGGTAAAAATTCATGCAATCTTTCTCACTGAGAAAATGGCACACAAAAATCATCTTTTGAATGATACAAAAATATTTTATCACATATTTTTTCTATTTCTGGAATTTTTTGAATATCAAAAGCAAAATCTCAAATATATGATTCTTCTGGTGGCAAATCTTTATCATCAATTAAAGCCGAGACTAAATGTAATTGCTTAATCTTTTTCGGAAATCAGTTTTCAGTTAAATATTTTAGAATAAATATAGTTCAAAGTGAATGAGCAATAATAACCTGCTCTCCATTTAAATATTCAAAAGTTTTTTCAAACTGAATTTTCCATTCTTTATACAATGCAATATTTTTATTTGGCATATCCAAAATAGCTACTTGATAATCTTCTCAGAGGTCTTTTTGTAAACTATTTTTCCATTTTTTCTTTATTTCAAATGGATCATAATCCCACTTTTTCAATTCTTCTTGAAAAGCTTCACGACAAGGATAAGCATTTCATCATCAAATAAATAATACTTGTTGCATAATTGATAATAAAAATAAATTAAAGATAACTTGTCATTCTGAGCGTTAGCGAAGAATCTAGGACGACATGAAGCAAATGGATTCTTCGGTCGATTTTCTCCACTCTGAATGACACACTAATACATTATTTTTATAAGACAATTCAATGTTAAAACTAATACTTTTCCCTCTTTTATGGAAAGTTTTAACACTTTTCAATTTCTTCTATTCGATGATACACTGCTTCATAAACAATTTCCAGCCTTTTTTTATAATTATTTTCATTTATATGCAAATTTATGTCACTTGAATATTCTTTTAAAAATTTTTGGTGATCTTCATATATTTTGTCAATCATTTTCATTGATTCATTATATCATTTTGATTCATAAAACTTTTGTAAAGTCTCCTTATCTAAATCAATACTTATTATAAAAATTTTATATCAATTTTCTCTCAAGACTTCTTTTAAAATTGGTCGTTTTCTATCTACACTTGCATCAAATATAAACGATACTCATTTCTCTATTATTGAAATATATCTTTCCCTAATTCTTCTTTGTGCTTCATCTTCATTAAATTTCAATGAATCTTCGCAAATTTCAGAACGAATAGCATCCGTATTAAAAGTTGGTAATCATAGTTTCGTACTCATATAATTTGTAATTGGAGATTTTCAACATCAAGTTGCTCATGCATAAGTGATTACTATTTTTTCCATGGTTTATTTTAAAACAAATAAAACTATCTATCAAATAATTCAATATTTAAAGCTTATATCATTTCACTCTTTTCTAAAAAAAACTCATTCTTTATCCAAATTAATTTTTGATAATTCATACTCTCCCACTCTAGTTCTCCTAAGCATTGTAAGAATTCATCCAAGTCAAAACTGTTCTCATAATCGATGTCAAATTGACCTTATATAGGTTCACGAACCCACATCTAATCTTAATTTTAATTCTGAAAAATTATAATCCAAAACCTCATATCCATACGTTTTCATCAATCTATTCTCAACTATCTGCTCTCATTTTCTAGCTAAATCATAAAGTTTTTTTCAGTCTTTTTTCTTTGCACTAAACGGCGTAAGTGGTAATTCATATTCTGGGATAAGCAAATCTAATTTTGATTTAATATCTTCAAGTGGGATTTCTTTTCATTTCATATCTATTTCTTCGTAATAATCCCAATATCACATATCCCACGTATCAGATTTTTTGGAAAAATCAATTATAGTTTCATAAGACTTATCTAGTCAGATTAAATCATTTAATTTTTTAGTATCCTCGCCAGTTCAAATCAACATTAATCCAGTTGCTAATGGATCTAATGTTCAACTATGTCAGATTTTTTTTTCTCATAATTCTCTTTTTAACGCACGAATTACATCAAAACTACTAATTCATTTTGGTTTATCTACAACTATTAACATAAAAAATTATTCATAATTTAAAAATCTGATTTATTAATACTTTTTTTCAGCATTTTAACAAGAAAAAAAATTTTTACTATTGAAAAATAGATATTTTTTATTATATCATAATTAGTATTTTTTATTTTTATTATTTTTTATTATGAAAACTAAAACTTTTTGACTTATTGCTTTATTAGCAGCTGGTGTTTTAACTCTTGCAGGATGTGGTAAAACTGAATCTCCTGTAGAAGAAAATGCAGAAATTGCAAATCCTGCATCAGTTTATTGTGAAGAAAATTGATGAACTTTAGTACTTGAAGATGAAGCTGGACTTTGTATGTTTCCTGATGGAAGCTATTGTGAAGAGTGGGCATATCAAAGATGAGAATGCCAACCAGGAGAAATTATGTATAATACAGTTGATGATGGATATATTGATGACGTAGAACAAAAAACTGATTGGAATGGAACTTCTGAAATTTATTCAGATGAAGATTTACAAGCTGCAGTAGATACTATTATGAATACAGTTGATAACGAATGGCAAGTTAAAGTTGAAATGCAAGAAATTTTCTATCAATGAGATGAAGAATCTGCTAATCAATTAAGTTACTGTCAAGAATTAAATTCTGAAGTTAATGAATGTGTATTCTTCAAAACTAACTTCTTTATCCCAGAGCAAGATGCTGTAATGGCTGGATCATTCGAACCAAACACAACTCTTACAGATTATGGATGGTATCTAGGAAGATCTAATGGATGAGAATGGACTGTATTAACATCTGGTTATTAATAAGATTATTACTTAATAAGAAGGCCTTCTTTATGAAGGTCTTTTTTTATAATTGATTTAATAAATAAAATGATTATTAAAAGATAATATAAATTTATAAGCTTGGTTTTTTATATGGAACAACAAATTTGAGATTATTTTTCATTCTATGAAAATGAGATTCTGCCTAAAATAAAGACAATTCCTGAGGTCACTCAAAAAGACTATTGATATCATGGATTATATACTCATACAGAATGAGTTGTTTTTCGTTGAATATATTTCTCTATTTCAATGGGTAAAAACCCTTATCCAATAATTTTTGCTTGTTGAGGCCATGATTTAGCTAGAATTAGCGATTGAGATTGTTTTAAACATTGACCAAATGCAGTACCTATTGTGGGAAAATTAATGGATATGTTTGGTGATTTACTAAGTGATGACGACAAAGAAAAAGTAAAAAATGCCGTAAAACGGCATTCAATTTGAACTATTGCTACTGATTACATTTCTGCATGTTTACGAGATGCTGATAGAGTACGTTTGGCTTGGGAATTAGGATACAATGAAAAATTCTTTAATACGGAAATTTGAAAAAAAATTGCTTCTTGAAATCCTAAAACATTTTTGGAATTTGAAAATAAATGTTTGTGACGTGATAAAAATGTTGATAAAGAGTGAGTTCTAATTTCTGAATTTCAACACCAAGCATAATATTAAAAAATCAGATTTATATTTGTTTAAATTATGACCAATTGCTGGATATTTGATGATATTTATTGAGAGAGAATTTACAGTGAATTAAAGGAAATTCTACCACAACTCTCCTACCCAATCACGACAAACATAGACAATCCAATTCCGTATTTATCAGAAATTAATGATTGAGATTTTATTGTATTGGATAATTTTTTCTTTTGGGAGTGAAGAGAACAACCATTGTGAGAAGATTTTCTTTGGCAATATTTAAAGCTAAATTATAATTGTAAGATTATCTGCATTTCAAATTACTGAGAAAAAAACATTCAAAGATTCCCACAATGGTATAAAACATACTGTAAATGAGATATCATCTGATTTGTACCTACGAAAAATTGTAATGATATTTATAAAATTCTAAAATCATATAATCTACATTAGAAGAAAGATTTGATTTTGTATTATTTTTATATACACACAGGTATAATAAAAAAATTTTTAACAAAAAAATAATAAATACAATTTTTATTCCTTATTTTTCTTTTTATATACTATATAAAAAATCATGGAAAAACCTGCACAAAAATGCTTTGTTGATGTTTTATTAGGATTACAATGGGGAGATGAAGGAAAAGGTAAAATTGTAGATGTTTTAACTCCCAATTATGATATTGTAACTCGTTTTCAAGGTGGTCCAAATGCTTGACACACTTTAGAATTTAATGGAGAAAAATATGTACTTCGTTCCATCCCTTCTGGAATATTTCAAGGTAATAAGATTAACATTATTGGTAACTGAGTAGTACTCGATCCCCTTCTATTTATGACTGAAGCAAAGGAATTAGCTCAAAGTGGGCATGATATAACTCAGCGTCTGTATATTTCAAAAAAAGCTCATCTTATAATGCCTACACATCGCTTACTAGACAAGGCAAATGAAGCAGCTAAAGGGAAAGCAAAAATCGGTACTACTTGAAAGGGAATTGGTCCAACCTATACAGATAAAGTAAGCCGTAATGGTCTACGTGTAGGTGATATATTAGATAACTTCAAAGAAAAATATGAAGCGGCTAAAAAGCGTCATCTTGAAACCATTACAAGTCTAAATCTTCTTGCAATTGCTAAATGATGAGAACCTGTAAGTATTGATGGACTTGAAGAAACAGAGTCTAAATGGATGGAAGGTATAGAATATCTTAAACAATTTAAATTCATAGATTCTGAACATGTCATAAATAGTTATATTAATGAAGGTAAGAGTGTACTTTGTGAAGGAGCTCAATGATCATTACTTGATGTTGATTTTGGTTCTTATCCTTTTGTTACATCATCAAATACTGTTTGTGCATGAGCTTGTATCGGTCTCGGATTAGCACCTAATAGAATTCGTGAAGTATTCGGTATTTTTAAGGCTTATTGTACTCGTGTAGGAGCTGGTCCTTTTCCAACTGAACTTTTTGATGAAACTGGAAATAAAATTCGTGATATTGGTCATGAATATGGGGCCGTAACTGGTCGTGAACGTCGCTGTGGTTGGATTGACCTTGTAGCTCTCAAATATACTATAATGATTAACGGTGTTACACAACTCATAATGATGAAAAGCGATGTTCTTGACGGATTTGAAACGGTAAAAGCTTGTACTGCATACAAAATAAATGGTAATTTAGTCAAAGAATTTCCTTTCTCGATAGAAAAAGATATAGTACCACAATATGTTGAAATGAAATGACGAAATACTGACCTTTCTAAATGTAAATCAAATAAAGATTTTCCTCAAGAATTTAAGGATTATATTGATTTTCTTGAGAAAGAACTTGAAACACCTATTACAATCATCTCCGTTGGACCAAATCGTGATCAAACTATTATACGCAGTAAATAAAAAACATATAAAGAATATTTTAAACTTGCTATAGCCATAATTTTGATTATTGTGAATAATGATGTTTTAACTATTAATTTTATTTTCAAATGAAAAAATTATTTTTAATCTGACTTTTATCTATTTTTTGTCTAAATCTTTTTGGCTGTGGATCAAAAATTGATGAGAATTCAGTTATGCCACCATTAACTAATGATGTATTATTAGATTTAGCTGCTCAAGCTTTACCTTGTGATGAATGAACATCATTTGCAAATTTTGCTCTATTATGAACATGAATTAGTAGAGAATGAAATTTAATGTACTACTGAGTAGATGAAGTAGTATGATACAAACTTGCAGAAGATTGAAATGGTTTAAAGGATACATGTTATAGAATTGCTCCTGTGACTATGGAGATTCATCAATCTGATAAGTGATTTGAATTGGTGAATGTAGAATCCGTTGAAAATTATGAAGGTAATTTCTTGATAGAAGATTATAATCCTGAATTTGATGGATGAAAATTGGATGAAGCTGTAGAAAAGATTTTCTCTCCAAAAGCTTTCGCTGTTTGGCAACAAAGGGATTATTGGGAACATTTTACAGATTATGGAGATGTAGATAGGAAAAGTTATGAGGACAGA
>Ga0247611_10004071_pt1 | contig 20706 bp, 12 predicted proteins | sample 177DNAGHGhighgp2_FD_192422 | JGI IMG/M metagenome (GOLD analysis project Ga0247611, IMG submission 192422) | Sheep rumen microbial communities from Palmerston North, Manawatu-Wanganui, New Zealand - 1770 DNA GHGhigh gp2 | ecosystem: Host-associated > Mammals > Digestive system > Stomach > Rumen...
AGTATCACGATGCCCGCTAACTTTGCGCCGGAAAAAGTTATACACCCAGCGACGACGGGGGCAATGTCACATCAGAAAATCATCATGGCGGCTTCCCATATCAATTCCTCTCCCGACATGTAGAGAGACAAAATCAAAGACGAAGCAAGGAGGGATCGCCCATCACGGGCGTTTCCCTCCTTACCTAAAAAAGAAAAGAACCACCCTAGGGCGGTTCCTACACCGTACACATAAGATTATTCTAGATACAACATACAACACCTTTCCCAATTGGGACGTCATGAGTATCGTTAAATCGAATCAAATCATTATCTGTCTCGCATTTGTAGAAAGATCTAATCTCAAATCCGTAATTCTTAGAAAGTTCATCCAAATGTTTATATTTAATCCATATTATATAAGGGTCATTATTGAGCTTAAACAATAGATATTCTTTAGTTGTGTCTAATTCATTGCAGACAGAAAAAAAGCTCGTGATAAGACCTTGTATACTTTCTAAGAAATTGTTAATGTCAATACATGGCAACTCATCATTCATAGAATTACCATCTATGCCACGGTTAAGACTTGGAACATAATGCCTTGTGAATATGTGGCAAAAAGTGTAAATATTAGCTACAAACGTATAATCCTTTATCGTAAAAACTAGTGCTTTCTTTTTTAGCTCATCAAAATAGATCTTAGCTTTATAATATAAATAGAAGAATACGGCATAACAATACTTTTCTCTTGAACAATACTCTTCATCAGTTTTACAGGCCCTTTTCAATTCATCAAGCTTCCTCCTAAGCATCGGTTCAATGATGCTCAAATAGGGGCCTTTATGTCCATGAATCAATTTCTTCCAGAGAGAAAGAGAAGTGTCAAAATAAGACTTATCCTTTTGTACCTGATTTTCAGGAATAACCCCCTTATGGTCCGTAAAACGCCCATTAAAACTATCAACGTCTTCTCCATAAGTAAGAATAATCCGATAGAACAAGTATTCACTGGCAAGAGGCTCTTCATATAGATTAATTATTGGATTCCCCTGGTTATCAAGAATATGGTTAGTCCACTCAAACACATAGTCCTTTTCATGTGCCTTGAGACGTTTAAATTCAGATTTCTGGTTCAAGTATTTATTCAAGTATCTTGACATCGCAGTCTGATGATCAAAATATGGACTGCTGAGCTGTCTTCTTGAGTATAACATTCGGTAAATATTTATTGTTATAAGATATAGCTAACCTATATCACCCAAAAGTCATCAACAACATAAAGGCCCTTTTTTGCTCTAGTCATAGCGGTATAAATCCATTGATAGACGTACGGTTTTTCAAGAGCGGGTACTCGTTTAGGAATATCTAGGAAAACATAATCCCATTCACCGCCCTGAGCCTTGTGGCACGTAAGAGCATAGCCAAAGACCGTACGGAGGGCATTTAAATAGGGATCATCCATCATATTCTTATTAAAGTCAGAAGTGCCCTGTTTGATGCTTTTGCCTTTCATTCTGTAGTAGAAATCAATAAACAACTCTTTTTGTTGTGACTGGGTTAGGTTTGTCTGATTACTATAAAGAATATCTGCAACCATTAGTTGAGAATAAGTCTTTTGAGTGAACAGTTCTTTCACAGATACCTTTAGGAATGTCAATCCAGCACGTCGCTCTTGGACATCTACTTCCTCAACAACGACCAGGTCGCCATTCATCAACCCCGAGATTAAGTTATTTTGCGTTACCAATAATAGGTCCCCAACTTCAAGGTTTTGCGATGAATGCCCAAAGATAGGTCGAAGCAATTGAGTTGTCACATCACATTGCCTATTTGAAAAACAAAGCATTGTAGCATCATTGAACCCAAGATCATTAACCTTCTTAATATACTCGTTTATCAGTGACGTCTGACTGTTTAGGATGTGGATATCCTTATATCCTCTAAATGGGAATTTTGCCCACTTCCATGGTTGAGGATTGTAGAATAATTTTCGCATCTTATGTGCAGATCTCACGATATCGATATCAGAGGTTTGACGAACGACTTCGGTCAATTCTGCCTCACAACAATTATATCCGAAATTATCTTTTATATAACTTGCAGACAAAGCCGGTGAAATACTCTGAGAGACTGGTGGTAACTGGCAAATATCACCGACAAAAATGAATTTACCCTTACTGTCATAGTCAAATAAATCTGTGAGCAGCTTTCCAGATCCAAAGATAGCCTGAGTAGAGTTCTTATCTATTTCATCAGATATCATCGATGCTTCATCGATAATGTAATGCATGCATCCGGTTTCATCATTGTGTTCGACCGGTGTGAGCTCAAAGTTCAGTAAAAGCTGCCCATATTTATCCACTTTTGTCTGTTCACGCTCACTAGCAACTTTTTCAAGATCTTGGTTAAGGTCGGTAAACTTATATATCTCACTATGAATGGTTTTCGCAGGATGTTGAGTTGCATTCGATAGAATTTTTGCAGCTCGGCCAGTCGAAGCAAGGAGCGAGAATTTCAACTCCTGTTCCTGCATCTCACTGATGAGTTTCTTCATCAATGTAGTTTTTCCTGTTCCTGCATATCCTTTTAAGATAAAAACTTTAGCATCAGAATCGGCCAAGAACTGAGTTATGGCTGTAAATGCGTTCTTCTGCCCAGGAGTCAACTTGAACTCGTTCATTTCTATTGTTGTTTAGCTTCCCATTCGGTTATTATTCTCACGATTTCGTTACAATAATCAGTTGCTTCTCGTATTTGTTCTTTAGATATGAACTCACGGTTATTATGGGCCATGGGATTACGAACCGCAGCTAAGAAAACAAATTTTGCAGCCCAATCTTTTTGTCTACCAGGGAAAACATGGCAGAACCAATCTTTCCAGGCTTTAGACATAAAGGTTTCGTACATATCACTGGTGAGAGTATAATCAATCAGGTTAGAACTTGCGCCAGGAAATAGACGTATGTTCGTGTTTCGTGTAGATTTTAATAAATTAAAACGCTTCGCCCAATTTTCGCTTCCTCCATACTGTGCAAATATCTCAGTTTCCCAGTCGCTAGAATACGTTTCTGAAATGTAAATCTTTATCAGTTCTCTCATTTTCTTTTCTGTATCAGACCACAAAGGCCAATAGTCAATATTTGAAATGAACTCTTGATCAAACAATAGAGTAAAATAATCCGAAAAGCACACATAAGAGAGTCCTTGTTTGGGTTGCGCCCCTACTATACGACCCAATAATTCCGTTTTTTCTGCATTTTCTACTATTTTAATAAATTCATATTTAAGCAGTTTCTCCTCCTGAATTCTAGTCACGTCATAAACAGGACCAAGTATAAGTTGTATTGCTTTATCTAAAAGTTTCTCATTAGAAAGCGTGTTTAAAATAGATTTGAATTGATACCATAACTCAATTCTGATGTCATTTAGGACATCATCGGCAGCATTGTCAAGACTTAATTCTCCTGATCTTACAAAATAGTCATTTAATAAATCTAACAACAATGGATGTCTCCCCACATAGTACTCAACACCGTTTTTATAACCATCAGTGAACTTATATGAATCTACTCGATGCCAATACTCAGTCATATCATCATCATCAAACATACCGAGTCGCAAATCTTGAAAAGTACCATAAAAGTTAGAAATGGCACCGTTCTTTGATTCAATCTCTTGAATGGTTTTTCTCGAGGTAGTAACAAGGCATAGCTTGATTTCTGGGTTGTATGACAACTCCCTTAATAGTTGAAATGCAGCTAAGTCAAAATACTGTTGCACTCCATCAAACTCGTCAAGAATATAGATAACCTTATAACCTAAACGCTTAACGACTTTATAATAATTGATAATATTTAAAGTGAATGAAGCGTCATCAGCATTAGCGCTTTTAATTGCTTCTACTAAACCAGAAGTGAATTTAATATATTTTCCATCAAAAAACGACAGTCCAATTTCTTGATCTAGGCTCAAGACCATTTGTTGGAAAAAAAACGTTATCTCACGACAACTTCCAGTGGAAAAGAAAATTGGAATAGTTCTTTCTTCTAGAAGAGTTTTCTTTTTTGTCATAATTGATTGCCATGCAAGACTTGATTTGCCAATGCGCGGTAAACCCATAATTGCAAGGTTTCCGTAAGTTTTGCCTAAAACTCTTTGAGAAATCTTAGTTAATGCCGCTTTCCTTCCAACAAATCGTTCTCCAGAAACAATAGGACCAAAACCTGAGAACATATTATTTAATGATTCAGTAGCCATTCTTGAAATAATTTTACTTGGATTTTATAATTGTTTTCACCTCTCATATCAAGGACCTCACGATCATAAAGGTCCTTCAATATCGCATCTTCAACATCTTTGTCTTCTATGGCATTGATGTCAAAGCGGTTACAATAGCCTATATTTTTTGAATTTATTGCTATTTGTCGTAAGACAGCCAAAATGTCTGCCTCTGAATACTCCTGTAAGTCTTCGGATTCTCCTGCTCGTATAAGATTATCAAACTTATCTTCTTCAAGTGCATCGGAGCCATATATGAACGAACGCGCAACGTCATTAACATCAGCTTCTGTCACTCGTATTAATTTGTTATTATTCATATATTCAACAAGACGAGAGCAAAAAATCTGAATATAATAAGGATTGCGTGAAGTATAGTCAATTATTCTGGAAACCGCATCGCCAATATATCTAGAATTCCCGTTTTCATCAAGAATAGGTGCCTCTATTAGAGCTCGCGCTGGTTCTTCCTTAAGATATGTCAATCGTTTGTCTTCAATTACTCCAAACGCGTTGCTTGCATAACTTTCTTTCTTGAAAGATGGAACAACATCTTGACCAACCAGAACAACAGAGAATTGCGCTCGTGGGTTCTGGGTTATTGCTTTCCATTGCTGCATTATGGTATCTGAAACACGGCCCTTTTTTATTCCGGTATATAAGTATGTAAACTCATCAATCATGACTACTAGATTCTTATCCTGCCACCCTTCTGTCTGCTTACATGACAATTTAAATCTAATCATGTACTTAGAGAATGTATTCAAAGGATTATCTTCGTCTTCTGCCTTAAAGTCATTAACGGATGGGATATCAAATGAGGGCACATTAGTTTCCCCGTCCATGACAAGGAAATCCAACTCCTGTTTAATAGAACTAAGAATTTTATGATAGAACGAAACCTCATTAAGATTGTTAATGATGTCACCCAAACTGAAAAGGACGCAGAAACACTTACCTGTATTATGAAGACGCTCCTTTAGGCGAAACATAACAGATGATTTTCCGCTTCTTTTTTGACCATAAATAATAATTTGTTTAGACGGGGACTGAATGATAGCCTCAACATAATCTTCAATTTCCTTCTCACGGCCATAAAACATATTTGACTCTACTGGTACGGGACCTCCGTCGGCTAAAGGAGCATATGGATTCTCAATCGGAGTAAACTCTTCTTGTGAATACAACTTCAGAGTCATTTGCGTTGATACACTTTTTAGATCTTCTCCAGTTTTATAGTTGCATGTTAGTGTGATAGGCGTTGCTTTTTGAGCAATGACATCTTTACTAATAAGAAATTGAAGTTTAAATATTTGAGATTCACCACCTTCAATTAGATTATTATAGACTTCACTCTTATAATTCGAAATAACGCTATCAGACTTATTTACCTCAATATTGACTTCTTTAATTGGAGAAGAGTCTGGGTGATTGCGAATAGATACTTGAATTGATACAGATTCATCTTCATGAATAATTGTAGATTCAGATAATAACGAAATCTCAATTTTAGGTTCGCTTAATTTCTTAACATCCTGAAATGACTCATCAAGCAACATGGAGGCTTTTTCCAGCAATGGCAGTACTGCATCATATGACAATTTTGTTGGTCCATTAATAATCTCCGTTTTTAGCTCTGATATTTGATATGCAGCATTATTACGACTTGATTCTTTACTTCGATAGCCAGTAGAAGAAATATAAGAGGAAAGAGCCGGTAAGATACTATTAATCAGAGTCAGTATATTTCTATTATCTCTTGCAGTTATCCATGTGTAATTCTTTCTTATTTCCATAATATTGGGCAAAGCAGAAGCCAATTCTTCAATAGATAAAGAATCTTCAATTGATCTTAAAGCCGCAAGGGCTTCTTTGTATTCTCTAAGTCTTATATCTCTTGCTATCTCCCAAATCTCAATATACTTTTCTTTATCATATTTCTGATTTGTTTGTGCATCCTTTATTCCGAAATCAGAAAAAGCTTGAATAGATTGAGCATAGTAATTAGGGTTATTATAAATCTTCTCGACGATTTGTTTGAATATCTGTGAATTGTAAAGAAACATTTCTAAAACGAACTTCCAGTTTTTTTGTTTGTACTTTCCAGACAAGACTATTTTCAACGCAGCATCAATATCGACCCGGCCTTTACTGAGTATTGATGCTAGCCGTTGATTGTCATACTCCATCGTTAACAGATAATAATAAACTTGTTGTGCCGTAGAGATATATTCTTCTTCTAAGGCAAAGGCTTCATTATAGAAAAAACGAACGATATCGGGTGAACTGTTATTATATATATGAATCTTTGACATATCATTGCAAAACCTTGCTAAAACAGAACGCATTTCAAAAGCATTATCTGGTTCTAATTGTAGCATTAGTTTTGCTTCTGTTAGAAGATATTTAGCTCGATCTGAAGGACGACCACGGAATTTTCTCTCATTAGATTGACGTATTAGAACTCGAACATCGGATAAATCTTTTTTAGTGAACTTGCCAGATTCTTTAGTTTTGTCCTTGACACCAGCATATTCGTTATATTCGTTAAGTGTTTGCTGAATATATGAACTGAGACCATTATTCTGCAAATCGAATTCTATATCAGTAATATCATTAATTATATCTGTGACATCTAGATCTGCTTCATTCTCAATTACATCTTTTAGTTTTCTCGCTTTTTTGTTCTCGGGATTCTCTAATAATGATTTTTCCAATGTCTGTAAGGCATTATCTTTATCTTTCAATCCCAAATATGCTGTAGCAATTTTACAAAGTATTATTGAACTACGTGATTTGCTGTTCACCAAATTCTGCTCCAAAAGCAACTGATTAGCTACTTCTATATAAACTTCATAGGCTTGAACGGCATAAAGTAGGTTTTCTAAATAATATAAAGTAGATACAGAATTAGGCAGATTGTTTCTATGATTATTTATGAGGTTAATGACGTAATCCCTATAAGTATCAGCCTTTTCTCCCCCCATCTTATATAATTGAGCATATAACATGCCAAGGTCTTTAATAGAACTTTCAAGCCTTTCGTTGTTATTAATTGCTTTAATATAATAATCTATCGCTTTGTGATACTCTTTTGCAAATGCGTATTTTTTCGCTTGGTCATAATTGCCCATAATAACGTTATTATTGGCATGTGCACTGCTTTTATTGGCATAAACTTTGCGTTTTTCTTTTTTTAGTTTCTTCTGTAATTCCAATGCGGCATCATTATCTGGATACTCCTCAAGGATGTGTTCTAGCACATGAAAAGAATGATTAAGAGTTTCAGCTACAGCTAAACTTTTAGCAAGAGATAATAATTCGTTGATACTTCCTGGTCTATGGATAGATGTTGCTATGTCACCACGAGCATTCTTTTGTACAGAATATATTACAGGCAACGCTTCTAGAAAGATTGGTGACTTATCGACGATTCGACTATCTATTAATTGATCCATTCTAAAGTAAAAATCATTTCCTGTTTTCGCATCTCTGATGAAACCATAATTACGTTCCGGAATGACAAATTTTATATGTCCAATAGCTGGAACTAATTTCTCGTTTTCTTGTTTTCTCATTTCATCAGCCAACGCCTGTAATGAACTGAGACCACGTAAAGTCTTTTTCGACTGGGCACTCTTGATTTTAACTTGTTCGATATCTTGATCAGTATCTTGCTGCGCAGAAGGTGAATCTTGATCTGGATTATTGACAGAGTCTTTAAATATATCACCATCTTGTGAATCCTTGTTACGGCTCCAATTACCTTTGCTGACCTTCGTTTTTTTAGGACGATTAGCTAGGTTAAGAGCGGATAGATCAATTTTCCCTACAATCTTTAATTCGGGACGTTTGAGCTCTGACTTGTCATTCTTTTCAGTAGCAGGATAATCTTTCTCATCTAACGAAGATGTTTCATTCTCAATAGGTTCAGATGCGACACTATTGTCTTGTGTTTTTTCCTCAATAATACTATTCTCTACTGAATGATGATTCTGTAGTTTAGTTTCATGACTATCGTCACAGACCGATTTGGAGATCTCTTCAAAAACCGAAATCTCCGCTCCTTTAATTCCACAAGTTTTCCCATCTTGTGTTTTAAGAATAATCGAATCTTCGCTAATAAAAAGAATTTCGCCGATGAATTCTCCATTGGCACATGTAAGTTTTAGCTTATCGCCTTTTTTATATGTGGACTTTATGAAATCAAACATAATAAATCTAAGTATAATTCGAATAATGAGATTTCCAGCCTACAAATTTACAACAAATCGCTTATATCAAATACTGATAGCAATAATTTTGTTCGAATTTATGATAACTTTTGTGAGGCTTGGATATTTATTGTTTTAGCAAAAATCGTGCCATCATCATTCGCAATAAAGCATTCTTAATTGCCTTAAATATGAACAGAACACACAGATTAGATGCCTGCTATTCATGGGTCATAAATGAATGTAGAATAGAGCTCTGTTTTCACTTCACAATTCTATGAGCTTCTCTCGGTTGAAGGTGAGGTGTTCGTTATGGGAGACGTAGCCGAATTGGTTGCAGAGGCAGCGGGCGGTGCCGATGGTTTTGTCGACGTTGCGGTGGGAGTGGCCGTAGATCCAGTAGTCGATTCCGCTGTTAGCGATGTAGTCGGCCAGTTCGACGGTGAATGCGCCGTTGATGCGGCTGCCCTGGAACTCCGGGGCAACCAGTTGATAGGACGGCACATGGTGGGTGACAACGACTTTGTGATTGGCTTGGCTGGCACTGACGGACTTCTTGATGAAGTTGAGGCAGCGTTGATGCTCGTTGTTGAAATCGGAATACCTCAACAGGTTCTCACCATAAACTATGCGGTAAAAGTCGGCCACGCCTCGCTCGGTGACGAAGGCGTTGTCCGTGTCGATATGGGCCCACAGGGTGGAAATGATGAAGTCCACATCCTGGATTGTTACGACCTTGTTATAGTAATAATGGACGTTGGGCCGGATTTCGCCCACCAGTCCATCCTGCATCGTCTTCAGGTCATAGTATTTATAAAACTCGTGGTTGCCTAGAGCGACCAGCACTTGCTCGAAGTTTTCGGACGCCCAGTTCCAAAACGGGTGCACACGGTACATGTCGTCTCCCAGGTAACCCGTGTCACCGGCCAAGATCAGGATATCGCCCTTCACGTCCATAGGGCCGTTGTCTCTTAGATAACGCCAGTTCTCGCGGAACTCCAAGTGCAAATCAGATGCGAACTGTATCTTCATGACTCTATTGTGTTGAAAAAAACGGATGAAGCTGTTACAGCAAAACGGTGCATGCTGTTACAGTTTTGGTCACGCAAAGATAACTTTTTTCCTCGATTATGTCAACAGTTCTATTTTCCAATAATCAGCGGAAACATATAGAAAAACACCATTTTCCGCTGGTTATAGGCACTTTTCTGCTCTATTTCCAGCGGAAATATATAAAATAATTCCCATTTCCGCTGATTATAGAGAATTATTTACTATATTTGCAGCTGCTAAAAAATAGAAAACTCATGATAATAGGACGTGAAAAAGAACAACGTGAACTGCTAAGCCTTCTCGAAAAAGAGGAGTCGCAGTTTTGTGCTGTCTATGGCAGACGGCGTGTGGGCAAGACGTATCTCATCCGTGAGACCTTCAACTACCAGTTTTGCTTTCAGCATACAGGAGTAGCCAGAGGGACCCTTAGTCAGCAACTGACAGCGTTCCGCAACTCTCTTGTGGCCGCAGGCATGAAGTGCGCCATACCTAAAACGTGGATTGAGGCTTTCGAGTTGCTGAAACAACTCATCAATAATGCCCCAGAAGGGAAAAAGGTTCTTTTTATCGATGAACTCCCGTGGATGGATACGCCCAAGGGAAACCTGATTGGTGCCTTGGAAAATTTTTGGAACGGATGGGCAACGGCTCGTCGTGAGAAGGACATCGTGCTCATCGTGTGCGGTAGTGCCACTTCATGGATCAGCAAGAAGCTCTTGAAGGACAAAGGTGGTCTCCGAGGTCGATTAACTAATCGCATAAAACTCGTTCCTTTCACGCTCCGCGAATGCGAACTCTTTGCCAAGAGTGCCAACCTTGCCTTTGGCAGGAAAGACGTATTGGAACTCTACATGATTCTCGGAGGCGTCCCCTACTATTGGAGCTTCCTGAAGAAAGGGTTGAGTGTGGCGCAGAATGTGGACCAGTTGTTCTTCGCCGAGACAGCACAGCTGCGTGATGAGTTTGAGGCACTTTATTCCACTCTGTTCAAACGTCCTGAGAATTACATTAAGGTCATCGAATGCCTGAGCAATGGCAAAAAGTCCGGCATGACCAGGGAGGACATTTTGAGCGAGAGCAAGCTTTCAGACGGAGGTACATTCTCCACTATTCTTGAAGAGCTGGAAGAGAGCGGATTCATCCGTCGCTTTGTATCTGCTGATACTGCAGAGACAAACGCATTATTTCAATTGATAGACAACTATACGCTCTTCTATTACCTATGCATCAAGAAAAACGCCTTCAGCGATGAGCGCTATTGGTCTAACACCATCACGTCCACATCCCACAATGCATGGAAGGGTCGCGCCTTTGAGCGCGTGTGTCTTCAGCACGTGCCACAGATTAAAGCCGCTTTGGGCATTTCTGGTGTCCAAACGAACGTATGTTCCTGGTTCACCCGTGGATCAGCCGAAAGACGTGGGGCACAAATTGACTTGGTAATGCAGCGTGCCGATGGCTTTACAGACATCTGTGAAATGAAGCATTCAACAAAGTTATTTACCATTGACAAGAAATATGCAAGTGAGTTGCAGAATAAGCTTGACGCCTACCAAGAGTTGTCAAAGGACAACCACACCCTCCATCTTGTCATGGTAACAACGTACGGGGTTGCGCATAACAACTACTTCAACATGGTACAAAACGAGATAACCATGGATGACCTATTTGCAATGTAGCTTTGAACCTCAAATAACCATGGCGGAATCGCACTGTTTGCCTCAGAATAGAATTAATTATCATGAACACCCCAGCGAGCCCTAAGTCACTCAGATTATTAGCAGAGAAGAGCATTCTTTTTGTCCAAAATGCTGAACTCACTCTCCATAATTTAATTGAGTCACATGATACATATCAAGTTTTTATTGAAGACAGACCAGAAGCAAAGGATAATATTTTTCTATCCTTTTTAGATGCAATGATTGAATTTCGAATGGGTTTGGTTATTGGCGTTGCTGAAATATCTTCCAATATTAGAAATCTTGTTCAATCCGATATGTCTTATTTGAAGAGATATTATATACTTCAAATAAATGCACGGTTATCTGATTGCTATAAGTATTTTCTGGGAATAGGAAAAGACAAAAGGGGTGTTTGGAAACAGTTTAAAAAGCTAATTACAAAATATAAGAAAGGCTCGTTTCTATCACAATATGATCGTCTCACGACAAACTATAGAGCCTTTGAGAAACTGTTAAATAAATACGAGCGTGATGTTGCAGAACATTATAATAGCTCACCGGGATATATGTACACCATATATTCTAATGCAAATTCCGAAGAAAGAGTTTCAAAGTGTGTCACTATTTTCCTAAGTTTAATTCAAAGGATGAATAAATTTGTAGAAGAGGTTTTCGGTGACATGATTGATTTTTATAAACTTCCTTCTTCATTCTTGTCAAGTGCAAATGATTTCCCAACAGTCCTAAAACAGAATGCATTCGTGGCAAACAGACTGCTAAACGGCAGGTTGCCGCAAGCATTACGCAACACAATAGAAATGAGCCCACACAATTTGGACCATTTTCATCGCTTACAACTTCAATGCAGAAAAGAAATGGAATCCCTTAAGGAGCAAGACGATAACATTGTAAGAGATTCAATGATTATGACATGGTCTGCAATGACAGACCTAATGATGTTTATTCAATTTGTAAGAGCTGATTTAGCTTGTGCATTATACACCTATATTCATTCAAAGTCTGAAATGGAATCCGCACTTTGTCTTCGCCGCATACATATTATTAAGACATCCGCATTGGCTCATCTGTATGGCTATCAAGACGAAGAACGTAAAGATTCTCTATGGCATTATGCAACATTTGTATTTTCAATAACCAAGCAGCTAAAAAATGAAAGAACGCAAATAGAAAAAAAACTTCAAACAGCCACTTCTTTCAGGGAAAAGGACGCGGATCTAAGAGCATTATATGTTCATTATAGGGAGAAAAACGAAAATAGAATTCCTGAACTCTTTCATGTGGTTTCAGAGTTGATTCCAATGGAAGAATTTGATAAAGCAATATCATTTCTTGAACTTTGTAATGATATCCAGCAGTTTATCGTCTGCGTTATTGATAAAAGGAATGAACAATTTGAGCGAAAAATAGAAATCTAGATATGAGTTTAATCGATTTTGAAGTAAAAAAAGACTAGATTTAATTTAGAAAAACGGATGGAACTATTACGGCTTTGGTTATCGATCAACAGGTTTATATTCCAGGTGAGCGTCGATGTCGGTGGCCTCGAGTTTCATAATGACGGGGCGCAGGCCGTCGTTGCAGCTCACGATGGCGACGCCGGGCTTGCGGATCCAGTCGCCATAGTAGAACAGGTCGCTGCCCGCACCATGGGCGAGTGCGAACACATACTGGTAAATCGCCTTCCACGCCTCGTCGCAGAAGCCCTCAGGCTTCGCGTAGTCAGCCATGAACACGTCGCCCTCCTTCATCATCGGGCAAGCCTTGATACCCACGGCACCATACTCACGCGCCAACTCCTCGTTGAGCGTGGTCTTGAGAATCGTAATCTTAACTTTCTTCATATATTGTACATTTTGTTTACACGGTGACTCGTTGCCTCAGCCACATGCCGAAGAAACGATCATAGACGATGTAGCTGCCGTGGTATTGGTAAATCAGTTGCTGGTCGGACAGAGCCGTGAGAGCGGTTTTGATGCTGCTCAATGCGGGCAGGCGGTGTTTCCGCTTGAATTCGTTGGCCATCGGGGCTTTTACTTGACGCTCGCGCGCGATAGCTAGCAGCAGTGCACATTGATTGTTGGTCAGGGACGAGTAATAGTTCTCAAAAGCGGTCTCATTCTCGTCAATCAACTCCTCAATGGCCTGGTCAACCTCGGCCTGGCTAATGACATCGACGTCATGATTGGCATAGATGCGGTTCATGATGGCCTGCAGGTACCACGTCTGTCCATCCAACTTCTCGTACATGTAGTGGAACACAGGTGCCGGCAGGGACATCCCTTGCCGATCAAATAATCTGGCCGCGAATTCATGGTAGGCCGTCTCGTCAATCTCTCCCAGGTTGATGATCTGCGAACTCTGGAAGAAGGGGCGCTTCGCCGAAATGAACATCTCGTTCATCATGTGCTGCTGGCTACCAGCGAAGATGAAATAAACGTTGGGCATGAACTGGATATAGGATCGCAGTAACGCTTCGGTGTTGGCCCCGGCGTAGTTGGTGATCTGCTGGAACTCGTCAATGGCGATGTAACACCGTTTACCCGATTGCTGCAAATATTCAAAGATACGGCGCAGCGATTGCTCTTCCTGGTGGACGGCGATGTCGAGCGAGAACGTCGGCATGCCGGTTTGGGCATCAAAAGTCACCGTCGGCCTGAAGTTACTGAAGAACTCCGAGACTTTTCGCAGGGCCGTTTGAGTCGGGGAATCCAGCTTGCCCAACACGTTTTGGGCCAGCAGTTGCACAAACTGCTCCAGGCTCTTGGTAGCCATGATGTCGATGTAGAAGCAGCATACATCGGGTTGCTGCTCCTTGATCTGGGCAAACACATGATGGATGAGCCCCGTTTTACCGATCCTGCGGGGGGCTATCAAAGTGATGTTACGCTCATTGTTGAGGCCATTCATCACTTTGCGGGTCTCTTCCTGGCGGTCACAAAAGTACTCTGCACCTTTGTATCCATAGGTTACAAACGGATTGTTTATCAGTTTCATATCATCACTTCATATTTTACGCAGCGCAAATTACGCAATTTTCTTTGACAATACCAAATTTCCCCATGAGAAAAGTGACTTTCAATCAAATTTCAGTACAGAAAAATCGGTTGAGCGTAACAGCATGCGCCGTTCTTGCAACCGCTGTTACAGTAACCATGGTTGCAAAGTCAAACATGTGAACGGGTATCGGCCGGAATAGCAAAGGAAAAATCAGCCGTTTTCGAGATTTCTATTGAAAATGGCTGATTTTTTCGTGTTTGCGTTCCGTAGGTTTTACTGGAATTTCTTTCCTGCTCCCCAAGCCTTGCCGACGCTGTCGCCGAGGGCGCGGTAGCACATCGCTGCGGCATCAAAGACGATAGGTTTCAGCTTGGTCAGGTCAACCTTGCCCTCTGCATCCAGGATGCTCTGGTCGGCACTCATGTTCACCACCTCGCCAATCAGCATGCCGTCCTCAAAGCTCACCACCTTGCACTCCAGCGTGAGCGGGTACTGGTTGATGATGGGCGCGTCAACGTTGGGACTAGGCGTGATGGTGAAGCCCGCCTTGGCCACCTTGTCGGGCACGTCGTTGCCACTCACGATGCCGAAGTAGTCGGACTCGGCCACCGTGCGCTCATCGGCAAAACTGACGGTGAAAGCCTTGGTGAGTTCCAGGTTGTCGGTCGTCTTGTGCTTGCTCAGGCTGATGACAATCTTGTTGTAGTCCAGCTGTCCTGCCCATGCGGCCATCATCACGTCGGGGTTGTGGTCCTTGTCCCACGTGGCGATCATCACGCACGGCTGGGGCGTGGTGACCAATGCATGGTCAGCGCCAAAGTTCTTGCGGCCCTCCACGTCCTTGGGTTTCTCCGTCTTCGGCTTGTTCTCATTCACATTTTGATTGGTTTGGTCGCCGCCTGACGAACAGGCCGCCAAAACCAGCAGCATTGCTGCCATTAAAAACACCTTCTTCATTTGATACACTTTATTTGGTTTATAGATCATCTATCTACTGGGACGTATTCCAGATTGGCGTCAATGTCGGTGGCTTCGAGTTTCATGATGACGGGGCGCAGGCCGTCGTTGCAGCTCACAATGGCGACACCAGGTTTACGGATCCAGTCGCCGTAATAGAACAGGTCGCTGCCCGCACCATGGGCGAGCGCGAACACATACTGGTAAATCGCCTTCCAGGCCTCGTCGCAGAAGCCCTCAGGCTTCGCGTAGTCAGCCATGAACACATCGCCCTCCTTCATCATCGGGCAAGCCTTGATGCCTATGGCACCATACTCACGCGCCAACTCCTCGTTGAGCGTCGTCTTGAGAATCGTAATCTTAACTTTCTTCATTGTCTGTATGTTTTATCGTTATTCATTGATCTGGATACAACCAGGGCATATCGGCCAGCCAACCATTATCCTTTGCTTTTTCATATGCTCGATGAGCATGTTTAACAAATTGAGTAGTAGATGTATATTTCTTTGATTCCTCAAAAACAGCTTCTTTCGTCCATTTCCTTCTAATTGGCTTCAACCAGGTCATTTCATCAAGCCAACCTTTATTAAGAGCAATTCCATATGCGCTTCCGTTAGCTTTTTGGAAAGCACCTCTTGATGAGTACTTCTTTGATTCTTCCATTATAGACTCTTTAGTCCATGAACGGTGAAGAGGTTTTAGCCATGGCATCTCGTCAAGCCAACCGTTTCGCCTTGCAACTGCATAACCTCCATTGCATTTCTGCTTAAATTCAGATCGAGAATGATACTTTTTACTTTCGATGAAAACCTGTTCTTTAGTATAGAATTGGACTCTCAGATAAGGCAGTGGCAAATCTTTAGACCAGCCTTTTTTCAGGGCTGCACTATATCCAGCAGGACATTTTTCCTCAAATTCAACCCTTGAGGAATATTTTTTACTTTCCTCAATAACTCTTTCTTTAGTCCAATAGTCATTAGGCATTTGGTCATAAGTCAGCCATGACATTTCTGAAGTCCATTTATTCTTTTTGGCTGCTTGGTATGCACTTGGACTACCAAGTCCAAATTCACCAAATGTCCTATATTTCTTGCTTTCTTCTAACGTTTTTTCCTTGGTCCATTTAATAAAACCTCCACCAAGAGAACCTACATTCGCCCCTGTCTTCCCCCGGTTGATGATGAAGAAACCATGTGCTGCATATTCTTGAACAAAATAGTGCTCCCAGTATTGACTTTCAGCAGGAAGAAGTGCCTCTTTCAATATAATTGGTTGAGGAATATCAACCTCAAGATTGTCAAAATATTGTTTTAATGAGTCATTTCGATACTTCCCATTTAAGTTCCGATGCTCTCTATCTCGACGCTTAAGGTTACTAGTTCGGCCCACATAGCAAGCCATGTTTTCTTCATCGATGTAAATATACACCAAATGCTTTCTTACTTGTTTTAATTCCTTTAGAACAGGTGTTTTCAGCCAAAACATCTCGTCAAGCCACTTGTTTTGGCGAGCAGCAAGGTATGCGCCTTTTGAATTGTTTTGAAATTCAACTCTAGATGAATACTTCTTACTCTCTTCAATGCATTCTGCTTTCGTCCATTTTCTATGGACTTGTAACGGAAGCCAAATCATTTCTTCGAGCCAGCCGTTATCTACTGCAGCAGTATATGCTCCTGAGGCATTATTTTCAAAATCTTTACGAGTCGTGTATTTTTTGCTTTCTTCAAGACATTCTTCTTTACTCCATTTAATTTTTCTTTTTAATGGGAGCCATGTCATTTCTTCGAGCCAGCCGTTTCTTGTTGCTGCCATGTACGCGCCAACACACAATCTCGCAAATTCGGTTCTTGAAGTATATTTGTGAGACTCTTCAAACACTGCTTCCTTCGTCCAATTACGGACTTTGGGAATATGCCAAGTCATTTCATCAAGCCAGCCTTTTTTGCTTGCTGCCTGATATGCGCCAGGAGAACCATGTGCAAACTCTGTGCGTGATGTGTACTTCTTTGATTCTTGAAGCACACCTTCTTTAGTCCATACTTTGCTTCCCTTTGCAGGCATGATGAATCGGAATTATCAATATGAAGGTATCGTAAACTTTATGCGATTTCTCGTATTCGGGCGAAGTGCATTACACTACCTGGAATGGGTTCTATCATGTTCCAAATAATCTGCATCTGCTTTCGGGTTCCAAGATCTTTATAATCCCAGCTACTCAATGTTACGCGGCCCAAGTAGACGTAACCCATTGTGCGAGATTTATCCTCAACAAAGTTCTTTTGTTCTCGAACAAATAGCAGCATGGTTTGCGTCTGATTAATGTAAGCCTGGCCTTCATTGGAATCAGGTCGTACTCGATTCTGAGTATCCCATTGGAACAAATATGGCGTAAGCGCCTTGTCATCATAATCGGTCGTCGAACCCTCCTCACGATTCTTGATTATGTCGACGAACATTGCCTCAACATTTATTTTTCTATTACGTTCCACACCTTCTCGAGATGAAGATTTTTTGCCGAGTGTTGACGTTCCAATAGCCACTTGAATCTGGGCCTTTGTATAAACACCATGAAGTTTGAGCGGGAAGTCGACAAGTTGTGAATTATCAGGCTTCTCTAAAGCAGTCTTATCCTGTAGCAACAATGGCATCACCTCCTTCAGTTCTTCATAGAAGCAACGATCAGCCGCCAAAGCATCCACCATTTCTTGAAGGCTGGAGAAACGACCAGCGTTTTCAAACAAATCATAATAGAGCATCAACAAACGCTTTTGGTCGATGTGATTCAACTGATCGACTTGCATCTTAAAGTTTCTTTGAGCCAGCTGCTCAATAAAACTCAGATAACTATATGAATCAGTTGCCAGCCATTTACGGAACACAGCGCGACCCAATTCTTCATTGAACTGGGATTTTTCATGTTCAATTTCATTGTCAAACATGAGTTGGTTCCAAGTTCTCCCGCGATATAACTTGTCCAACGGGATTTGATAAATCTTGACGAAATTGGTGAGCGTGAGAGGTACAGAGTGGTTTCTGTTGAAATTCTGCACAAGAGAATTAATTCGCCTTGCTGTGAAGCGTTGAACGGCACCTCTGATGTTGCTCATGATATACTCTTTAGCCTTTGGCTCAAGCATAATGCGGCACCCTAACGGCAAATGAGGACAATCACGCTCCATCTCCTCAACAACGCTCATCGATGTTCGGCCCAACATCACTCTCATGCGGTCGGTATAGTTGAACTCAGCTCGGCTGTTTCCCACATAATCGAAGATATCCACATGAGTCTTGCCTTCTGCTTTACGTAGGCCTCGACCAAATTGCTGGATAAACACCGTAAGACTCTCGGTTGGGCGAAGGAACAATATCGTATCAACCTCAGGAATATCAACACCCTCGTTGAACATATCCACAACAAACAGGTAGTTGATTTCCTTGTTCTTCAACCGATTGTATAAGACGGTTCTCATTTGGGCATTATCACTTGTTAAGTAATCTGCTTCCAAACCGCAAAGCGTGAATTTTGAAGCCATGAACTTTGCGTGCTGCTGGTCTACACAGAAGCACAAGGCCCTGACATCCCTTACATCTGGCAGATATCTCTCAAGTGACTTCAGAATTACGGCAGTACGTGCATCATTGTAGGTATATATACGAGACAATTCTGATGCCACATAATGCCCTTTATCCCATGCCACCTCGGAATAATCCACAGAATCTGTAATACCGTAATAATAGAATGGAGCAAGCAGTCTCTTGTTCAATGCATCATCGAGCCGGATTTCAGCAGAAATGGTTCCATCAAAATCCTGAGTGATATCCTCACCATCCATGCGCTCGGGGGTTGCCGTCAAACCAAGAAGAATTTTCGGTTTGAAATAATTGATGATCTTGCGATAGCTTGAAGCCGCTGCATGATGGACCTCATCAATGACAATGTAATCGTAATAGTCTTCTGGCAACTGTAGACCATCTAAACGATTGTTTAGCGTATCCTTGGAAGCAAATACGTATTCATAGTTAGCAGGTTCTTCACCTCCATACCATTTCTCACCAAAGTTATAGTCATTGAGTACATGTCTGAATGTTTTAAGACTCTGCCTGAGAATCTCTTCACGATGGGCAACGAACAACAATCGGGCCCGATCATGGCTCTCTGCAAATGCCTTGTAGTCGCTTGCTGCCATCACAGTCTTACCCGTACCAGTAGCAGCAACTACTAGGTTCCGCCAATGGCCTCTGACTTCACGTTCAACCTGCAAACGCTCCAATATCTCCTGTTGGTAATCAAAAGGATGAATCAATTTCAGTAAGCTAAAGTCTATTTCTTTGTCTGATGGGCCATTGAGTGCGACCTTTAATCGCTCATCATCTTCCCCCTTAATAAACGTTTCGTAGCCTTCGGCCCACCATGATGCATCAAATGCGCCCAGAATGGTTTTCATCATCTTGGGTTGCTCCATCTGGGTTACCTTTACATTCCACTCAGCGCCGGTGTCTAGAGCCTGCTCTGATAGGTTGGATGAACCGATATAAGCAGTATTGAAGCCCGTTTTGCGAAGGAAGATATATGCTTTAGCGTGGAGACGTTCAGATGTCGTATCGTAGGTAATCTTGATTTCAGTGTTTTTCAAAGACGACAATTGAATGATTGCGTCAAAGTCGGTGGCCTGCATGTAGGTGGTAGTTATCACCTTGAGTTTTCCACCTCTATTGGTGAATTCTTTCAATTGGGGCAGGATAAGGGCAAGACCACGTTTCTTGATGAACGATACCATCAGAAATATCTCATCCGCAGAAGCAATCTCTTTCTGAAGCTCAGTGTACATTTTCATCCCCTTGCCAGTAAACAGCGCACCATTTACCAGGCCTTTCATGGGCATGATTTCTTCGAGCCTTTTTGCCAAATCAGGGTAGTCTGATTGGGTTTTATCAATAACTGCCGTCAGTATCTTAGCCTGGGCAGATAACAGGTTTCCTGACTCCAAATGAAACTCTTTGACTAATTTGCGAATAATCGCATTAGCTAATTCAATACCTTTCCTTACAGCGTTGATCTGTTGATTATCATCTTCGTCGTCATCACTTGTATCTGCAACATTCGAGAGCATCTGCTCAAATATATTTGTCAGGTACATCGAAAGAAGTTTAGCCACCTCTTTTCTTTCAATGACTCTTTCACCAATATAGAATCGCGTTCGATCCATCGAAGAGATTTTCTCCTCGAATAATTGGTTAATAATCTGCTCGTAAATTCCTGTTATCATAGTCGACGTGTTTGCTGTTCTATAATTGATATATCCTATTCCCTATTATTCTTGGGTGAGGCGTTTTATCATTTTTTCAACATGATTCATACGAAAAACATAGTCATATCTCTCAGATAATGGATCAAGTTCTTGAGAAAGATAATCAATGGTCGGTAAGCCAAAAATCGAACTCATAGTCCTAATGGCCTTTATGATTCGGTTGCCCTTTGCCTGTTCGTCATTTGCAGTGGCAAATTTATAAAACAACGTTCCA
>Ga0247611_10004072_pt1 | contig 20705 bp, 18 predicted proteins | sample 177DNAGHGhighgp2_FD_192422 | JGI IMG/M metagenome (GOLD analysis project Ga0247611, IMG submission 192422) | Sheep rumen microbial communities from Palmerston North, Manawatu-Wanganui, New Zealand - 1770 DNA GHGhigh gp2 | ecosystem: Host-associated > Mammals > Digestive system > Stomach > Rumen...
CAGCAGGCTGGAGGTGCTCAGCCAGGTGCAGGTGCCGGATTCAACGGTGGTGCAAATGCCGGAGGACAGCAGACACAGAGCGGCAATAGTGATGACAATATCCAAGATGCCGATTTTGAGGAGGTCCATTAGTCCAAAGATAACAATCAATAACAATCGGAAACCAAATCCGTGTAGCTCTCTGAGTTACACGGATTTGCCGTTTTAAGGGGTTTGGTGTTCGTTATCGATTTCTATCATTTCCTATCTCAGACGTGTTCCATATTTGTACCTTAACAAAAAAGTAGAAGTTTTGAAACAAAAAAATATAAATAAAAACAAAGTCTAATTTTGAACAAAAAATTATGCCAGGAATTGCATTGGAAATCAAGAGAAAATGCAAAGTGTGTGGAAAAGTTTTCCTTGTGAAGAAGCTTGACTCACAGTTTTGCTCGAAAAGATGCAGCGCAGTCGATTTGAAACGCAGGCGCGATGCAGAAGTAAAAGAGGCTCGTCTCGCAAAGATTGCAGCCCAAGTGCCGGACATCCGAGAGTATATCTCGGTAAAAGAGGCCGTAGCCTTGTACCATATTGAACGTGGTACGTTGTACCGTCTCATACGATTAGGGCGTATTCCAGCAATGAATTTTGGGAAACATCTCATTCGTATCAAGCGTTCAGAACTGGAAGCCAACTTTATGCTACGCAAAAAAGCTAAACGAGAGAAGGAGAAACCAATCCCAAAGCTCTACAACCTCGAACCAGAGAATTGTTATACCGTTGGAGAGATATGTAAGAAGTATCGTATCAACGATAGTACCGTATGGGCGCATGTACGGAAGTATTCTATCCCCTCACGACAAATAGGCAACTATGTCTATATCCCCAAAGACGAAATCGATAATCTCTATAAATCCGATATATTATGAAGAAAGCAATGCTCCACACCAAAGTGTCCGTCAGACTCCGAAAGTCGGAGCTTCATGACGAGTGGTATCTTTACCTCGAAGCCTATCCTGTGTTCAAACCTGGGCATGACAAGCCTTGCCGTGAACGCGAGTATCTAAACCGTATCATCAGGACTCCTTTGTGGGACAAGACTCGTCCTGCTCGTATGGATGAATACGGCAACCAATCCTATAAGCCCAAACGTGACGTGAACGGTATCATCGTTTGTCGTTCAAAGGCAGACCGTGAAACGTGTGTCTTTGCCGACAATGTACGCATTCTCCGCCAGCGGGAATACGACAATACAGAACTATATTCTGACACCGAACAAGCTATGGTGGAGAAGAAAGCCAGAGGACAGGCTGACTTCATTGAATATTTCGGAAAGCAGGCTGCTAAACGCTACAAGAATGACACCAAATCCGTCGGTGTCAATTGGGATAGAGCCCATGACTTGCTGAAGATATTCAACAAGAATAAGCCTTTACCGTTTGCTCAGATTGATATGCACTTGATAGAGAGTTTCAGGGACTTCTTACTGAAAGCTCCGCGAGGGGGCAATAAAAGAGGTATCATCTCTCAGAATACAGCTTCCACCTATTTCACTCTTTTCAAGGCAGCTCTACATCAGGCATTCATCGACAATTACTTCGACGTGGACATTGCCGCTAAGGTAAAAGGCATTTCGGGAGTAGAAAGTCGTCGCGAGTACCTGACTATCGAGGAACTGAACAAACTCGCAGCTACTCCTTGTGATTACCCAATGCTGAAGAAAGCAGCTTTGTTTAGTGCTTTGACTGGCCTCCGTCATAGCGATATACGGAAGATGAAATGGAGTGAGTTGTCAAAAGAAGGAGACCGCTACCGCATCAACTTCACTCAGAGGAAAACAGGAGGTGTGGAGTACATGCCCATCTCGGAACAAGCCTACCTCATCTGTGGTGAGCCAGGCGACCCTGACAGGCTCGTTTTTGAAGGGCTGCAAGACCCATCTTACATCAATCGTCCCGTCAAGGTTTGGGTTGCAGCAGCTGGTATCAAGAAGAAAATCACGTTCCACTGTTTTCGTCATTCCTACGCAACTAACCAGCTTACCGAAGGCACGGACTTATACACCGTATCAAAGATGTTGGGGCATACCAACATCCGCACCACGCAGATATACGCCAAGGTCGTTGACTCTAAGAAAGAGGAGGCTGCACAAGCCATCAAACTCAATCTTCAAAGTGATGTGATATAAATCCATCAGCACCTTACTAAGGTTAAGCCATCTATGCAATAGCAAAGGTGGCTTGCCCCGTCTTTTAACTTTCATTCATACGGAATAGCCTACGGAAGTGTCCCGTAAGCCATTCCGTATCTCAATTATTTTCGATTTCTATTGTTAAATGATATTTCTGAAACCGCCAGATTTCAAGCGTTTTCGGTTATTTATTGATTGTTGTTAATACGGAACGGCATACGGGAAATTTTTACCCATTTTTCTGCCCTTGCGAAGGGCATTTTATCGCACTATCTTTGCAGCCGAATTCAAATAAATGCTGACTGCGCAGTCGCAAAGTATTAACATCAAATTTCATTTAATATGGAAGATAGAAAACATACGTCGAGTGGCGTTCCCACCTTTGACATGATTCCCATGCTGATGGCGAATCTTCTCGAAGACAACAAGATTCTGTCAGCAAAGATTGATGCCCTCAACAGAAAGATCTCGGCATCTGTAGGTAATAGTAAGGACGAGGACCAGCGCATGGATGTAACTGAAGCACAAAAGTACATCCCTGGTCATCCAGCAGTTCAGACCATCTATGGCTGGACATCCAACAATATGATACCATATCATAAGGTTGGCAAGCGCATCTATTTCGTCAAGTCAGAACTTGATGCCTGGCTCTCTAAGGAGCAGCACAAGTCTCAGGAGGACTTGCGTAAAGAAGCTGAGGAATATTTGAACAATCGGAGAAAACAACCTACACTGTAATAAGGTATGAGAATCGCTTCTAACATCATTGATACGATAAAGGCAAAAGCCGACATCGTTGAGGTCATCGGTGAATATGTTCACCTGACCAAGAAGGGGCAGAATTATATAGGACTATGCCCATTCCATAACGACAGCACACCGTCATTAACCATCAGTTCTGCTAAAGGCATCTACAAGTGTTTCGCTTGTGATGCCTCTGGCGACGTAATCAAGTTCTTGCAAGATCATCTCAAAATCTCCTTCGTTGAAGCCGTGAAAATGTTGGCAAATAAGTATGGCGTTGAGATTCCTGAAGAAACATACTCTGAGGCTGATGATGCAGACCAACGCAAGCGAGAGTCAATGTTCATCATCAATGACTATGCTGTCAAGTTCTTTGCCGAGAATCTATTCAGAGAAGCAGAAGAGTCGCTCACGGCTTTAGGCTATGCAACCAGCCGCTGGCCAATAGAGTATATCCGTACATTTGGCATCGGCTATGCCAGCAATAGTTGGGACTCCTTTTCTCGCTGGGCGAAGGATAAGGGACTCGACAAAGACCTTTTGCTTGAATTAGGACTTGTCAAGGAGAAAAGCACGAACGATGATGTTTATGACACGTTCCGCGGTCGCATCATGATTCCCATTCGTGACAGACAGCATCGAATTATAGCTTTCACAGCAAGGATCCTGCCCGACATCCTTGCCCATAACCCTAATGCTCCCAAGTATATTAACTCCTCCACATCTCTTATATATGATAAGGGCAATAGCCTGTTCGGTATTGATGTGGCATGGAACGCAGCGTCAAAAGCTGGTGTGATGAACCTTGTAGAGGGAGCGCCAGACGTAATGCGCTTGCAGGTCATTGGTGCTTCTAATACTGTTGCACCTCTCGGCTCCTCATGGACAGAAGCACAACTCAGTATGTTGAAACGCATAACGAGCAGGCTCAACATCATCCCGGATAGTGATATTCCAAAAGAAGGAGAGCATTTTGGCGTTGGATTTACAAGTGCTATGCGCACAGGGAAATTAGCATTGTCCCTTGGTTTTATTGTAACCATACAGGAGATTCCAATCGGTGATTGGAAAAATGACCCTGATTCATACCTGGTTTCAAAAGACAAACTGGATGAATTAACCAGACAAGACTTTGTGATGTGGTATGCTTCAAAAGTCATAAATCTTAATGGAGAAAACATACCACAACAGGCAAAAGCTATCCATGAGGTTGCGGAACTTGTGAAGACGATTCCTGACAAAGTCCTTCAGGAATCATACACGGACAAACTCATCAATGTCTATGGACATGAAAACATGTGGAAGCGTGAAATCATGGGAATTCAATCCATGCCAGCCCCAGTTATCAGTTCTGCCATAAGTGATGAAGAATATGCTGCTCTTTTCAAAGGCACAGAGATTAAGGTTGGCAACAACTGCTATTATGGGTATACCAAGGAGGGCGAGAAGGAAATCTCCAACTTCATCATGATTCCCCTCTACCTGATTCGTGACGGTGCATCTGCATCTCGTGTATTCATTCTCCGAAACGTCATGGGCTTTGAAGTTCGTATAGAGTTCAGCATAGAGGAAATGACAGTGTTGCAGAAATTCCGCAACCGTATTGAACGCGAAGTAAACTTCATGTGGTACGGTACGTCGGCCAAGTTCAACAAGTTGCGAGGCATCCTCTACTCCAGTATGGAGGTCATCACTAAGATCTCCACTCTTGGATGGCAGAAGATTGGCTTCTTCGCTTTTGGGAACGGCATCATTCTCAATGGTGAATGGCATCCGGTAAACGAAGAGGGCATTGTGCGATTGGGAAATCCGTTAGGCTCATTCTATCTTCCTGCCTTCTCCAAGATGAATGAAGATAATAGCGAGAAGTTCCTCTTTGAGCAGAAGTTCATTCATCTGCCAGAGAGCAAAGTGCGTTTCTTCCAGTTTGCCACACAAATGCGGTTAGTCTATGGCGACAATGCCATCATCGGCATCTGCTTCATAGTGGTATGCCTCTTTCGTGATATTATCATTCGTCATCGTCGAGAGTTCCCCACACTCTTTCTGTTTGGGCCAAAAGGTACTGGTAAGACCGCCTTCGGTGAATTGCTGCAAAGTGTATTCGTCTATAATGGTGACCATCCGAACCTTCGTACATCTACTATGCCGAGTCTTGCCACCGTCTTGTCACAAGCCGAGGATGCCATCATGCATCTTGACGAATACAAGAACGACATCGATGTGGAGAAGATTGAACTGCTGAAAGGACTTTGGGATTGTCAAGGAAGAAGCAAACTCGACATTGAGACCCGCAAACGTGAACAGTCAAAAGTTCTCAGCGGTGTCATTGTCAGCGGCCAGGAAAAACCAACCGTTGATATTGCCTTGTATTCTCGCCAATGTGTATTGCCATTCCACAAGGACACACATACTACTGAAGAGAAAGAGAACTTCCGTGTCCTAAAAGATTGGGAGTATGAAGGGACATCTTATGTTGTTCTTGAACTGTTACAGGTTCGGACACAGTTTGAGCAGTCCTATAAAGATTGTTATGAACAGGCCGTCAAAAACATCTGCACATCATTGACATTCTGTATTGATGAGCGCATTCTTCATAACTGGTCTGTCCTATTGGCATCTTATATGGCTGTGCAGCATCATATTCAGTTTCCTTTTACATTTGAGGAAGTCTTCAAGACAGTACTGAATGGTGTGGAATACCAGAACGAAGAATGTTTGCATAGCAATGAGCTGAGCATTTTCTGGAAGACCGTTGACTATCTTAAACACGACAATCAGATATACGGTCTTTGCGATTATCGCATCCACGAATATACCAGTCTGAAGGTTGACATCAAGATGGATGGCAGACGGCAGACCGTCACTAGGGAATACGGCAATGCCAAGAAGATTCTCATGATTCCAACCAACAGCCGTATGTTTGCTCTCTATGCACTCCACCTTCAAAAGACCCGTGAGAAAGTCATTCCTGAGAATACACTGAAGTATTATCTTGAAAACTCTCCAGAGTATATAGGTAAGGTTAATAGCGTCAGATTTGCCTCGGTAGAGAATGTGAAAGACTGGCCACGGCAGTTCGAAGCCAAATGTTTCCAATGCCAACCACGTCTCAGCGAAAAGCCAGTTCAGGCATTCTGCCTTGACTTTGAAGCCGTAGAAGCTGCCTATGGAGTCAGTCTGTATTCTGATTACATGGCATTCGACTTGGTTCACAATTCGTAAAGTCCACATACATCTTCTACAATATCTACAATGGTAATAATCAATCTGGTATCTCTATGAAAAGAGTTCTTACAAAGAGAAACAAACATCTACACACCTGGGGCTGACAGATGAGTAAGCCCAAGAATGAGAAATAAACATGAAGGGTGTCCATGCCCATAACAATTAAAGTAAAGAATATGTATCAAGAACATTTATTTTATGGTCTATTTCTATCAGACCGACAGTTGGATTTCCTATTTAACTATCCACAGGGATTTGACCGCATGAAGTGCTTTGCCACATTCTTGCAAATGGCAGTGAAGGAGCCGACGCACTATGAGAAGAAAGAGTATTCTATTGACCTAACCCCAGGACAGTTTGCCATTTCGGAAGTGGAACTTGCCAAGCTCTGGAAGTGTAACCGCAAGACTGCCTCCAAGATGGTTGACATGTTCCATGAGGTGGGACTGGTATCATCTGTTCCGAATTGCCGTACAACCGTCTTTACAGTCCATTGTGTCGCCAGCTGGTACATTGACAATCAAGTTATCCGTAATACGCATTACTCACGCCATCCTCAGGTCGAGCAGCGCATCAAGGCTAACCACAAATTGCAGAATGTTGCCAATGGAAGCATTGACAACGAAACAGCAGCCAATGGAACTTCTGCTGAAGGTAGTGCTACCGATGGAATCACTTCCAATAAAAATTCTACAGAAGATAGCATGATGGACAATTCCTTATCCCTTTCTTCAACAGAGATTGACAAGGCGAGTATCGCACATCAGACAGATGGGCAAACCATCGAACAAAGGGATGAGTACACCTCTAAGTATTCCGAGCCTGTCAGCAGTGACCAGTGACTATTCTAATGATGATAACGGCAGGGAAAAGGAACTGTTCAATGATGGCGTCGAGCCAACCACCTCTAATGAAGGAAGCCTTTCTCCATCCATCACCTTGACAGATGCAGCCTCTGGTGCCAACAGTATAGAGAACGTGGCACAGCCTTCCTTTGGACTTCCAGACGAGAGCAATACGGATGCTACCGCCACGACACCAACCAACACGATTGATGACGATGTCGTATAACTACTTCAAGGGCTTGGGACGACCCGAAGGGAGCCTGAATTTTCGTACTCTCTAAACAAGAAGTGTCAATGTCTGACAATCCGCTCCGCTACTTGCCCGACTGTTTGACCTCTTGCAATACTCGCAGGCTCGCATTGGGTTGACCAAACCCATTTATAAACCTACAGATAAAACCATTTAGAAATGACTAAGAACATAGAACGTAAAGGGCGCAATCCACGCATCACCGTGTGCTATACGCCCAACGAGAACGAAAAGATTGTAAAGCTGGCTACAGCCTGTGGACTGAAGAAAAGTCAGTATATCCATGATGCTTCCCTTGGGCAAGAGCCAAAGGTGATGATGAGCGACAAGGAGGCTGATGCCTTGATGTCGCTGAAAGCTGCCCGAGGTGAACTTGTTCTGATTAAGAATGCCCTTCATGGCACGACCCAGGAACAGCGTAAGAAGTACTTCCGCAACGAACAGTTCATGCGACAATGGATTGAGGGCGTAAACAGCCTTATCCGCAGATTAGTAGAAATAGAAGGAATGTTCAAAAGATGATGTTATGATAGCAAAAGCAAAGTCCATACCGCATGGCGCAGCCATGACGAATTATGCCACTAAGCATAACCGTGCAGACATTGTGCTGACACGCAACTTTGATGAGGGGCTTACTCCTCTCGCCATGTGGGGAGCGATGGAAACCATCCACCAGAAGTATGCCCCGAAATTCAGACGTAAGCCCGTCACTAACCCGACCCTTCGGATGGAGGTTTCCCCATCCCTCGATGAGACTAAGGGATGGACACTCAATGACTGGTACGAGTATGCGCTACGGTTCCTCGAAGAGTTCCAGAAGGATGTCCAAGCCAAGGAAGGCAAGAAGAAAGGAAGAGGCAAGTTCAATCTGGACAGAGCACAGATTTTCGCCTGCCTTCATTTTGATGCGAAGTCTGGCATCCCTCATCTTCATATCCTCATCAACCGCATCGACCTTGACGGGAATCTCATGAATGACTCCTTCATCGGCGATAGTGCAGTCAAGGCTGCCCATGCCATCAACATTGAACGTGGATGGGAGCTGCCCGAGGATATTCACGAGGCTCACGAGAAGGAGATAACCGAAGCCTGTTATGACATCCTTCGTGGAATGTCAAAATACGATTGGGACAGTTATAAGAACGGTCTTGAAAGTCGTGGTTACAAAGTCAAGGAGCAACGTGACAAGCAAGGTGTGCTGCATGGGTACACCATACTTCGTGGTAACTCCCGTTTCAAATCATCCTCGTTGGGTAAGAGCCGTAATCTGACCGTTCCCAAACTGGAAGCCACATGGAAGAAACTTCACCCTGTTGCTCCAAGTGTGGTGAACCTCAATCCCATTGTGGACACCTCTCAGGCCACTAATAGGAAGCCTCTTATAGAACGCTATGCCGAGCGTCAGAGCGTTGCCCAAACTAAGCCGGAAACCCCATCTGTCTTTAGAAAAATTCTGTCTATTGACGATAAGCATTATTCAATCATGATGCCAATGGATGCATACACGGCTATGAATGATGCCATCGAAATTCCAGATGAATCCATACCATTTGAGAACGTCTTGAATGTGGCTTTTCTGCTGTTCATGAACTACGTCGATGCTGCCACCACCGTTTCAGAATCTTGTGGGGGAGGTGGAAGCACGCCGTCAAACTGGGGCAAAGACAAGGATGAGGATGAACGTGAATGGGCACGTCGTTGCGCCCAACTCGCTAATTGGCTATGCAAGCCTATCAGGAGACATAAAGGACATAGACATTAAAAGCAAAACAATATGGGAAATAAATATGATAGCCTTGTTGAGGAAATCAACAAACAGGAAGAAGTCAAGGAACAAAAGGCTAACCTTGACAATGACATTCAACTTCTTAAACAAGCCATGAATGACTTGCACGATAACGTTCAAAAAGTTGAGAAGGCGGCCAAAGATGGAACGGATATGGTGAAAGCATTGAATGCAGCCAAAGACAGCATGAACACTGCTGTTTCCGCTTTCTGTCGTGCAGTTACCCGAGCCGAGTCAACTGTGCTAAAGGTTGAAATGACCGATGAATGCTTGAATACCATCAAATCCGCAAGAGAGGAACTAATCAAGGCTGAGATTGCTCTTCTTGCCAACCATCGACGGATGCTGCTACAAGAATATCGTAATCAGAATGAAGAATTGCTGTCACTCATAAAGTCGGGCAAGGGGGTATACCTGTCACCCAAAGTATTCTGGTGGTGGGCAGGCATCTCGTATCTCACTTCGCTATATTCACTCTGGTGTCTTTTGCAATTGATTTTTCAATGGTTGAAGTGCTAATCGAGTCTTGTCTGGTATAGACAAACGTTGAAGCCACTGTCGCATTTCGCGACGGTGGCTTTATTCTTTGTCAAGTACCTCCCAATGACCACTATAGCCACTACCCACATAACGAATATGTGGCATTTTGGCAAGGTGGCGTTTTATGGTTTTTGAACTTCGATTACTCAATTTGGCCAAATCTTCTGTCGAGATTTGAGGATTGTTTCGGATTTGTTTCTCTATCCAATCATCAAGTTCTTTATCTTGAGGGACATCTTGAGGGACATCTTGAGGGACATCTTGAGGGACACCTTGAGGGACACCTTGAGTATCACCCTTTGAAGGTCTAATGAATGTTACCACAACAAAACCGCCATTGATACTCCAAGTAGGTGCTGCTACTCCTCTCTTTTGACAAGCTTCCATGATGCGCTTCACACCTGACCCCCAGTTCTCAATATAGGTTGTACTATACAACACATTAGCTATTAGAGGATTGTATGGGTATGATATGTGAGGTTGACGAATATTTTCGGGTGTAATCTGTGGGGGCAGTACGCCAGGATTCTCGATTTCGATACGGTCATCGTAGATGGCGATGCCAATTGTCAAGTTATACCGCTCGTACTGGCGATGACAAAGTGCATTCAAGACCGTCTCACGCAAAGCTTCGGCAGGTACCTCCAGATATTCATCACGGACCAGTCCGACAATCTTTCCGTGCATATTCAAGTGTTTGCGGAAGAAGTTCATCGCCTCGTTGAGCAGTACGAATATGTTCCCTTCCACTCGCTGATTGTCAATAAACTCATTCTTGTCAGTACCTTGGAAACGAGCCAGACGCATTGTGAACTGCGTGTACATGCCGGTATCTTTCGTGAAGAGCGCCGTTGCGGCATTCAGAGGTCTTTCACCTGTGGTCAACTTCCATTTGCCCAACACATCTTCGATAGGTTCAGTAAGAGCCAGATCTGACAACCGCCCCCTTTCAACACCAAGACGCACAACGCCGCGTATCAGTTTCTCGTCCAAAGAACCAATATCAGTAAAGTCCGAAGGCTGACGTTCCCATGCAAACATGTCCGGCTTACTTCTTCGCAACCGCTCTTCGTACATGTCGCGCGGCATCTCCTTCGTTGTACTCTCCACCTTGTAGTAAGGACAACCGTGATAAGTATAAGGCACCATTCCCCACGCCCATCCGTCAAAGTGCATGGCTATCACCTTATGGTCTGGGCGATCAGGAACATCAATATATTCTACCCGCACATCAACCTGCGGCTCCATATAACTCAGAGCCTGGGCAATCTCCCGTTGGGTACTGTCAGTAACTTGCTGCCCCAGAATCTTCAAAGATGTTGGGGCAACACCAAAGAAAAGCCAACCACCTTCGGTGTTCAAAAAGGCGCAAGCAGTATGCATGCCTTCCTTCAACTCACCCGTAGTCTTCTTCAATTCCAGCTGACGATGTTCGTCTGTCTGTATCAGTATTTTCAGTTCTTCTATTGTAAGTGACATATCTTTATAACGTATTATTCTTACATGTTATTCTGTTTGTCTCAAATCTTCTATATTTATTGAAAGTGACATGTTCTTATTTCGTTTGCAAATATATGGTTCATTTTTGATGTTTACTTGAAAGTAATTGCATTTGAATGTACATTTTCATGTCATTCAAATGGTTAAAAGCGCTCCTCAACTGGTCTGAATCCATAAACCATGTTGAATCAGAGACAATAGAGGACATGAACGATTTAGTTGCCTCAATTGCATTATCTATTTTGTTCTTGATAGAAGTATCTTGTAAATCCAATTCCAAAAGGTTATCAAAGATGGAAATATCTGTCTCAGTAATCTTCTTCTCACATAGATGTCTATATTTATCAACAATCTCTTTTGCTGTTACATCATCATCTTCCAATTGCTTATATAAAGAAGATAGTTTGTTACAAGTCCATATTATAAGATTCTGAACAGCAATCAATTGATTAAAAACGGCCAATTCTGTGATTGTTTTTTCTTTTTCAACCTGTTCTGGTACAAAGGAGAAAGAACCAACATCTTTCACAACATCATCAGCCTTTGTAAACAAACTCTTCATATTACAAACAAAATGTTGTCCATCCAATGAAACAATAGAGCCATCCATCATCTGATATAGAGGTTCTATTACCACTTTTTCTATTACATCCTGTAAAATCATCCGCTGAGAAGAGAAGTGATTGTAATTCGCCAGCTTTTTACCAATCGCTATTTGAATATAGTAAAAACCATATTTACATTCTTCTTCATTAGTGAACGTATAGTCCACCTGCATTGTCTTTTGATTGACATTTACATGAAGTCTTTCACTATTAAAACCACAATCCATCCATTCTTTTTTTATTGCATTGACAAGCTTTTCTACCAGCGTCGTTTTCATTTGCTCATATCTTTGTAACAAATGAGACACACTATTATAGTCAGGACGATCTCTTAATGATTCCCATACAACCCAAAGACATTTAATGCTTCTATTCTCTTTTTCATTAATTTGCTCAAGTTTGTCTGTTGAAACATATTTGCCAAAAACATTCTTAAAACTGGATTGCAATGATGGTAACAACATCATTGTATCAAACAAATTCGCTGAAGCTGTGTTTTTGAAATTATCTTCATTTGCGATTGCCTTTGGAAATTGATAAAAGAAAGTACGTAAGCCCAAGAAATACCTATCTACAGAATTGTAAATGTCGTCAAGTTCCTTTTTATTCAATGCCTTATCTGTGTCTAAAAACTGATTATGTGATCGGCCATATCCGAACTCGCTAATTTCCGATGTTGGGATTGACAAGTCTGTTTTATCTGCAAGTTCTGCTAATTCTTCGATAAGATGCGTATATCCCTTAAATGCTATTTGGGGATTTTTGTGCCATTCATCAAGGAAGTGTGCCACCATAATGTTTGCCCTAATGTAATCTTTTCTTTTCAGCAAGACGAGATTCGCATAAGTCTCGCGATTGTCGATGCCTGTATCCTTCTTATACAAATTGCTTAGCACAGTTGTTGGTTCCCGCATCTCATCAAGTGGAAGATTTTCACGTTTAATATGTTTTAAAGTTGGTATATCCTCAAAAAGATTCATCAAATCATCTTTAATTATTTCCGAGCGATATTCTTCCATTTCTGGGAACGCACATCTACAAAGATCTATTATCCGCATATTAACTTGCTCGGTAATAAAACCTTTATAGTCATCTGTTCTATTGGATGTATCTTCATTATAATCAATGAAACTCATCATCTGTAGTGATTGCTTTTCCTTCTTAAACTGGATGATATTATAGCCTTTTCTCAAACGTATTATAAACTGTTTCTCATAATCTGACACGAGATCATAACGCCCTGCACTCTTCAGTCCCAGAAGAATCTGAGCACATTCATCCAAGCTCTCTAATTCGACAGTCCGACATTCTGGTGCGCCTATAATTTCAATATCTTTATTGTTCACCCATGAGACAAGTGTTAAGAACTTACTAAGCAGGAACCATTCTTGGTGGGTGGCAGGATGAAATCTGAAGTTTCTGCTATTTAGCCACCTCTCCAAATGAAAGAATATTTCTTGTTGATTATTAAACCGAGAGAGTATCTCCGTAATATCAGGAAAGTTTGGATTAATACTTGTAAGAACAGATATACTCTTTTGAATATCAATACCTGTGAAGTTCATAGGTAAGAAATATTCCCAAAGAGAACCAACCTGATTGTTTAACTCGTCTATCAGTTCCTTGTGTTTCCTTTCATAATCATAAATACCACACCATAACAAAGCTCTTGCTATGCTATAAGCTTGATTCGGCGAAAGTTCTTTGTTTGAAAAATCTGAAATGAGTTCATCTACAGTTATTCTACATTCTTTCATCATCCGTAATATATAAAGATGACCATCGGGAATGTCTATATTATCAAATATCTCCATAGCCGTACCTCTTAGAAATGACGACTTATTGTTAAACAACGCTTTGACAACAAATTTAGTTCTTATAGGATGAATATCTTTGATTACGTTATCTTCAACCCTGAAAAATTCATGCTGTAGATTGTCTATCGAAGAAGAAACCTCTTCCATGTTCAAACCTGAAAGCTGCAATAATCCGTCCAGATTGATGTACCCTCCAAAAAAGTTTGTGGTACCAATATATCTTAATAGACGTTTGTTCGGTTCCGATTCACGACATATTTGCGCTTTTATCCTATTCTCAAGAGTATCTCCATGGGTTAGCAAATAAATAAATTCCAACAGATTACCCGATTGTTCTGCCTCTTCCCAGGCAACTTCAAATGAACGATGAACAACAACATCTTTCTCCAAAAACTTATTATATATTTGTACTCCTTCTTCCCTGTGCAATTCTAATGTAATGTCCTCAAACTTAAATGTAGAACTAATTTGGGGGTATTGTATGTTCCAATCCTCTTGCCTCATAGTCACGAGACATCGAACATCCTTTCTGCCAGCTAAAACTGAAATTGCCTCAATCCACTCTGGGTTCGATGGATTGACATCAAAGTAGAACAAGGCAGGAATCTTCAGCCCATTAGCAATTGCCGACAACGACGCCAACACATCGTTCACATTCTTTAGATTACAATTCTTGATTTCGTATGCCATTGCACTGGCATGTTCATAGATGTATCTGTATGCAAATGTGCTTTTTCCAGCGCCAGACACCCCATGCACTATTACAATGTTACTTTTCCTAAATGCTGTTTCAACATCATTTTCAACATCTCCACGTTCTATATCCAGTCCGGCCATAATATGTTCCGGCTTTGCAGAAACACCATCATAAAATTCATTCGACAACGCTTGTTCATCATAACCAGCCAAGCCATTTCCAGTGAATAGTGGTACAATAGCATAACCGAGTTGATGATGGAATGCTTGCATTTGAGACTGGAAAACACCAATGGCCCGAATCTCTTGCTCCAAGTCTTCGATTGTTAGACGTTCTCCTTGTTCAGCAGCCTCGTAAATCCATTGCGTCAATAGTCTTATGCTTAAAATCGAATCAATCTCCGTAAAACGTGATTTCAACTCCAAAGAAATAGCAGAGAGCATTTCCTGCTCGTTAAAAACCGTAGCATCTATAATCTTTGCCAGATTTTTTGCATCACGCCCTTTCAGTTTCAGCTCCGAATCACCTTTAAGCTTCCTTTTTAATTTTTCTTTATTTGTAAGTTCATCACTTATCTTTCCGTTGATGGAAACTATTTTTACTTTTACATTCGGATTCTCACTTAGAGATTCAATCGCCCTGCTATATAAAGACGTTTTTCTCCCCGCAGAATACAAATCCCCGAATGTCAAGACTCCAGAATGGCATTTTACCTGAATACACTCTTCTAGGACACCATCAACATAAACATCCAAATCCTCCTTTCCCTCAGGCACAAATACTTCCTGAAAATTATCAGGAAGCATCATCCTATATAATGTATATAGGAACTGTACTCTGTACCCGTGTAAAGTTGATTGGATGCTCATAATACTTTTTTAACATTCATGAAGTACAACAGAATCTCTACATGTCTTTCTGAATAGAATCCGTTTTCGCATATTGAGCCTTTTGATATTCTAACTCTGTGTCATCTACTATAAATTCTCCACCATTATTATCTATCCATCTATTAATCGATGAAATGAGATCCTGCAAAAAGCCAGAATAAAAAAAAACACCTCTTTCGGGAAGTTTAAACGAATGTAATAGTGCTTCTTGATGTTCTTTTCTTATAATATCTCCATAGTCCACAACGCGTCCTAATCCCAACGTTCTTTCTATATTATGTACAAGTCCAAAACGACATGACAAACCATCATGACTGGCAGAGCTACATATAATGCGGAACTCATCATTATTATCTGAGATCAATTCCAAAACATCTGTGTTTATCCTTCGAGAAAGAGCTTTGTCATGTAGTTTCAAATTATCGATTATTTCCACTAATGGAACATAGTAAATATCATTGAATTGCCGTATTGATAGTATTTTTTCTAATTGTGACCTTAATTCAGACACAACTGTAGGATAACTCTTAAATAATTGAAATCCAAGCAGGGTTTTGTGTGCAAGAATGTTTGCAATATCCTCTTTTTGAAGATTTAAAGTTTTGTTAATATTTTCTAGTGTCGTTCCAACTCCATAATCAAAGAGCATCTTGTGAGTATCAGAAACAAGACGAAACAATAATGTGTAAATGGGAGCATTATAAAAGTCCCGGATGATATCAGAAGGAACATGTGCATTTTCACTTTCTCTTATAATATAGGAGAAATCATTTACCAAAACAGACTTGTTATTCTCACTATTATACAATAGCAATCGTCGACCTCTTATGTCAAAAGGTAAATCCTCTGGATTTCCATATTTCGTATTAAAGACACAGATGACATTTTCCCATCCAATCGTTCTGACAGCATACCCTAGCTCAATAAGAACATTAGGGTTCACCATTTTCCGATTTTTTCTTGTGCGATTGTTGATGATGGATACGTCAGCAACAAACATCTTTGCAATGTTAATCTTATTGAAAATTGTTTGAGCAATATCAATAGTACCGATACGCTTACTTGTGGCACGGTCTATAACATAATCTAAAGAGAATATATTCCCTTTCTTGCTCTTTGCTAATGCATCCTGCAAACAAGTACCGATATACTGTTTGTTATCGGATTCAGGTAAATCGGACTGCCAAGAATAGAAAATGCTATGTATCATTCTTTAAATATGTATATTCATTATTCTACTTGTAAAGGGTAAAACTACGCTCCTCTCCTTTAAGTTTTAATATTTAAACGACTTTTTCTTTGCCACTTGCCATATAGTCTATAAAATTCTGTCGTTGCCTGCTCCAAATACCGCCTTTATGTGGCAACCCATAATAACTAGTCAATTCTTCTTCCAAAGCATCTAGAACAACAGGGTTATATAGTTTATCTGCTTTGTTGGTATCACACAGCCATCCTATTTCTTTGAAATCCACATTCGGAAGCAAGTAATACCGCACTCGATTGTCAATTGCCCAGACCGCTCCCATTTCATTCAGACAAATTTCACTCTCCTTGTAATGCTTTGATATCATCATGAAAGAGAAATCAGCCCCTTGTACATTTTCTTTAATATGTTGCCGAATATCTTCGCCATTCCTGATGCCCATTTCCTCTATCGAAGTACAAAATATGTCTTCATGGCTCAATCCTATACCCAACTGCAAAATAAAATCCGTAAATTTCTCCATGACATCCTTATCTTTAGATGAATGACTGATAAAAATGCGTTTGGCATTCTTTCGATTCTCTAATGATAAAATGCAATCCACGATTGTTTTCATGGCAGTAAAGTGAACTATTTTATCACTATTTCCATATTCGTCATTATGCGACTTTAGCTCAATTCCAATGGAAGGATACTTATTTACAATAGCCAACCGCAAATTCTCTATTGCCTCTCGATATTCATCAATAGCGCCTTTTACAGTATAATCGGTAAATAATATATTTCGATATGGAATCAAATTCTTATCTGTTCCCATCTTTTCATCGGCAATTTTTTTGCACCTTAATGCTAATTGATAGATATCCTCTCTCATCCTATTTTATACTTTATGTTATAATTTTAACTAATACTTCTGTTTATTTGGAATGACCCCTCTGACGCCGCCCTTGGGATTGGGCACATCGCCCTTGTATCGGGGGATGACATGCATGTGGCAATGGAAGACCGATTGCCCCGCTGCCTCGCCAATGTTGATGCCGACGTTGTAGCCGTGGGGGTGAAAACGCTCGTCAATCTTCTGCCTGACATATTGCAGCACGACGTTCATGGCCTCGCGCTCGTGGTTGGTGAGGTCGAAGTAGGAAGCGACGTGCCTCTTGGGAATGATAAGCGCATGACCGGGCGAGACGGGATAGCCGTCGTAGAAGGCAACGCAGGTAGCCGTCTCGCAGATGATTTCCACTCGACGGGACAGTTTGCAGAAGTAGCACGTCTCACCCTCCTTGCGTGGCAGCTTGTTGAAATGGTTGTATTGGTATAGTTCGTAGCTCTTATTGCTGACGAGGCTCTTGTATGGCAATTTCACGTTACATTGGTACGTGTATTGCTTGTGGATGGCATGGAGCCGGAAACCCTCTTCTTCAAGGTCGCGACGCACGGCAAAGTAGGCTGTTCCCTTGGGGGAAAGCAGGTTGGCGACGTTCATCAGCACCTCGGCTTGGGCGTAGGGTTCCAAGACGTTCAACACATAATTGCAGAATATGGTGTCGAACTTGCCCTCGGGGAAGTCCGGGCGGTAGTAGTAATCGTAGCCGATGATGTCATAGCCCTGCTTCTTGAGTTCGTCGGTATCGAAACCGAAACCGCATCCGAAGTCGAGAATCTTGCCCCTGAGCAGATTGTGCTGCATGAGGTATCGCGTGGGCACAGAGAAATCCGTGCGCTTGATGGCCGTGAGGTAGGGGTGGTTTATCTTCTCTGGTTCCATAGTTATTGGGGGCTTAGGGTTCGGAATCCCATGTTGACAGCCATTTGGCTAAGAGGGGAGAAAGTCTTGCGGCAGACGTTCAGGAACTGCTTGTCGGACATTTGCATCAAGTCCTGCGGGGAACAGCCCAAGGCATAATATTCGTCCAAGGTGTTGTCCCTTTTCCCGCTTTGTGGAATGTACAATCGCAAAGCCCTATGCTGCACCTTCGCCATCTTGGGGAGATAGTAGTCGAGGTCGGGGATGCGGTTGCTCTTGGAGGAGTTGAACGAGCCGTCGGCAGGAATCAGGTTCCAGTTCTGATTATGCGACACGAAGCTCCACGGAATGAAGTGGTCGAGGTCATACTCATTTCTTCCAAGCGGCGTGTTCTTGTATATACAACGGATGGGACCGCCTATCTCGATGACCTTGTTCCAGAACTTCTTCTGCCTGGTCAGCGGCTCCCGTTCCTCCGGGCGAAGCAGCTTGCCAGCTATGTTTGGGACGTTGGGATTCTTCGACTGCAAGAACAACGTGAGGTTCCACAAAGCAAAATCGCGAAGCACCTCATAATTGGTTGTCAGATAACTGCTCCAACGTGGATTGACGGTAACTGTAAGCCCTTCACCACTACCCGTCAGGGAATACAGACAATTATTCTCAAACGACTGGCTGCGACGTTGCATCTCGGAATCGTCGGTTGTGTCAATCCAAGGCTTCTGGAAGCGGAAAGGGACATTATTCAACAGAATCTTGACCCTCTTCTTCACCTCTCTGTCCTCAGAGATGGCATTTGAGATGGCATCACTCTTGTCTTCGAGCCTGTCATCTACCGTAATGCCCGTCAACAGAGCCACATCGGGAATAATCTTCGACATGGAATCGCCTTTGCCAAACGACAATCGGAAATACTGGGTCGGGTACCAGGCATAGGCAACCATCCGAGCCGCCACGTCGAGAGCCCGCATTTCATCCTTCTGCTCCTTGACGTGCATGTCGAGCAACGCCAGGAGCCAATAGAACTTGTACGTGGCCGTCGTCGTGTCAAACACCCGATTCATGGCGCTGGTTGACAGTCCTTCTGTTTGTGGTATCGTCATATTCATGCGTCTGAAATGCCTAATATATGTTTTACGTTCATAGATTTATCTCCAACTGTCTCGTTTTTGCTTTCTTGATATTCTCTCCAAATTTCTTCAGCCAGACACCTGTCACTACGGTAGTGTAAATCGGCAACACCATCCTCTATCATACTGGCAGTCTCTGAACTATAAAAGATGTCGGTAGCTTTGTCAAGCGGCAGCACTCCTTTCTCACTCATATACTCGGTTAGATCCTCCAACAAATACCGGGTACTGAATGTGTGCAACACGTCGTATGAGGGTACGATGTAGTCATACAATATGCCCGAAGTCTTCAGTCGTTTGTATATTTCTTTCTGTGGCAGTTTAAGCAGTACGGAAAGTTTTCTGATGCAATATGTCACAAATTCCAATGTCTTTTCATCCATATATCATTTATTTAACTTCCTGTGCCCTGAGAATAAATATGTTATAGCCATATTTAACTACAAATTAGAATTCATCAAAGTACGGACGTCCACATTCAGGACGTTAGCAATCTCATTCAACTGTGCCACCGAAGGCTGGGACTTGTTGTGACACCACCGAGAAATGGTGTGCTCGGTCTTGCCAAGCTGCTCTGCCAACCAGCGATTAGTCTTTTCTTGTTCTGCAAGGACAACTCGAATGCGATTTAATGTCCCTGTTTTTTCATTATTTGCCATTAATTGTTCAATTATTGATGGCAAATTTACAAGAAAATACTGAGATAAAAGAAAGAATTAACGTTTTTCAATATGAAACGGTTGATTTTACATTAAGATTGAACATATATGAGAGAAAAACGCGAGATAAAACATCAACATTGGCAGATATTTGACGAGGGAGAGGGATTACTTGTCAATACGAGTAATATGTTGGGCAATAAGTCATGTTTTATAGACTTATAGCTCAGATTTCATCAATATGAGCAAGACACCCTTAAAAAGACAAATAATCCAAAAGGTGTCGTAAAAGATGTCGTAAAAGGTGATACAAAAGATGACCTATAAGAAGAACTAAAGGAAGTGGCTGAACAACAGCAAATTATCTTGCTACTCACAAAGCCCAATGACCCAATAGATGGCATAAAAGGTGGCGTAAAAGAAATACCAGAGCGTCAGAGAATTATCCTTGAATTGATTATTGCTGATCTATTCTTATCCGCAAAGGCCACTTCGGAAAAGACTTCGGAAAAGGTTAAAATAACAAATAGAACAATAGAAAGTGATTGGGCTTAAATTAAGAAGATGAGTATTCTTTCTCGTGAAGGTGGTCGAATAAGAAGGTATATGGGTTATATAGGATTAGGTGCATGGCAAAATTGAGCTATAACTCAATTATTTTTGGACTTATAGCACAATCTTACATATGTGATAGCAAGCCAAAATTTGCGCTAGTTTATTAAAAAATCGCCATAATTGGCAGATTTTTAATGTAAACCTTGTACAATAGGATTTAAATCATTACCTTTGCACTGTAAAAAGTTGCCAATACTGGCAAAAATATAATGCAAATGATGGAGATAAAAAGAGACAGGTATCTAAAGCAGTTGATAGAAAGCCGTCAGAATGGC
>Ga0247611_10004074_pt1 | contig 20698 bp, 32 predicted proteins | sample 177DNAGHGhighgp2_FD_192422 | JGI IMG/M metagenome (GOLD analysis project Ga0247611, IMG submission 192422) | Sheep rumen microbial communities from Palmerston North, Manawatu-Wanganui, New Zealand - 1770 DNA GHGhigh gp2 | ecosystem: Host-associated > Mammals > Digestive system > Stomach > Rumen...
AGGTATAAAACATTCTGACGAAACAATACAGAAAATATCAAAATCAAGAACAGGTGTTATACCAAATCGAGTGTATAAATCGTTATCACCTGAAACTAAAGAAAAGATTAGCGATACTTTAAAAGATTATTTTAAAACTCATGATAATCCAAGAAAGGGTGTTCATCTGTCAGATGAAACCAAAGAAAAATTAAAAATAGCTAATTTAGGTAAAAAGTATTCGGAAGAAGTTAAAGCTAAACATCGTGGCAGAACAGCTTGGAATAAAGGCATACCAATGACAGAAGATGCAAAAAAGCATTTAAGTGAATTGAATAAAAATAAACCATCTAAAATGTCAAAAGAGGCAATCGAGAAAGCTAGAGCACGATGGTCTGGTAAAAATAATCCTAATTATGGAGGGCTGAAAGATGAAACAAAAGAAAAAATAAGACAAGCTAATTTAGGTAAAATATGGATGACTAATGGTGTTGTAAATAAACAAGTTAAACCTGAAAATGTTGAAACTTATATAGCTAATGGATTTTATAGAGGTAGAACTAAAAAGTCAAAATCTTGACATACTAAAAGTTTTAGTATAATATGTTTTATTATAAAGTTTATTTAAAGGAGGGTAGTGTATGCAAGATTATTTGTTGAAAATCACAGAGGTTGCGGTACTTGTAGGTGTGACACCAAAGACGATTGAGAATTGGTATGCTTACAAGCAAGCTTGCCCCGATGATGAAATGACAAAGTTACTTCCTGACATTGTTCATAAAGATGACAATTATCGAACACGTTATTGGCATCGTGACGATGTTTACAAATTGTTAGAGTTCAAAGCAAATGTAAAGACAGGTCGTAACGGTACTATGGGTAAAGTAACTCGCAAATATGTGAAAAATTCACAGCATTATTATAAGGGAGGACAATGATGACACTTGAAGAACTTATTCCTATTTATGGGGAGAACAACACGCAGTACAATGGTTTGAAGAAAGTTGTAAGTGAACAGAGTAGCGAAATCAAGAAACTTATGCAAGGTAACAAGATTGATGAAAAATCTGTTGGTGCATGGACAGCAAAGATAACTGTTAAGAAGTCAGAAAGTTTTAATGATGAAAAGTTACTCCGCATAATCAAACAGCTTGGGCTTGATGAGTTAATTAAAACCAAAGAATATGTTGATACTGATGCTATGGAAGAAGCTATTTACAATGGAACTATTACACAGAATATGCTTTTAGAAATATCAAAGGCGCAAGAAATAAAAGAATCTGTGGCATTGACAATCAAGAAGAAGAAAGGAGAATAGTTATGTATGTTGACCCGTTTGTAGCAGGTGCAGTATCTGTCCTTCTCGGACAGTTTATTGGGTGCATAATTTATGTAACAGTTAAAGTAATCAAAGCAAGAAAGGATGAGAAGAATGGCAACAAGCAAGACAAAGTATGAACCGAAAGGCGTAACAACTTCAATCAAATTCACAAGTAGGGCAAGTGTATGTATTGATAAGAACTATTATACAGTAGAAGCTTGCGAAGAAAGAATGATTCCTGATATTGAAGGACTCGATTTGGAAGAAGAAAGAAAAGCATTATGGGATACGGTTAATGAACAATGTGATAACCAAATTGCAGATATTATAAAAATTTACAAAAAGTAGTTGACATTCATTATAGTAAATGTTATTATAGTAGTGTGTTCATAGTAGTGTTTCATAGACACTCGCTTTCTTTACGATAGTTAGCTTGAACTATGCCGAGTTCAGGTTACCGAAAACTACATAGTTTAAGCTAACAAACAGATAGCTTGTATATTAGAGGCGGCATACTCTTTTATACAAGCTATTTTGTTTATAGAAGGAGAAACATAGATATGATTTTCAGAGTGGAAAAGACAAAAGATTATACAACTATGAGTAACTTTCATTTAAGAGAAAAGGATATGTCTTTAAAAGCAAAAGGTCTTTTATCATGGATGCTATCTAATGATGATGATTGGGATTATTCAATAGCTGGTATAGTTGCAAATTGCAAAGAGAATGAAACAGCTATTAAAACAGCTTTAAAAGAATTACAAGATTTTGGATATTTAGAAGTGATTAAGAAGTCACCTGATAAAGAAGTTTCTACTATTCACTATGAATACATTGTGCATGAAAAGCCAATCAATCAAGACATAGAAAATCTACCCCTAGAAAATCTAGTGCTAGAAAATCAAGTACAAAGAAATACTAATATAAGAAATACTAAAAAAAGAAGTTTATTATCTAAAGATAATATCAGTGGTTTGGTTGATACAGTTGAAAAGAAGAAGTCCGGGAAGTCACAGTATGTAAAATGTATGGAGTTAATAAATGACTTTACAGATGATGCAATATTGCAGGAGTATTTACAAAACTGTTATAAGTTATTTAATGAAAATGCAAGAGAAGCAGGTACTCCATTTTATACAAATACATTTAAGGGCAAGATAAATAAATTAAAGCAATTATCAGATGATAACTATGAACAAAGGGAAATAGTATTACAGACACTTGACAATGGATGGAATAGCTTTTACGCTTTAAAGAAAGACAAAACGTATGGAAATAAAAAAGTAGCATCGGATATGGGATATGAAATAAAGCGTAGCAACAAGAAGAAACTAATGGAGGATATTGCAAATGGCACAGCAGAGAAATTCTGAATGTTGGTATCGGCATACTTGCGGTGATGATTGCGATACTTGTGTGACCTATGTTCAGATGAAATATCAAATGGACAATAGTGGTCTACCGAAAGCAAAGCAACAGCCAATCGAACTGTATGTAAACGACATAAACAGAGAAGATAAGAAAGCTTATAAAGAACTTGCAAACATACGGGCAAATATTGTAGATTTTGTGAACAATGGTAAGAATCTTTATATTTGTAGTAAGTATCCAGGAAATGGGAAAACAAGCTGGGCAATCAAGATGCTTCATACATACTTTCATCATACCGCAGTTGGTAATTATGATAACTTGAAAGGTATGTTTGTAAGAACATCTGATTTGCTATTAAAACTAAAGGACTTCAATAATCCACTTCCGAAGAAGTACAAAGATAATCTTGAAAATGTGGATTTAATAGTGTGGGATGATATAGCAATTACAAGTAGCGTATCCCAATATGACTATACACAGTTATATAACCTAATTGATGACCGTATATTCATGAGCAAGTCAAATATATTTACCTCAAACATAGTGTCGTTAGAAGAATTGACAAAGTGTTTTGGTTCACGACTTGCAAGCAGAATATACAACACAAGCACGATAATAGAATTTAAAGGTGGGGATATGCGATGATAGCACTTCAAATAATAAGCTATGTGATTCAATCACAGGATTTCAGCATCATTGAAAACAATCAGCTTACAGATGATTACTTTGTTGGTTATGAAGAACCGATACAGTTTATTCGTGACCATTATAATAAATGGGGGAATGTACCAGACAAAGCAACTTTCTTATCAAACTTTTCAGATGAAAATGGTAATCCTACAATCGAGTTAGTAGAAGTAACGGAGAGTGAAGATTACCTTGTAAATACAATTCGTGAAGAACATCTATACTATCAATCAGTTCCTGTTGTTCAGCAGATAGGGAAATTATTAAAACGTGATGCCAATGAAGCTGTCGAATATATGCTTAATGCAATCAAAGAATTGCAACCTAATTACGGTATCGGTGGAACTGACATTATACAGAATGGTCAGAAACGATTAGAAGCATATAGGGATAGACGAGATAATCAAGACAACTGGTTTTTTACAACTGGCTTTGAAGAACTTGACGAGATTATACATGGCATACAAAGAGTAGAGGAGTTCCTTGTTATTGTCGCAAGAGTGAATCAAGGTAAGTCATGGGTTCTTGAAAAGATAATGACGCATATATGGGAGATAGGATTTAATGTCGGTTATATATCTCCCGAGATGGGAGAATTAAGTATCGGATTTAGATTTGATACACTATTCAAGAATTGGAGCAACAAAGACTTGATGTGGGGCAATAAGGATTTAGATGAAGCCGAGTATGAGAAGTATATTGAGGAACTGAAAACTCATAAGAACAAGTTTGTAGTAAGTACACCAGAGGACTTTAATCGAAAAATAACAATATCAAAGTTACGGAATTATGTAAACCAATATAAGCTAGATGCATTAGCAATAGATGGTATTACATATCTGTCAGATGAAAGAGGAAAACGAGGCGATACAAAGACAATAGCACTCACTAATATAAGTGAAGATTTAATGGGTCTGTCAATAGAATTAGGCATACCGATTTTAGTAGTAGTGCAAGCAAATAGAAGTGGTGTTACTGACAGAGATAATGATGATACACCCGAACTTGAAAGCATAAGAGATAGTGATGGTATAAGTCACAATGCAAGTAAAGTAATTGCCATCAAACAAAATAATGACAGCACACTTGTAATGCAAGTGAAGAAGCAGAGAAATGGTAAAGTAATGAGTAAAGTAAATTACAGATGGTCACCTAATATCGGTGAGTTTATCTTTATCAATTCAGATGATGGCACAAGTAAGAAAGAAGAAGAACCAAAGAAAGAGCGTACAAAGAAAAAAGAAGTAAACACAAAGGAAGATGTTTTTTAAAAGGAGGGATTATATGAAGCGTATTAAATTTTATTGTGATGCAAGTAGTTGGGTATTTCCATTATGTTTACATTTAACTTGTGTAGGAAACAGACATAGACCTTATACTTTCAGTATTGATTTTCTATGTTTTCGCCTGATAGTTTGCATAGATGAAGATAGCTTTTGATAGGAGTGACATAAGTGGAAATTAACGGAGTTATATTTAATGCTGATTGTGAGGATATTATTATAGAATTACAAAGACAGCTTGCGGTAAATAAGATACCACTATTACAGAAAACAAGAGATAGTGGTAATGACATAATGTGTCAATGTCCATTTCACGGTAACGGTCAAGAAAGAAAACCGTCAGCGGGCATAAGAAAGTCAGATGGAATGTTTCATTGTTTCGCCTGCGATAAAGTAGCAAGTTTGTCTGAATTGATAAGCTACTGTTTTGGTAAGACAACTGACATACTCGGAACATTCGGATGGTCATGGTTACTTAAAAACTTTGCATCAATACAAGTGGAGGAAAGAAAAGATGTTGAGATTGATTTGGAACGTAATAATATTCCCCATAAAGTTAGTGCTAAATCTAATAGATTGGACAATACTAATAGCACTCAACCTTCTTTTGTAACAGAGGAAGAACTTGATAAATACAGATACTATCATAGTTATTGGACAAAGCGTGGTATAACAGATGAAAATATAATTGAACTGTTTGATTTAGGCTATGATAAAGAAACTGATTGTATTACATTCCCTGTGCGTGACATAAAAGGCAACTGTCTTTTTGTGGCAAGAAGAAATGTTAAGACAAAGTTCTTTAATTACCCAAGGGGAGTTGAGAAGCCGTTATATGGTTTGTATGAGTTACATCATACTACTTTGTCTGATGTAAATCCATTATGGGCTATGTATGAGTTTCATAAAGGTAGTGCTAAAGAAGTTATAGTATGTGAAAGTATGATAGATTGTATTCTATTGTGGCAAGCAGGTCATTATGCGGTTGCATTAAACGGTTTAGGAAACGCTCTACAATTTAAACAATTAAGAGAACTACCGTGTAGACACTTAATACTAGCAACTGATAATGATGAAGCAGGTTTAAGTGCAAGAGAAAGAATACGAAAAGAAGTACCAAACAAATTGATAACAGAGATTGATTTCCCTAAAGGAATTAAAGACGTAGGAGAATGTAGTAAAGAGCAGATAAGAGATATATTAAAATGGGAGGTGTTTTAATGTCTGTGCAAGAACTGATAAATGAGTTACAGAAAATTGAAGATAAAACAAAACAAATATGGGTTTATAGTTTTGATGAGTATAGTCCACCTGAAGTTGTAATTGAAGATGATGCAGATGTAGGAAAAGATACAGTTTTAATTGTATAGAGGAGGTGTTAAAAGTAGTGCGTTCTCTATATTGGGAGGATGCAGATGTAATAAGCGATTTGAAAGCCAAATTAAATTGTATTGACAAATTGTAGAAAGTTTAGTATAATCTTATTGTAAAAGTATGTTAGCAAGGAGGTGAGTGAGTGAGAGTTTGGGACAAAGTTATTAACAAGAAGAACGGTGCGGAAGGCATGATAGTTGCTATCAATGAAGAACTGCAAACCATTGATGTTAGATGTGAAGAAGTCACAAAGACATTAACAATGGCACAGTTTGAAAGATATTGGGATACAACTTATGCTATTAAGAAACCAGGTCCTAAACCGAAAGTCAGACACGGACCGAAACCGAAACCGAAGAAACCAGGTCCAAAGCCGAAACCCAAAGATTATAAAAAGGGTTCAAGAAAAGCGCATAGAAGTAAATATGCAGTTGGCACAAGATTGAGATATTTAGATACTCATACGCCAAACACAAAAAAATATAGAAAGGAGTTAGAAGTGGATGAGATACTAGACTACATTAAGGACATAGCAATCAATCAGTACGGTATGTCTTATGAGGAAGTGAATGACAGAGATTTTAAGTTCAGAACACCTTACACTGGTGAGAAGAACAAAAATGGTTATTCGGCACAATGCACATTGATGGTTCGTCAATATACTTATCAAGTTAATATTTACACAAAGTCACAATGGCTGACAGATGATATTATTAGAAATCCGAGAATGATATTTCAGAAGTATTATTATGATAAGATGATGAGAGTTCCGAATTTCAATGATAGCACAAAAGAGTTTATAGCGAATCTAATTAAGTGTGTAAACGAGAATTACAAACCAATCGAAAGACCAAAAACGTATAACAGAAAACACGGTAAGAAACGCAGTACAAAACAGAAACAGAAAGAAAAGGAGAATTAAAATGGGTAGAGTATCATTCGGAGAATTTGATAATTACAAAGGTGAAGGCGGTAATGCAAAGTTCTTTAAGTTAAAGGACGATAAGGATGTAGCACAGGTAAGATTTATGTATAATGGCATCGAAGATGTTGAGGGTGTCGCTGTGCATAAGGTTGATGTTGAGACCTCAAAGTACGGTCAGGATGTAAACTGCTTGCGTGCATATAATGAGCCTTTAGATGAGTGCCCGCTGTGTAAGGCTGGTATGAAACCTCAGGTTAGAATTTATGTACCGCTGTATAACATTGATGAGGATGAAGTACAGATTTGGTCAAGACCGAAAAGCTATGGAAACACGTTAAGTAGCTTGTGTTCACGTTATGCAAAGAAAGGCAACCTTGTAAATAATATATTTGAGATTGAGCGTAGTGGCAAAGCTAACGATAAGCAGACCACATATAATGCGTACCAGATTGACTCTGACGATACCGAGTTGGAAGATTTGCCAGAAGCACCTGATGCTATCGGAACTGCTGTGTGGGATAAGTCATTTGATGAACTTGAATACTATGCAAAGCATGGATGCTTCCCGAGTGGCGGTAGTAATAAGAAAGATGACGATGAGCCTGTGCGTAGGCGTTCACGGAGAGAAGAGGAAGATGCAGATGAGGAAGAAGCACCGAGGAGACGTACACGCAGAACTCCTGCATCAGATGAAGATAAATTTTAGGAGGCTTGCACATGGCATTGTTTGAAGTACCAAAAAGAGCAAACAGATTGATAGATGCCAAGATAGCAAAGTCAGCTAATAAGAAAGTAACAGTTGCTCCCACCATTGTAAGAGGTGGTGGGAGTATTCTTGACAAAATCAATCTTATTAAGTCAACTGTTGAAAAGAATCTAGGTCAGTATAAAGATGAGTATATTGTAATAACTGATATTGATGTACTGACCGATTATATAGACCACGCAATTAAAAATAACTACATAAGCATTGATACAGAAACCGATGGACTAGACCCATTATTGAATAATCTAGCAGGTATATGTATCTACACTCACGGTCAGAAAGGAGCATACATACCAGTTAATCACATATCTTATATAACAAATGAGCGTGTTGATGGACAGTTAGCACAAGCAGATGTAATGAGGCAATTTCAACGATTGAGTGAACCTGGTTCAGTTGTTGATATAGATATGTTTAATGCAAAGTTTGATATAAGAGTTTTAAGACACGCAGGCTGGAAAGATGCTTACTGTACATGGGACGGTTATTTAGGAGCAAACTTACTTAATGAGAATGAAGAACATAAGAACTTAAAGCAATTACATAATAAGTATTGTTTGAACGGACAAGGAGATGCTTTTAGATTTGATGATTTATTTAAAGGCATACCATTTACAATGATACCGTTTAATACAGGTTATCTGTATGCCGCCCATGACCCTGTTATTACAACCGAATTATGTGAGTATCAGCGTAAGTGGTTGAATCCGAATAGTGACCGTGAAGATATGCGGAAACTATTTTGGGTTATGGAAAACATTGAGATGCCGTGTGTTCAAGTAGTATGTGATATGGAAGATAATGGCATACTGTTTGATATGAATTATCAAGAGGAACTCACAGTTAAGTATAACAAGCTACTTGAAGATGAGGTAAAAGAGTTTAGCGACATACTCAAAATGTATGATAAGGAAATAACGATTTATCGAAAAGCTAATCCGAATAATAAACTTGATGACCCTATCAATATAGCAAGTCCTACACAGATAGCAATATTACTATATGACATACTAGGACTAGACAGCGGTGACAAGAAAAGTCCGAGAGGAACTGGAGAAGAAATATTAAGCAAGATGGATAATCCTATTGCAAAAGCAGTATTAAAGTATAGAGAGTTATCCAAGCTTGTAAACACATACATTGATAAGTTACCAAATTGTATCAATCCGAATGACGGGAGAATACATTGTAGTTTCAATCAGTACGGAGCAAAGACAGGTCGAATGTCAAGTAGTGAACCGAACTTACAGAATATTCCATCTCACAACAAAGACATAAGAAAGATGTTTGTAGCAAGTGATGGTTATGTACTTATGTCAAGTGACTTCTCACAACAAGAACCTAAATGCTTGGCGGCTCTTTGCAGAAAGCAAGGAGATTCACAGATGTATGATACCTTTATGCGAGGTAAGGATTTGTATAGCGAGATTGCCAGCAAGGCATTTAACCAAACATATAGAGAATGTCTTGAATTTATGACAGATGAAGATGGTAATTGGCTATATGATGAACATGGAGAGCGCATAACTTATAAAGCTGGCAAAGAGCGTAGAACCCAAGCTAAAAGCATTTTGCTTGGAGTGTTATATGGTAGAGGAGAAGCAAGTATTGGTGAACAGTTGAAATGTACTACCAAGAAAGCACATGAGATAAAAGAGAGTGTATTCAGAGGTTTCCCGGCAATCAAACAGTTTGAACAAGATAGTCTTGACATGGCTTATGAATTGGGGTATGTTACAACGGTATGCGGAAGAAAAAGAAGATTGCCTGATTTGCAATTAGATGAGTTTGAATTTATATGGCGAGATGGAGCACCACCGCAAGATGATTTACTTGACTTTGATTCAGAACCTGATGCAGAAGTACCAATTGACAAACAAAAGTATTACTTGAAAAGATTAAAAGGTACATGGGGTTCAAGTAAGAGAAAAGTCTTTGATGAAGCTAATAAAGAGGGAATATGGATTGTTGACAATGGCGGTAAGATAGCAGATGCAACAAGACAATGTGTTAATAGTCGTATCCAAGGTTCAGCCGCAGACCTTACAAAGTTAGCCATGATAGAACTTAATAATAATCAAGAGTTAAAAGAATTAGGATTCAGACTTTTAATACCTGTGCATGATGAAGTAATAGCAGAATGTCCGATAGAAAATGTAAAAGAGTGTTCAAAGCTATTAGCAGAAACAATGTCAAAGGCGGCAGAGAAAATACTTGAAATGCCCATTAAATGTGATGTAGAAATAACAAGAGAATGGTATGGGGAGGAGTTGAAGTTTTAATGCCTTTATTTGAAGTAGCAAGAAAAAAAGAAGTATTAAGTGATAAGTACACACACAGTACAAACATACCTCAATATACACCAAGCAATATTAAGCCAAATATATTAGAGCTATGTGACTACACAAAATATTCAAAATTGATTGCAAGTATAAACAAATCGAATATAAGTGAGGAAGAGAAGAAATTTTTGAAATATGCGGCGACTAGGCATATAGTATTTAATTATTCTAAAATTGCTGATTATTATGCTCATGCGAGTAAAGAAATGCAAGAGTTAATGGAAAAATCAGCTCTAGTAATAATTGATTTCAATGACGCTATTTTAAACGGCTATGTTGATTTATCTAAAGAGATTGACGCACTTGTTAAGCGAGGAGATAACTATGCGGAATGATTTTGCAGTATTTATATTAAGTCATGGTAGAGCAGATAATGTTAGAACGGTTGATACTCTTAAAAGATGCGGATATACAGGAAAATGGTATATAGTTTGTGATGATGAAGATTCACAAATTTCAAAATATCAAGATAATTTTGGTGTAGAAAATGTTTTAATTTTTTCTAAACAAAAAGTCGATTTTGATATAATGGATAATTTTGCTGGTAATAAAGTAATTGTCTTTGCTAGAAATGTTATTTTTAACTTTGCTAAAGAATTAGGTTTAAAATACTTTTGGGAGTTAGAAGATGATTACCATGAATTTACATATAGACCAATAGAGTATAGTGAAGAAAAGGGTAAAAATATACTCGCTTATTACAAAATATATGATTTGGATAAAGTGATTGATATATTTTTGAAATTTTTAGACACTACTAATGCTTTATGTGTAGCTATGGCCCAAGCAGGTGATTTATTAGGTGGTGCTTGTGGAGATGCAAAGAAAGCTCCTATAAAAAGAAAAGTAATGAACACTTTATTTTGCAGAGTTGATAGACCGTTTACATTTGTTGGCAGGATGAATGACGATGTGAATACTTATCTAGGATTAGGAAAAGTTGGTAAATTGTTCTTTCATATAACAAGCGTAGCTGTTGTTCAAGATGAAACACAAAAAACAAAATCCGGAAATACTGAATCTTACTTAAAGTTTGGAACTTATGTAAAATCTTTTTATTCAGTTATGATACATCCTAGTGCTTGTAAAATAAAAATGATGCGTAGTAATCATCCACGAATACATCATAAAATAAATTGGAATAATGCAGTTCCTAAAATAATAAGCGGGAGGTATAAAAAATGAAAATAGGGTTGTTTCCAATGGTAGCAGATATATTACACGCCGGTCATATATTAGCATTGAAAGAAGCAAAAGCTAATTGTGATTATTTGATTGTTGCGCTACATTGTAATCCGGAGTACAAGAATCCGATACAAAGTGTATTTGAAAGGTTTATTCAGCTAGATTCAGTATGCTATGTAGATAAAGTCATACCGTATAATGATAAGTCTGATGCGGCTACAATGATAACAAGTCTTAATTACGATGTGTATTTTCTTGGAGAAGATTATAGAAACAAAGATTTTGAATGTTCAGATATACTTAAATCTTTAGGCAAAGAATTGTATTATTTGAAAAGACAGCACACAATGAGTAGCACAGATTTAAAACATAGGGTGATAGAAAATGCGAAAAGTAATTGCAGTTGATTTTGATGATTGTATATGCACTAATAATTGGCCATCAGTTGGATTACCGAATTGGAAGGTTATAGATGCAATAAAGAAAGAACAATCATTAGGCACAGCTATAATTTTGTGGACTTGTAGAGAAGGTATATCTTTACAAAATGCAGTAAATGCTTGTAAAACTTGGGGTATAGAATTTGATGCTATCAATGAAAATGTACCTGAAAGAATAAGAGAGTGGGGCAGAGATTCACGAAAAGTTAGTGCAGATGAGTATTGGGATGATTTAGCTGTTAGAAAATCGGTACACGATAACTAATTTATAAAAATAAAGGAGGAAAAGAAGAATGAAGAAAGGCACGAAACCGAACATACCCTCTAAAATTATTAGTCCTAGAGGGTTAGCAAGGTCAGTAGCGAGGCACAGACTTGAAAAGAAAGGCGCATTACACAATGCAATCAAGAGTGGACACTTCGCAAATAACTGGAGAGTATATGCAAATGCAAAGGAGGTAAAGTAAACAATGAAGTTACAGATTAAGACAGAGTTATTGAAGGACATGGTGACAAAAGCAGTAAAGGGAGCAAGTCAGAATAAGTTAGTACCGTTGACAGGTATGATGGCTATTCAGTTAGCAAATAATAAGCTTGTATTGCACACAACTGATATGACGAATCATCTGTATATTAGACAAGACAAGGTAATTGGTGAAGATTTTTATGTAACAGTTTCAGTTGACCAGTTCAGTAAGTTGATTGGAAGATTGACTTGCGAGAATGTTACAATGGAACTCAAAGACAGTTCTCTTGAAATTAAAGGTAACGGAACATACAATCTTGAATTGCCGTTAGATGAGAATGGTACACTTGTGAAGTTCCCTGACCCTTATAGCAGTAAGTCAATGCCGATGCCAGTTACAAAGCAGATTGAATTATCAACAATACAGGCAGTATTGAATACAGCTAAGGCGTCACTTGCAACTACAACGGAGATTCCGTGTTATACAGGATACTATGTCGGCAATAAGATTGTGACAACTGATACATATAAGATTTGTGGTATGAACATTCCGATGTTTGACGAACCAGTTCTTATTAGTCCTGAAATGATGAATCTGTTGGAAGTAATGACAAGTGAAAAGATTGATGTGTCAATCAATGATAAGGAAATTGCTTTTGTAACACCTGATTGTGTAGTATATGGGTATCTCATGGAAGATATTGATGAGTTCTCGATTGACGCTATCAGTAATGTCCTTGAAACTGATTTTGACAGCGTGTGCAAAATTAGCAAGTCAGCTATTTTAGGCACACTTGATAGAATCGCATTGTTTGTAGGTACTTATGATAATAAGGCAATCAGACTAAACTTTACTCCGCAAGGCATTGATATTTCAAGTAAGCAGACAAGCGGTATTGAAACTGTGGATTATACAGAGAGTTCAAACTTTAAGCCTTTCACAGGATTTATTGACATTGATATGCTGACGGTACAGTTAAAAGCTTATACAGGTGATATAGTAGAATTGCACTACGGTAATGACCAGTTCATAAGTCTTGTTAATGGAAACACAACACAAGTAATTGCGCTGTTGGAAGATGATGCAGAGTAATTAAAGTGAACCTCTATAAGTGCGTGGGTATTAAATATTCACGCACTTATTTTAATAAAATGTCTTGACTTATGTATAAACATTTAGTATAATGTTTGTGTAGCAAGTTGATTGTTCATTTAAGGAGGTACAGATATGACAAATTTATTGGTGTATGATGACACAGAAAAGATACTTGAAAAAATATCAGATATGGTTGATGAGCGACCTGCTGATATACTAGAAGTGCTACTTAATTACATTCCCGAAGCTTATGACATTGGTATAGATAAGTTTCTGGAGGTGGTGAAATCGTGTTAAGATGTATGTGCTGTGGAGAAGAATTTGAGTATGAAGATGCATCGAAGTATAGAGATTGTGTCGGTGTGTATCAAGGAGAACCTGCTTATGAAACTCACATGACCTGCCCTTATTGTGGCAAAGAGGAGTACGAAGAAGTTTATAGAGATGAGGAGGAAGATGATGGCGAGGAATAGTTTAAAGTCAGTAATGCGATTGATAGATGTAGCAAAGGAAGAAGTACCAGTAGAGAAAGCTTTTCTTGCAGATTTAGAAAGGTCAATCGTAATGACAGAAGAAAAGAATGATAGACTTCCAAGCAAGACATACAAACCGTCAGGTATGAATTGTATGAGAGCGAACTTCTATCAGTTAATGGGAAAAGAGCCCGAAAAAGATAATATAACATATACGGGAATAGGAATCTGTAATAGCGGTTCTGATATACATGAGAGAATACAAAAGGCTGTTCTTGATATGATAGACAATAATATGGATTGTGAGTATATCAATGTAGCCAACTTTGTACGACAGAGAGAACTTGATTACCTTGATATAGTAGCAGAACCTAATTTTGAGAAAGGTCAGTTTGAAACAAAACTCTATCATAAGGATTTGAATATCAGCTTTCTGTGTGATGGTATTATAAGATACAAAAACAAGTATTACATCCTAGAGTTAAAGACAGAGAGTAGCAATAAGTTTTGGCAAAGACAGGGAGTAGACCCAGTTCATTATAATCAAGCAACAACTTATAGTTTATCATTAGGATTAGATGATGTGTTATTCATTTATATTTGCAGAGATAATCTTGAGATGAAGGCTTTTATGTTTACTCCGACAAGTGATATGAAAAACTCAATCGTGGGCTATATAGATGAATGTAACAACTATGTAGCAAGACAGATAGCACCACCGAAACCAGAGCCGTTGAATAAAAAATCGTGTATGTACTGCACCTATAAAAAATATTGCAAGGAGGATAAATAATGGCGGTTAATCGGGGTAAGGATTTTGAAGAACATATAAAGCAAGCCTTCTTACAAGTACCTGATGTTAGTGTAGATAGATTACACGACCAAACAAACGGCTATCTTGGAAGTAGTAATATATGTGACTTCATTGTTTATAAGAAACCATTTGAATACTATATAGAATGTAAATCAGTTCATGGAAACACTTTGAGTATTCACAGTAATGACCCGAAGAAGAAGTACGGCAATATCACAAATAAACAATGGGAGGGATTACTTAAAAAGTCAAAGATTAAAGGTGTATTTGCAGGAATAATATGCTGGTGGATAGATAAAGATATTACAAGATTTATACCTATACAAATTTTACAATGTGAAAAAGATGATGGTATGAAAAGTATTAGATATGATGCAGATTTAGGTATAGGTTATCAAGATGAATATCAGTTTTCACCTGTAATTGATTTAAAAGGCAAAAAGAAACGTGTGTTTTTTGACTATGATATGGATGATTTCTTTCATCAGATAGAAAAGCAGAACAGGAGGTAGAGCATGAAAATATCGTTAGATGAAATGGGCTTGGAAAAAATCAATGACTTAAAAGATAAGATTGAGGGCAACTCACAGCAGGTCAATGAGATTATCGACACGATTATAAAACCATACTCAAAAGATTTGGATAAGTATGTGTCCTTCATCAAAGATTGTTTGAAGGATGGTACTAATCCACCGACAGACGAAGAACTTGAGGACTTTTGTATGAACTTATCAACTTATATCTACTTTGCTGGCGGTATGGTAGAGCAGTTAGGCATAAGAGATGATATAAGCAAAGCTGTGTATAAGGAAATGTATCATAGTAGCAGAGCAAGTATTGACAAAGGAACTGTAGCTGATAAAGATAGCTTGGCAGAACTCGCATCACAGGAAGAGTATATAACTAACATTTGCTTTAACAGAGCCTTCAAAATTATGCGTAGTAAGGTTGAAAATGCACAGGAGTTATTAGCAAGCTGTAAGAAAGTTTTAACACGCAGAGTGACAGAAATGGAATTAACAAGATTACAAGGAAAATAATATGAAGATAACAGTTTATAACAATTTAACAAGGAAAGTAGAGGTAGTGAAAATGAGAAAATTTAGTATGGCAGATGCATTAGTTATTCTTATGGTTGTAGCACTTATCATGTTAGGTGTATCAAATATCTCATGGTGTAATAAAGCAAGAGATTTAGAAACACAGTTAGTAAACGAGAAAAAATCATATACTGATTTGAGCGTGCAGAAAGCGTCAGAAGCGACAGAAAGTGAAAAGCGTATAAATACACTCAAAGACAAAATAGATAGCTTAAATAGCGAAATAGAGCGTTTAGAGAGCGAATTAAAAACACTACATACAGAGAATGAACACATGAGATTGCAACTAGATGAATATGAACAACCAACTACCGAAGAAGTAGAAGAACCATTAGTTGAAACATCATTAGCACCTGTTGTTGAAAGTGCCACAGTTATTAAAGATGACAATAGTACAATGACAGAGATTGACGATAATAACCCAACATCAAATGAAGCAACAATGGAGTTTTGGTGTACTTGTGATATGACAGCTTATATTCCGACAGGTAATCCGTGTGCTAATGGAAATTATCCGCAAGCAGGATATACAGTAGCTTGTAACACACTTCCTTTCGGCACAAAGATATATATTGAAGGTTGGGGATATAGAGTTGTTGAAGATAGAGGCGGTATGCCTGGAAATGGAATCGACTTGTTTGTAAATACTTATGATGAAGCAGTTAATATTGGTAGACAAAGCGTGAATGTGTATATCTGTAAGTGAGGTGAAAAACATGAATATGACTTTGGATGAAGCAATACAACATTGTGAGGAAGTAGCAAAGGAAAACAGAGAATTATTTGAGAAGATTGGTGCTAGTTCTTATGACGAGGATAACTGTTTGGAATGTGCAAAGGCACATGAACAACTTGCGGAATGGCTGAAAGAACTAAAACAGTATAAAGAAAAGGATACTCCTAAACCTGTTATATATTCTGGTGATGGCTACGCTGACGGGTATCTGGTTTATGATTATGCGAAATGCCCGAATTGTGGCAGAGAATTTGAGGAAGATCGTGACGAATGGGAAATGCCATTTTGTTCGAGTTGCGGTCAAGCATTGAAATGGGAGGAAGAAGAATGACAAGAGAAGATATGTATAGGTTAGGATGCCTATTTGCTGTAAATAAACTTATCGAAACTGGCAGTTCTTACTATGGTATAAAGGTGAATGGTAAGTGGAAAATAGTTCCGTGGGCTGAAATTAAAGAATGGATTGAAAAACAGTGGTGTGTGATGCAGGAGGTAGAAGAATGACGAGAGACGAATTTATGGATATGGTCTATTCTGAATTACATTCCGATGGTGACAACTACCGAGCCAACAGAATCATTGATGCGGCTGATGAATACGCAGAAGAGCAGGCAAGGTGGATTCCTGTTAGTGAAAGGTTGCCGAAAGCAGGTGAGTATATAGGAGATGTTGACAAGTATTATCTTGTGCAGAATGAATACGGCGATATGTTAGTTGCAAGATATACTCATAGTGAGTATTGGGAACAGATATATCAATTTACGCCCATAGCGGATGAAATTATAGCGTGGCAATTATTACCAGAGCCATACAAGGCAGAAAGTGAGGATAAGGAATGAATTTTGATAAAGAGTGGGAAGTTGAAGCAACTATAGAGATTAAAACATCATTCTTTTGCGACAAAGAGGTGAGCGAAAACATACGGGTAAACATCCAATAACAGGCGAAATGCTAGAGTGGAGGTATATAGATGATAAGAGTTGAAAATGTTGAAGTGTTTAATTTTGAAGGCGCAATAAGGGGCATGAGAAATCCTATGAATAGTTGGGATAAAAGTGACAGTCATTTTGTAGTAACTGGTGCAAATGGGAAGCCAGAAGTACAGGCACGAATTGGTAAAAATGATTTAGACCTTATGCAAAGATTATATAAAGCAGGTCACCCACATAGAAAATATCTTCGGCAGATATTTGTTAGTATGGACATAACAGCACCGCTTTATTGGTGGAAAGAATTTGACACTTACAAAGCCGGAGTGACAAGAGATAGTTGTTCCACAATGCACAAGATACATACAAAAGAATTTACACATGATGATTTTAGCCACGAGCATTTGGATATTCTAAAAACCAGAGTGAAGAACTCCGAAGATAAATATTGCAATTATGATTATACAGAACCACTTGCTATGGTTATCAACGCACTTAATGCCAGCAGAACAATGTATCTCGAAACAAAAGACAAGAGATACTGGTGGCAGATAATACAGTTGTTACCGTCAAGCTACAATCAGCTGGCAACTATAACAATGAATTATGAAAATGTATTTAATATGTTACAATATAGAGAGAAGCATAAACTTGATGAATGGAATGTCTTTTGTGAAATACTCAAAGACTTACCATATATAAGAGAAATAGGAGGTATAGAAGAATGACAAAAATGGATAGCATAATTGCGGCCATGAATAAGAAAGCAAAGGAGGAAGTAGTAACAGAAGGATTATCTGATTATAACTATGAGAGAATCCCATTTACAAGTCCGAGAATGAACTATTGTACATTCGGTGGATTACCTGTCGGCAAGTTGATTGAGTTTTGTGGAGAAGAACATGGTGGTAAGACAACAACTGCTCTTGATATTGTAGCTAATTATCAGCACATGGAAAATGCTAGAAAGGTATTATATATTGATGCTGAAAATACTCTTGATGTAGAGTGGGCTAGAAAGTTGGGTGTAAACATTGAAGATATGTACATCATGCAACCAAAAAGTCAAAGTGCAGAGGAAATATTTGAGTTTATCTGTCAGAGTGTAGATACAGGTGAAATCGGTATGTGGGTTCTTGATAGTATCGGTGCTTTAATGTCAGCACAAGAACTTGAGAAGTCGTTAGAGGATAAGACATACGGTGGTATTTCAATGCCGTTGACAAAGTTTGGTAAGAAAGTAGAAATGCTGATGGCAAGACATAAATGCACAGGAATAGGTATCAATCAGATGCGAGAAGTTATAGGTGCTATGTTCCCAACACAAACAACTCCTGGCGGTAAAGCATGGAAGCATTTCTGTGATGTGCGTATGCAATTTGCTAGAGGAAAGTTTATTGATGAAAATGGAAAAGAGTTGACAAGAAGTGCAGAAAGTCCTAGCGGTAATATTGTAATGATGAGTATGCTTAAAAATAAATCATGTCCACCGACAAGGCGAGTAGGACAATACAGACTTGATTATGACTTTGGTATTGATTATCTTGCTGACTTAATAGATGTAGCCATTAAGTATGATATAGTACGGCAGAGTGGAGCATGGTTTAGTATTGTTGATTTAGAAACAGGTGAAATACTAGAAGATAAAATACATGGTCAGACAAACGTGTATAATTTACTGGAAGAAAATAAAGAACTGCTTAATAAAGTTGAGGAACAAGTTGACAGTAAGATATCTATGTAGTATTATAAGTATGATATATTCGGTAATAAAATAAGCGTGCGAGAAAGCTGTCTTTGTTCCCAAACCCAACAAAGACAGTTTTTCTTTTTGTGATTTTATTTTTTTAATGTGTTGACAAAACTGTAATCTTTTAGTATAATGTTTAGTGTAGATATACTTCTACAATAAGTAAAGAAAGGATGAACACATTATGCTAACTATGTTAAAGAATTGGGAAGGGAAAGTTGAAGTAAATGGCACGGAATATGAAAATATTGAACGTGCTACAATCGAAAATAAGCGACTAAACGGAGATGTGCATATAAAATTATATCCGTTAAACTACACAGAAAAGCCGAAGCAGACAGTTAAAGAGTGTGAGAGTGGCGAGGTTGTTGTTACAGTAAAACCATATATGACAAGACACGCTACACCAGAGTTTGATTTTATGGCAAAATGGAATGACGATAATCCAATGCCGATGCGAATAATGCAAGGCAAGCGAATTAAAGAAACTGCTGGAATGGTGTATATGGAATTACACGGTTTAGCGAAGCCGACAATCACTTGCTTCTGTTGTGGTAAAGAACTTACAAATCCAATAAGCAGACACTATGGTGTCGGTCCTGTATGTTTAAGTAAATTGGGAATCACATTTGATATAGACGATGAGGAAAACATCAAAGAAGAACTTGTCAAGATTGAGTGGAAAGGTTGGGTAATTCGTAGTAGCATACTTTCGGAAGAAAGTGTATAATGAAATAAGTGCGGTGGCGGAATAGGTAGACGCTTCAAGAGTGTAAGACATGTTACTGTGGTCACTGAATACATGTTATGTAAGGTGCAAATCCTTACCCGCACATTAGCCCTATTGTTGTAACGGAAGTCGATTTAAGTGCATAGCATACTTCGCTGTCAACGAAGAGGTCTACGTTCAATTCGTAGATAGGGCGTTAGCTTAAAAGTTGTGTTAATCTATAATCACTAACCTGTGCTAACAGATTGAGATGTTCAATCCTAGGTAATGAACTAAAAACAGGTGAAGCAGAAATTAGACGGTTATATTTTGTACTCGTGGTCAGAGGAGTTGATTGTCCGAAAACAAACAAGGTATCGACCAGTAGCGTGTTAGTTCAAATGGGAGAACAAGCATAGGACTAATATCGGTTCGATTCCGATACACGCTAGAGGTCGGGTAGCACCCGAATGATGTGAGCGAGAGCAGGACACCTCACAGAGAATGACAATGCCGAGAAAGGTTAGCAACATAAGGATAAGTTGCAAAGTAATGAGCAATCCTAATTACAAAGCTTCCAATTTCGGAACTGCACAATGCCTCATAGTGTAAGTGGTTAGCACACAAGACTTTGATTCTTGGGATACGGGTTCAAATCCTGTTGGGGCAGTTAACCGCACGGATGGCCGTGAGTGCAACTGACGAGTTAAAGTTACGAGTGTAAAAGCCGTAGATAACTTTTGGTGCGGTATATAAATGAATATGGGCCTCAAGTGGAAAGTGGTACACTCCTCACAAGTACACAAAAATATTAAGGAGAACATTATATGCAACCAACAAACGTATTTAAAGCATCACCAAAGACAGGAACAGTATTGATGTATAACAGAGAGTTCTTTATAACATTACATCCAAGACAGAAGTGGGATGTAAAAGAATTTGTTATAAATGG
>Ga0247611_10004075_pt1 | contig 20690 bp, 17 predicted proteins | sample 177DNAGHGhighgp2_FD_192422 | JGI IMG/M metagenome (GOLD analysis project Ga0247611, IMG submission 192422) | Sheep rumen microbial communities from Palmerston North, Manawatu-Wanganui, New Zealand - 1770 DNA GHGhigh gp2 | ecosystem: Host-associated > Mammals > Digestive system > Stomach > Rumen...
CCTCACAGTTCTTGGTCAGCACAAGAAGACACCTCTTGAGGAACAGGCTGAGAGGGAGAAGGCCGCACAGATAGAGATTAGCAATGCCAACAAGAAGATTGGTGACACGGCGAAGAAGAACTTGCCAGAACTGCAGAAACTCAACAAGGGTATCACCTCTATATGGCTCTCCAAGTATTTTGATGTAAATGACGTTACAGGCAATGAAAAGCGTGTGACGGACGAAATCAAGAAACTGAAGAGCAATATCAAGACCAAGAAGAAGCAGGGCTATGATACCGCTGAGGATAAGGAAGAGCTGAAGAGACTTGAGGCCGTCAAGAAGTATTATGGCTTTACTGACAAGGAGGATGAAAGGAATGCTAAGAAAGACCCATGGGTTGACAAGATTAAGAAACGCCTGAGTGTCATCAAAGAGGCTGCGAGTGCCTACAGGTATTGGCGTGACAAGGTCGGCGGCGGTGCTTGGGCACGCGTCAAGGATGAGTTTGGCGATGTCCTCGATAACCTTGGCATCAATGAGGTGAATCTGAAGAATATTCAGGCTTATCTTGGAAAGCTGATGGTTCAGACAGGCTTGATTAAGGATACAGACAAGCGCAATAATGCTCAGAAGGATATACTCAAGGAGGAGGCTCAAGAGTCTCGAAATGAGTTTGAGCGTGAGTCCAAGGACTACGTCTCTATTCTCAAGGTAGAGCTGGATGACCTCGCTCGTCAGTGGGACATATTCAATTCCGTTGCCTCATCTACAGGTGATCGCGCCTTGGCTTCTCGCCTGTCAGGTATTAGTCCTGGTGCTACTCCTGCCGACTTGAAGCGTCTCAAGGTGTCTCAGTTCGCCGGAAAGACGATAGACTATGACAAGGTCATCAACATGAGTGACCGCGAGATTGATGAGTACGTTACCACTCTTGGTTTGGCCGAGGATAAGATTGAGGCTATCCGTGACGGCTTGAAGGACTGGAAGAAGGCCCAGCAGGACGTTACAAAGAGTGATATCCAGAACTACGCTAAGTGGCTTGGGTCTCTTGTTGACCTACAGTCTATCCGTAACCGTAATCAGGAGGAGTACAATAGGATTCTTGAGGAAACGAACAGGCTCCAAAAGGGTGGAATGATTACCCCTGAGGAGGCTGAGAGACGTAAGCAGAATGCCACTCTGGACCAATGGCAGAAGAATTGGCAAGCAGACTCTATGTACAGCCGTCTGTACAATAATGCACAGTCGATGGGTAAGAATGAGTTCGCCATGGCCTATAGGACAGAAATGTTCTACCTTAACGAGGGACTGAAGAAGGGTACTATCACTACCGAGCAGTACGCAGATAAGGTAGATAAGTTGAATGGAATTATGCGTGAGTTCGAACTTGATGGCTTCCTTGGTATCAAGGGTGACGTTGGTGCTTTTATATCAGGTGGCTATCAGGGATTGATTGATAACAAGAGAAAAAAGGCCAACGATCTGAGGAAGCAGGGTAAGTTGGATGAAGCTAAAAAGCTTGACGATCAGGCCCTATCCATGGAGAAAGCTCAACACGCAGCCGAGCAGGTGGCAAAGGCCTTCCAGGACCTCTCTACAGGCGCGGACATGCTTTCAAATATGTTTGATGCCCTGGGAATGGAAGGTGCGGCTAACGGCTTTGGAGATGCCGCAGGTGTCCTTGGCGGTGTAGCAAGTGGCGCACAGTCACTCAGTGGTCTTGGTCCTTGGGGTATGGCTGCTGGTGCGGCTATCGGTGGTATTACTTCTTTGGCTCAACTCCATGACAAGAGTAATCAGCGAGTCATTGAGGCTCTGCAGCGTAATGTCAAGGCTCTTGAGGCCAACACGGAGGTCATCAAGAAGTTCCGCGAGCGTACGCTTGGATATGATAATGGTGATCTTCGCAGACAGATCCTTATTAATTACAAGGCTTCAGGTGCAGCGGGTGGTGCAATGAAGGAGTTCTACAGCCAGAACTCACAGGGTAACGGCTACTCTCAGGAGTTGGCCAACCTTCAGAAGATGCGTAAGGATTACATCGATATGTATAACGCAGAGGATGATAAGAAGAAGTCTTCGAAAGAAGCTCTGTTGGAGTACAAGCAAAAGATAGCTGAGCTGGACGATCAGATTATGCACTTCACCCAAGATCTTGCGAAGGAACTGTGGAGTATCGACATCAAGGGATGGGCTGATCAAATCGGCGACGCTTTGTGGACGGCCTTTGAGAATGGTGAGGATGCAGCCGAGGCATTCCGTGATACGGCGAAGGATATTGTGTCTGATGTGGCTAAGAATATGTGGAAACTGTCTATTCTTGAGCCGGCGTTTAAGGAACTTCAGGATAAATTATTTGGTAAGAATAACGCAAAGAACGGTGCTATCAAGTATGACGCTAATGGAAACATTGATATGCAAGCGAGCGAACCTGAGGTTCTGAGAATCCTTGGCGAGTTTTTTGGCGAAGGTGGTACACTTGAGAAGCAGATAGATGCAGGGGAAATCTTCTACGATTGGGTTAAACAGATAACAGGTATTGACCTTGATACAGGTGATAGCAGTACATCGAGCAAGGTAATCCAAGGAGGATTCACTGAGAATGAGACAGGACTGCTTCTCTCATACGTCAACGGTATTAGAGGTGATGTATCTGTAAACAGGGCACTGTTGGCCCAGTATCTACCTTCTTTATATTCTGCAATGACAGCGTATAGTACTCAACTTGGTAACATCGAAAAATATACGTCTGCCATCAAAGATAGTAATGCATCAATACTATCTGCAGTTGATAAGATTGAATCCCATATTTCGGGATTAAAGAATGTAAATTGGAAGGTGCCTGTTAAATGATAATGAAGAAAGCAAGTAGGGAATAAACCTTACTTGCTTTTCTTTTATTTTACCCTTGTGAATATAGATGTTTCTTCAGAAGGAGGAAAACTTGCCCATCTAATAGAATTTCCATCCTCAGAAAAAGTTATAGCTTCTTTGAAACCACCATCCCTGATTATGTAAGTTCCATGAAAAGTATATGTTCCGCTTTCTCTTGGTGTTTCGTTTAAAATTTTATTATCGTAACCGCCATAATGATACCAATATTTCCACTTACCATCAGAAGTGAATTGATAAACCCAGTTCCAATTCTTATTTTCCCACACCCCTACAATACTAGGCCCATTGTCATCATCCTTCGAACATGATGTGAAGAGTGATCCTACGAGAAGGACTGTAGCAAAAATCAAGAGAAATTTCTTCATAAGTATATGTTTTTAGTTCAGACGCGAAGGTACGAATTATTCCGTTATTTAGTATTCCTGGAGCGAGAAATTTAAGAGAATTTAAATGAATTGTAGAAAAATCTAAGTTACTATGTGAGATTTCTCGTATTTTGTTTTGAGTGAAAGATTTCTTTGTTTATCTTTGTAGCGATCATAAGAGGTATAAGTAGAATTCACAAAACTAGCGTATTTTAAGTGTTACGTGGCGAATGCTTGAGAAAGTGTTCGCCATTTCTTTATACCAAAAGTCCGCTGCGTGCGTACTCCTCGTACGTCGTTAGCGGACTCACAGTACATCCTTGACGGACTATTCCACACTGTTAAGTATGTCGTTGAAATAATATAAGGTAGAGAATACCTGGGTTGTGGACTTCACATCCTCTTCAAAGTTCGTCTCAGCCGAGCATCCTAGTTTGATGGCACTTGTCAGCATCATATCCTTGAGGTCATCAACAGATATCTCATTCTTCTCACACCATTCCTTGATATTATTAAATTTTTCCATTGTTTTAATTGTTTTTGGTTAGACTGTTATTTTCTCCGGTCCTTAGTAGGTGCCATGCACGACGTTTGTCCCAATTGGTATCATGTAGCGCGTGGATGTAGGCGCGTCCTCGCGTATTCCACTTAATATATGTGGTTATCTGTCCCTTCTCCTCATTGATGACACAACTGACCAGCTTTCCGAGGTTCCAGCCTATATATTCGTTAGTGAACAGATACTCTCCACTCTGAGCCTTGTAGATTACGCCACAGGCCACCAGAAGTTTGTTGAGCCGTTGGGCCGACATACCTATCTCATTGGCTACGCTTGAGGTGGTCTTGAGCCATTCGCCCTCAGGTGACTGCATAACTTGGTCGTAGATACGTCCCTTTGGCCTGAGTTCGTCGTTCTCGCCGGCCAGGAGGCTGTTGAGGTTGTCCTTGGTGACGATATCATCCTGCAGCCGTTTGTTCTCTAGTTGTAGTTTCTCTTTCTCTTCTTCCGCTTGGATAATAAGTAAGGCCAAATCCTTGCGCGAGAGGGTGTCATGGGTAGTGGTAATTGGTTGTTGTGCGGTACGATGGAACACTTGGCGATAGACCTCAAAGACAGGTCGAACCTTTCGAGCAATAAAATACTCTAAGCACGAAACCGAAATAAAATAGGTGATCGACGTGAATTTTCCACCGTCACCATTTTGGGTGAAGGTCGTAAAATCTTCACTTTCAATGAATTCTTTTTTGAGTGCCCTGACTGCTTTGTCTTTTTGTGCATAGACTAAAGGCCATACCTCATCAAGATTAACTGGAAATTTCTTATCCGCTTTGGATAGTTGTAAGACTGCAGTAAAATACTGCTTCAAGTCGCTTTCGTTTGTGGACTTAGTTAAATGAAAATTTGACATAAAATATAATTTTGAACATTTTGTGGCTCATTTTTTTACGTTAGTATAGCGGAGTAGCCACTTGCCGCGCTGTTCAAAAGTCTTATGTCGGGACTCGACACGCCCATTACAGGCGTATCACGGGATTAGCTTACTCCGCTTAGATTGCGTATAGGCATAAAAAATAGCCCGACTGCAACGCATCGGACGGACTCTACCGTCCCGACATTTAAAACTTTTGAACGCTGCAAATTTAGGCATATTTCTGATACCTTCCAAATTTTCAATCGACCAATTAGAATTGATTAACGCTTTAATCGGGGGTGCAAAGGTAGTTAATTATATTCAAAAATATACAGAAAATATATGTGTTTTATCATATTTTAAACAGATTTACAGATATGATACAGATAGAAATTCTTTTGAATATATATATCCTGTGGATAATAAGTGGATAAATCTGATATTACGCCTCCGTCCAACCTAGCCACGAAATTTTTCGAGATTAACAATCTTTAATCGCTGGTGAGGCTCAAATCGCCACGATTTTTCAATTTTTCGGCCATTATATAGTTATATGATATAATAATCCTTATATATACATTAACCATAAAAGCACTAATTAAAGTGTGCAAAACGAGACTTGGCCCAAAATCAGCTCCATCGGTCAAGCATATCAAACTGTCTCTTGACCATAGCCTTGTACGCCAATTCTTCAGAAGTAAGCGAACCATCTGCAGCGGCCTTGACCTCGTTGATGATCGTCTCAGCCGATTTTGCGAATTGTGAGTTGACACGTTTTGCCGCATTCCAGATGATGTAGGTAAACGTGAGCGCACAATCCTTGACGGCATAGGTTACAGGCGTACAGCGTAGCCAGTAAGGTAGCCTTGTCCGTTTGTTCGTTGCCTCGAAAGCGTTTGGGTCGTTCGGCTTGCAGCGTTCCAAGTGCCGTTCACCGATTTTGGCCAGGTAGCCTTCCTCTACATACTTCTTTAGTCGCCTGATGAGCGTTGTCCTGTTGATGCCCGTTTGCTTGGATACGTAGATCTGCGATTTCGGTTTCTCTTTTACACAATGATTGTCAGCTCGTTTGCTGTCAGCACTTGACTTGTAGCTAAGGCCTTCATCGTATTCTTTTGTAATCAACGCACGTTCGATAAGCAGAATAAGCTCACGCAGCGATATGTTTTGTTTATTCTCTCCTTTAAGGCATTCAGGAATGGGAACTTTGATGACATCATCACCTCTATACTCAAACCTCTGTCTTTCCTTGATGGCAACCTTCATCTCCTTGTCTTTGCAACTATTGGCGAATACGCAGTTCTTGCGATCATTGAGTGTGAACAGTTCCGTGTCCTCGCTCATGATCCTGCGCAGTCTTGCCGCTTTGTTGTATCCGATTCTGAAGAATGCCTTGAGTTCCTTGATTGTTACGCCATGATGATAAGAGTTTACGTTGGAAAGTTTGATGCCAAGATAGGCTGCAAGGGCGATTTTTCCGTCTTTGCTGAACCGTCTTGTGTCGGTCAATTTCCTGGGTAAATTGTAAAAACCTCTCATCTGTCGTTTAGTATGAAAAGGGTATAAAAAATTATCCCTGCTAACATTTAAGAACGAAAAGCGGTGTTAACAGGGTAAAAATTTATGTAGATGGGTTTTAGACCAGAAATATCTAAAATTTCCTTCCGCTTTTCGTCCTATCTGAAAGCATTACAAAATTACCTGTAGGAAAGACACGATGCAAGCAAAAGACGAAAAAAGTTGAAGAATTTTTTGAAAAAAGTTGTTTTTGGAAAGAAAGCGGCTTTCACAAGAGGCTTCCTTCGTGTTTAACTTAACCTATAATACTATGACAAATTACTCCAAATAATGAAACTCATCGCGCACATTCACGATACCTTCCTTCTTGATTTTGATGCTTGGCGAATGACGGATGACTGTCACCTTGCTCACAAGATCGGTGTTGATGTCAGCCGAGGCGTTGTCCAGGAGGTGAATCATCATGAATGCACCGTACTTGGCGAACACCCTGACATGGGAATCGTCACAGGCCCAGATGTTGCACATGTGAGGACGGAAGGAGTAGCGTACTGTTATGTCGCTCTTCCCGATCAGCACATACTCACGATGATAAATGAGCCGGCGGTTCTCGTCACGGACAGGGTACGAGCGCGTATCGTTGATAAGTATTCCGTTGTCCCTCAGGAATTCTTGCGTGAAGTGCTGCGTGATGAAAGCTTGGCTTGGCCACCTGTGCTTGAGGCAGAAGTCGAGACCACGCTTGAATTTGGCCACCAGCTCGTCGGTATCGGTATTGTCCTTCCACTTACCATACCATTCATCGCAGAGGCCGAGTCTTCTGGCATCTTCCCTGAGTTTTATGCTTAGTTCTTTGTCTGTCATCGAATTTTCAGAATATTGCTGTACAAAAATAAAGTAACAAATTATACTATGCAATATGTTTTCAAAAAAAGTTGAAGAAAAGCGGGGTATTTAATTTTGGCACTTGGTATAATTGATATTTTTGTGCAATATCAATTAATACAAAATCAGCCAACACAAAAATGACAGAATACAAAAAACTTCTGATAAAACAGCAGCGTCATAATGGTTCCTCCTATGTTGATGTGGGGGGAATCATCGACACGAAAGTTGCCTTCAACATCGTCTGCCAGGAGTTCCCTTTTAAGGTTCTGCCTGAGACGAAGGAACTTCCGTCGCGGGATTGGCACGATCAAGACGGCGAGGATGTCTATATTCCACCTACAGGATTAAGGTTCAAGGCCTACGACCTGGAGGTGAAATTTCTTTATACAGGTACGGAGCAGACGATGCAGTCCGACCTTAACAGGTTCATCAAGTTCCTGTACGGACGGAACAATGGCGGTGCGCCATATCTGGCCGTGTATGACGAGTACACGAAGACGGGCCGGCAGGGAATCTACACTGCCAACGTGGATAATGAACTGTTGGCGTACAACGACTGTGATACCGACGTGGTGGCCGTACTGAAGGTCAAGTTCCGTGTCACCGATCCTGTGACTGAACTGAACTCACAACTTCAACCGATTTCTGATTCAAGCAGCTCTGATTGACGATGGTAGATTTTATTATATACAGCAAGAACGGTGTAGCCAAGCATGAGAGTAAGACGGCCTACAACAACGATGGGGAACAGGTACAGACCGATTCCCTTGAGTATCATGGCTCATGGATGGGTGAGTGCTATATCTCTGTAGACGTGAAGAGTGCCTATCCTATCGACTTTCAGATTGGTGACTATATCGACTACAGGGGTGAACGGTTCACCCTGGCCAATGATCCTGCGGTTGTCAAGAAGTCTGAGAGAGGCAGTTACGGCGAAGGCTTTGAGTACAAGGACATCAAGTTCAGTGCGCGTCAAGCCGAACTGACGGACATCCGTTTCCTGGACTACGTGCTTGGTGATAACGAGCTACACTATACATCCCTTCCTGACTTCCCCTTCTATGCAGCGAGCATCGAGGACTATGCTGACCGCTTACAGGCCAACACTAACAGATGGTGTCAGGAGAACGGATTCATCCTGAGTGGGTATGATTCCGTGGTTCACGGCTACACACAGACGGATTATTGGCTTTTCATTACCCCTGACAGAGACAGGTTTATTCAGCGTGCGGCCATTCTGAGGAAGGATGGCGACAACTGGGTTGGACTTACCCCTGCTGCAGCCGGCGCGATATGGGATGCCTCCTATCCTAACGGAACGAACGTGTCCGACGAGAAGAAGGATATCTCCGTCACTGTCAGCAGTGAGGCTATCAGTACAGCCCTTGAGCGTATCAAGAAGGACTTCGGCCTGAACTTCATCAACAGGGACAGAAAGGTTATCATCGGTGCTGCAGGTATCGAGACTGACCATCTGTTTGAGTACGGAAAGGGTCACGGCCTGTATGAGATGGAGCGTCAGGTGGACAACGACCAGCAGGTGATAACGAAGCTGTACGCCTATGGCTCGAACAAGAACCTGCCTGTCCGCTATTATGCCGATATCCAGAAGGAATACTACGACTATGTTCGCGGCTATACCGTAAAGGATATAAACCACGGCTACAGAAAGTATATCGACATGGAAATGGATATGCTCTTTGATAGTGACCTCTTCACCATGGAACTGAAAGACAACTGGGAGTTCGGTTCAGAGACGCTTATCCATTATGAGGTGGAAATCAGGGCCAACGATATCACTGTCAAGGCCTATGCCTTCAGTGTTGGGGATGTAGACTCTTACAAACTGCACCTGTACGTAATGACGTATGGTGACGGCCGTTGGGAAAGCCTGACTGATCCTGAGACCTTTGAGGCATTCGTTGACGCGATAAACAAGGGCGATAAGGTCTATTTCACCAAGCATATCAGGGGCACTGAGTGGCCGAGCGATAAGTATGACTACTCAAACATTGGCAACACGGCCTATACGTCGTTCGTTGAGCTAATGGATGCTCAGCATTATACAGGAGAGTATATTAATATCGAGTTCATCATCGATACGGCGTTCGATAAGAAATACTTCACGACGAAGTCCAACGATGTCGATGTGTATGACGGCGAGGGAAATCCTGTAGATGGCTACATCATCAGTATGCACTACGATGACTATAAGGCCACCTGTCTTGTGTGGAGGGAATTCGAGGGTACACACGTCGGTAAGTGTCATGTCAGGATGCGCTGGGATAGTGATGCCACCAAGGAAAAGGACTACTACGAACACGATGGAAACAAGGCGTATGACTTCTTCTACTACCGTTATTTGCTGCAGGAAGCTGAGCTAATCATCGACGGAGGCGCGAACTATACCTACTTCCCCACAATCCATACGGATTACACTGAGCCAGGACTGCCTAACAATATGGCCGTGAGCAAACTGATGCTTCCTGGCTTCCCTACACAGTCGCTTTATTCATGGGTTAAGTCACAGCCTGACTGTACGGCCCATGATGACGCTACAGGACAGGCCACATGGCGCGGCTACACGGCTATCTTCTCCAAGGAGAAATACAGGCCTTTTATTCTGTCAGTCAATTCCAATGAGCTGGGTATCCGCGAGGCCAGTAAGAACTTCGACGGATCTGATGATACGGACGAGATATTCCCGACTCTTGAGGGTTCAGGCTATGATATCGTCAGGGTAGCGGAAATCATGACCGACAACGGTATGATTGACGATGGCGAGGATACGCCTACGGTCAAGTTGTCCGTCCCCCTGTTTGATGACCTTGACGAGCTTGTCAGTGAGAATACCGAGGGTGGCGAGGCTGCTTCTATCCAGATGAAGGACGGCTTTTGCGGAAGCCGTACGCTGAAGATCAAGAATGTTGTCAGGAAGGAGAACCTGTGGGAGGTTGAGTGTGAGCGTGAGTATGACACTCTCATCCAGCTCTATTTCCCTTACAGCTATAACGCCAGCATTGGCGAGAGGCCAACGGCTAACGAGGCCTATCAGATTCGTGGCTCAAACATCAGCGGATACGATGGCGATCACTTTGTGTACACCGGTATCCCGATGTCGAAGACATATATCGATGCCGCTGCAGTCAAACTCCTTGTGGCCGCACTTGAGTTCCTGTCAAAGAACGAATATACACGCTACACCTTCCTTCCGAAGATTGATGACCTGTATATGTCGCGTGAGTATGATGACGCTGTGATTAACAGCCGGACGCCACTCCATGACAGTATCAAGGAAGGTGACCTACTGAACTTCAAGGATGAAGACCTTCTGATTCCTAACAGCCTTGTGTTCATCGACTCCCTCACGATCAAGGAGGATGGAAACAACGGAATACCTACGTATGAGGTGACGCTGCGTACAGACAAGACTGTCGGCACGATGCAGAGGATACAGAACCAAATCACATCGATGTCCTCTCAGATGAACAATGGCCGTAGTTCAATCACCATCGGCCAGATTGACAGGGAGATAGAGAACTATGGCCGTAAGATGTTCCTTTCAAAGCGAGGGGATGACACCGCGCAAGGGTTGATAGGCTTCGCCAAAGGTCTGTGGGTGAAAGCCCTTGGACTGTTCGGAATTAATGATGATGGTGACGGAAAACTACGAAATCTTGAAGTCGCAGAGAACGCCCATTCCCCAAACTATGAGCCAGGGGTACGAGGGTGGAATATTGACAGCGACGGCAACATGGAAGCCGAGACCATCCGTGTGCGTAGTGCCTTGGAGGTGGACGAGTTGCGTATCAACCGCCAACAAGCGCAGGAGGGAGATACTATCTATGCCGAGAATGACCAGATCGAGAGTGTGGAAGAGCGTTACGATGAGACACAGGGAGTAATGACATATATCCTCACGCTCAAAGAGAAATGGGAAGGCTACTTTACGGCACAGCAATACGGCAATATCCTCAGAGGTAAGATTAACACACTTGCCGCTAAAGATGCTGGTGTCAGCGACTATACAGGACAGGAGTATCAGGCAAGTCAGCAAGAGGACGCAGGAGGTAACAAGTATTACACCTCGTTCATGCAGACGATTGCTACTCATAACACAGACCAAAGCCTTGGTGTAAACCAGATCAGAGTTGTGCTTTTTGGAGATAGCGAGGTGCCGATGTCGCGTAACTATCCCCCTTGCGCTCTGATGGCTATTGCCCGTTGGGGGTGTATAGACTATTCCGCAGAGTATGAGGGTACTCCGCAATATAATGATGTGGTGAGGTCTATCAAGCGCAGACAACAGTCATTCATAGTTCTTTCGTCTGATGGTCGCATTGTCAAACTCACTGGTGTTGACAGTCCTATCTTGCGTAACGGCAACTACGGCACAACGCTTGGTATATTGCCCGACTTCGTGCAGAACTACCCAACTGTACACGACAGAATGATTGCTGGACGTGACTACCTCTATGCACAAGGTGTTGTCGTTGGTGACTTCATTAAGATAGACGTTGAGGGAAATCCGATTCCTACTGTTGTAGACAAAGGTGAATGGCAGAACAATACACCTTACTATTACAACAAGTTCAACGAGACAACGCAGCAATACGAAACGCACAGGGTAAGACACAATGGCGGTACATGGCAGTGCTTGCAATCTCAGCCAGTTATCGAAAGCGGCGTTCCTCACTACTACGAACCAAAGTGGAATAGTCCCTATTGGATGCTTGTAGATGGCAACGACAACTTGACAATAGAGTTTGTGTCGAGCAAGGGATATTCATTCCGTCGGGGTTATGTGGACACCGTTATTACACCACATCTGTTCTACGGAAATGTAGAGATTGACGCGGACGGCACGGAGATAGATGCTCAGTATTGGAATTGGACTCGTTCGAGCGAAAGCGGAAAGACTACGGCAGACGAAGCGTGGGACGCAAAACACACGGGATTGGTCACAGGCATAAAGACTTTGCATTTGACAAACAATGATATGCCTCAAACGTGGTCATCCGCTAACAAGGCGATATTCACTTGTACCGTTTCCGTAAACGATGGCAAGACTACAAGAATAGTAGATAATCAAATTATAAGTTAAACAAATTATGGGAAGAAGATTAAACACCTCAAGACCTACTGTAATCCAAACAATGCTCACGCCATTGTCTGATTCGTTTTCGATTCAGCCAAGTGACACCTTAGAGCAATGGTATTACGTGAACACTGGAGCGTATAGCCCAGACCGTCAATCCACTCCCTTGCAATTGAAGCCTACAATCGTGGCTGTAGATACAAGTACCGAAACGATTTATTACCCTTCATTTGCAGGCGTGGTGTGGTACTACTTTGACCCGTCTAACAATACCGACTATTCGGCTACCGATGATTTTTGGCCTGGCCTTCATTGGGTACGAATTACGGCAGTCGAGGCAGAAACGGGCGGTGTTCTTAATGACTATTATTGCCCCACAACTGGAAATCCTGACTTTAAGTTGTACGTCCAAAAGAACGTTACACCACCTACCGTTGGCGATGGAAATGCAGGACAAAACATTTGTTGTGTTGCAGTGTATGTTGACCCACGAGATAGCGGCGTTACGATTGAGGTTAAAGAAACCGTATTGCTTGCTACAAACAAGGATGCTACTTGTGGCTCTTTGAAAATCAATTTACTTGCGCCTACAAAGACCATTTTTAATGTGTTGTCTGGTGGTAGTTCGGTTTACAACTTTGTTGCACAAGTTCTCGATGATAACAACAATGACGTAACCGATGACTATTACATCGAATGGTACGGCAAGGTTGACAACGAAAGAACCGAGCACCTTATCAACACTTTGTATTGCTATTCACAAGCAACACAAGTAACTGGTAAAGGTCAAGGAAAGGACACCATTACGATTGATGCAATGTACGTTGAACACCTCGACATCGTTTGCCGTTTGCGTAAAACATCGTCGTCTGCATTGTTGCCGTCGGTAGCGTATTGCTCTTTGGTGTGGGAATTTCCTCAAATTGACCCGAGCACCGTTTGCAAGAATGGTCGTGCAGTAAATTCAAGTAACCGCGAAATGACATTTACGAATATCATCAACTATCGCGGTGGTGTGATAAGCGACGCGCAACGTATTGCCAATTTCCTTTTCAACTACAAACGCCGTATTTCCACAAGTTCGTCTTACACGGATATGGGTTGGGGCGACGAAATCACGGTAGATAGCAGTACGTTACGCCAAACGACATCTTACTCTACACCTGTCCATGCCGAAGTTTATATGCTTGGTGCATATTCCGCAAGCCAAGATGACGACACATTCGACGGTACTGGAACTTACGAGGTAGTTACCGATGACGGCGACGTAGTGTTTGATAGATTATAAACAAATAAAAAACAAGGAGATACAATTATGTTAGAAACTGCAACTTATCTTGTAACGAAAGAAATCGCAATCCGTAGCGGCCTTGTAGATAGCCGTTACCGTATTGCCGATGGCCGTTTTGTTCTTAACAATCGTGACCTTTCGCGTGTGCGTTTCGAGCCAGATGAATACATCAACGGTTTGGAAGGCGTGGAAAAAGTCACACCTGAACGCGCAAAGACCTTGATTCGCCAAAACAATTTCGCTATTGGTTTGGAAGGCGTAGAGTCTGTAGTAGAGGAACAGCAAGAAGAAAATACTGAAACCGAACAACAAAACCAAGAGGAGGAATAAACAATGAGTAGTGTATCAAATAGATTCTATGTAGAGGCCATTGATGACGGTTCTACCCTTCATGGTCAACTTCTTTCCACCAAGGCATTAACTCAAGCGTGGACTGGTAACGCGGCTGTTCCGAATTGGAAGGTTGCTGGCAATCAACCTACCGTTTATGTGGACTTGATGAGTGGCACGTCAAAAGTGACACCAGACGCAGGCGGTAAGTGGTACTACAATAACGCTGAAATTGAATGGGAAGACGCAAGCGCAACCGCCGTTAGTACCGATGGCCGTTTCCAAAAGGTAAACAACTACCCAACATCGGCCAATCCTACTGCGGCTATCAAGATTATTGACAACATTGCTTCAAATTCCAACGTAAACACCGACTCGTTGACCTATACAGGTTCATATACATTGGGTGGTTCGCCAATTGGCTTTAGCGTTTCCACGTTCATTAGGATTACTGGCGTTTCGTCGGCAGGTATCTTTGGTTTCGTTGAATTTGTCGGCAGTAACATCGTGACCGAAAAGAATCAAGTTGTTACTATGTATGCACGTCTTTTCAGTGCTGACGGCAACGAGATTACGGCAACGGCAAGCGGAAGCCCGTTCTCTACGGCATGGAAGATGAACAATGCAAGCATCGGAGCTGGTGGTGACGTGACGGTAAACGGTCAAATGTATCATAATGCTAAACAGGTAAGCGAATCACAAATCACCGACAATAGCATTATCGAATGTGATTTCTCTTACGTTACAACAATCGACGGCACAAGCACGACTTTGACGTACACAACATTTGAGAACGTTGACGACCAAACCGACCTTGAACAAATGTATATCCAATATAATGGAGGAAATGACATATCAGCGACACTAAAGAAAGGTGGACAACCAATTACTTGGAACATTTGGATTGGCAAGCAAGATGACCCGAGGGTAGATACGTCTTGGAACGATTTTTATGTTAAATTACTTGATTCAGACGGAAATGTTGTTCACAACACAATCACTGGCATACCGTCTGAGATTACCAATCCATCCGATGAGCACTATGGCTGGCGTAAACTTACGTGGGATGGTTCTGCCGCTCACATAACCATAACTTATGACATAGTGCATGATAGTAATACCTTTAAGAATTATCTCACTGGTATTGTTCTTGCTGAAACAGGTAACTAATAATATAATATTAACAGTTTAAATACTATAAAATTATGGGATTTTTTCAAGATTCATTAAAGAAATGGTTTTATACCAACAATAGTTCAGCAGCATCAAGTGACGCACGCATTCCCTTGCTCAATGCCAATGGTACACCAAAGGGTAGTGATACGATGTCTAACGTTACAAAAATTATAGCGCAGACACTTGAACGTCGTACACGCCTTACGGACTTCGACCTTGCGACACTCAAACAGGCTGTTGCAGACCAATGCCTTGAAAAGTACGGCTTGAAGGTAGGCGACCAAAAGACCATCAACGGACATACCTATGTTATCGCAGGTCTTAACCCGATGAAAGGTACATCTACACCTTATCGCGTTACCGCTGACCACGTAGGCTTGATTGTTATCCCACACACCACAACCAAGTGGAATGCAAGTGGTAATACCTATACAGGCGCAGACGGACGTGGCGCAGGTTATGCTAATAGCGACTTACACTATTACCTCGTCAATACGCTTCTTCCATTGGTGCGAACCGACCTCGGCAGCGCAAACCTAATTGCACACTCAAAGTTGTTAGGCAACGACGTCAATCAGAGTGGGTATAATCGAATGGGTAGCGCAAGCGGTTGCACATCTAACTGGGGATGGGTTGCAGACCAATACATATCCGCTTTAAGTGAGGTGCAAGTGTATGGTAGCGTTGTGTGGTCATCAAGCGGCTATGATACAGGTGAAGCATGCCGTCAATTAGACGTGTTCCGACACTATAACCACACCGAGATATTTGGCAGCGAGTATCCTTGGTTAAGGGACGTGGTTTCCGCGTCCCTTGCTGCGCGTGCGAGCAACTCCGGTAACGCAGACTATAACGCTGCTTCCTTCGCTTATTCCGTGGCTGCGCTTGTCCTCTTCAAATAAGAGGTTTACTAAACATTGCACCCCCATTGTGGGGTGCATATAAAAACAAAAAAAGGAATTTACATGAGTGTCGTTAAGTCAAAACGTAATCAGAGTAAGATAGAATTTGAGATGATATATTTTCAGTTGGCTGACAATATAGACAATCTCATAGAGCACAACTTTTATGCTGGACTTGTTCTTGTTGAGAAGAATAAGTTATTCATTGAGATGAGAGGTAGGACACTTGAACGGTTGACGGATGAATTGTTGTACTACATCAAAATAGCAAACTCTATTTATCCGACGTGTATGACGGAATGGGAAGAGCGAAGAGTGGCTATCGGTAAGGCTGTAGGCGTGTGCTATGCTATTCTGACAAACTATCAGAGGGTTATGACGCGTCTCCGTGTTCCTGACGGGAAATACGTCATTGACATTCAAAATATTATGCGAATGATAAATTCCTTGAAAGCGTGGCGAAAGAGCGATAATAAAATTAAAGATAAACTTAAACAGGTTTAGTTCTGTACGTGGTTTCCGCGTCCAATGCTGCGAATGCGAACAACAACGGTAACGCAAACAATAACACTGCTTCCAACGCTAATTACGTGGCTGCGATTAACCTCCAAGGGACATACAGATGTCCTATTGTAGAGGATAAGGAGAAATAAACCTTTCGCAAAACAAATGCGGTAAATATGTGGGGTGACGTGTCCTAATACGTTAGCTGATACTACAAGCACTCCACCTTTTTTAAAAAAAGATGTATGACAACGTTAAATGACTTGGTAGGTATTGGGATGCTAAACAGATGCACGTTGCTTTGCACCAAACAGAGTAGGTGGAAAGAAACTACGCAACGCTATTTGGCTAACATGCTTGTAAACAACGTGCAGTTGCAAGACGAATTGCTCGGTGGCAATTACAAGGTGCAACCCACTACAGACTTTGAATTAAATGAGAGGGGTAGGGTAAGGAAGATTGAAGCACCTGCAATAAGGGACAGAAACTTACAAAAGTCGCTTACAATGAACGTCCTTTTGCCTCGCATACGTTCTTTTCTTATCTATGACAACTACGCTTCACTAAAGGACAGAGGAACTGCTTTTGCAAGAAAACGATTTGAGGTTCTTTTACGCAAGTACATAGCGAAGAATGGCGTTGATGGCTATGGATTGTTCATGGATATAAGCAAGTATTTTGAAAACATAGACCATGAGATACTGAAACAACGCATGGCAAAAAGACTTGATGGTGAAAGTGATGAGATAAAGAATTTGGTCTACTACATAATAGACATAAGTTCGCACACAAACAAAGGCGTGAATCTTGGTAGTGAAGCACCGCAAATTTTTGCCGTAGACTACCTTACCCCTATGGACAACTACATAAAGATTGTTAGGGGTATTAAGTATTATGGTAGATATATGGATGATGCCTTTGTGTTTGCAAAAACAAAAGAAGAGTTGGTGGAATTGTTAGGAAAGATAGAGGATATTCTTGCATCGCTAAAACTTGAACTTAACAAGAAAAAGACGCATATTGTAAAATTACGACATGGCTTTACTTTCTTGCAAGTTAAATACAACATACTTCCCAATGGCAAGATATTAAAACGTATGTCACACAAGAAGGTGGTAAGGGAAAGACGCAGATTGAAGGCTTTTCGTAGATTGGTTGACAAAGGAGAAATGACGGTCGAGGATGCAAGAAACTGCTACCTTTCATGGCGTGGCTCGGAATCCAAGAACCACAATGCATGCCACAACACCATACACGAAATGGATATGTTGTTCAAGGCGTTGTTTCCCGAAAAGATTGTACACATCAAGCCAAAGCGGAGTGAAGTGGTAATAGAAATCAATAAAAACATTGAGAAAGAAGATATAAAACATTGTCTAACTATTTAATATCAAGCATACTATGTCAGCAAGAAAATCTATATCAAATTCGTTTACTGTCAACACCGTAGAGGACGGGAATACAGACACATTGAAACTGACTGTTCCGACGTTGACAATCCCCTGCGATTCATCGGGTAACAGTAAATCAAGTGGCAGCAAGGATTGTTATGTCACGATGTATGTCAATGGTGATGCCGTTGCGACATCAAACATGACCATCACGATAAATAGTAAGCCATCGGGTCTTACTGTACAGACCAATGCCGATGTTTCCCAAATAGCAAAGAACAGGATTTATATTACCTATGGTTCTGCTGTCGCAAAGTCCACGTTGGAGGGTTCGATAACATTCTCTGTATCAGATGGCACAGATACTATTCATGGTAGTATTGCGGTGCTCTGTCCTCAAGATGGAGATAAAGGTGACAAGGGCGACAAGGGCGACAAAGGAGATAAAGGAGATAAGGGAGATGAAGGTGAACGTGGAAAGATTGGTCGCTTCTTCTATTTCGCTGGAGTATGGGAAGATATACCATCAAGCGCATCGTTTGTCATTAATGACGCGCAAGCACCATATTTTGAACATTCTGAAACCGTTACAACTCAAAGTGGAACAACAACTATTAAGCGTTACCATGTTTATAACCCTGACACCAATCCGACAGGAGGCACTATCACCAAGGCAACAATGGCTCAGACGAATTTCAGCAACAAGCCTTGGGAGTCAATGACAAACGACTTCAAGTATCTGATTACAGAAGCCATATTTGCCCAATATGCTAAGTTGGCGAGTGCAATCTTTAATGGTGATTGGATGCTCAGTCAGTACGGCAAGCCGTCAAGGGTTATCACTGCGCAGGAGAAGCAGCTTGTACACGATTGCGTAGAGGTTGACGGACGATACCCTGTTTCCGAACTTGCCACATTGCTTGATGACGAAGAGTTGTGGAATGAATACATTTCCTACGATTATACTGATAATGATTTGGAGCTGGTTGCTGATGTCTGTATGTGGGCTGTGCGTGCTATTCCAGGATCAGGCCAGACTTATGATGATTTGCGGTACAACGCTATAATGTCTCTTTCTGACACAAGTTATCAGTTGTTTGGTATCAATGATAATAACCCGTATTCTGTCTTTGCACCGAATATCGCCTTGAATTTCCTTACAGGTGTCGCAAATTTCAACAATGCATACGGAAACTTCATCAAACCATACCTCAGAATAACGCAGGGAAATATATCAGAGTATCTGCTTCCTGACGCACTTGGGAATACATACGTAAATATGCCGAAAAGGGAAAAGAGCGTACAGATAGAATATGTGAAAAATACTATTACGCAAGCGTATGTTATGCTTCCCGAAATTCTGGAAGATGAGGTTGGATGTGAGCTGATTATAACTAATGCTACAGAAGGAAAGTATGGTAAGACAAGTCAAGATTCTGGTATTCTCCTGAAGGTAAGAGGCGGCTCAAATGATGTAACGACTAACAATGGTGATCCTTATCCTAACAGGTGGCTCTTTAATGGTATTGCTAGGACCATCCAAGACAGCACAGACCAACAAAAGTCAAGAATCGTTGATATTCCAATATATCACGAAGCGCATTTCAGGGCCGTACAACTGCCAGAAGGAGGTACTGCTTTTGGGCAGCGTGCGTGGGTATGCACAGGTGTTGTTAATTTGTCCAATCAGACAATTAGTCAGTGATTTGTTAACAAAAAAAGTTGACAATGATAACAGACATACAATAAAATTGTATTATATTTGTAGCGGAAATAAATTCTTTTACAAAACATTAAAAAAATGAACGAAATTAGAGCTGCATTATTGGCTGTGTTGACGGCATTGGGGGGATTCTTTCTTCCGATTACAGATTTTATTGTAGCAATCTTAGTGCTACTGGTAGTAAACTTCTTCTCAGGATGGATAGAAGATGAGTGCAATGGTACAGGTTGGAAATGGCGAAAAGCCTTCAAAACCTTCTATGAGTGCCTCGTGATGGCGGGAATCGGAGTATTCACGTTCACCATGGGGCACTTCATGCACCGAGAGGAAGAATCAATCATGTGCCTTAGTGCCATTTACCTTGCGGGGATCTGGTTCTATACGGTCAATATCCTAAATAATTGGAAGAAGATACTGCCAGAGGGCGAAACGTTATGGCTCTTCGTTAATTTCATACACTTTATTATCAGCATGAAATTCGTTGAGAAGATTCCATACCTGAAAGAGTTCTTGGTACGTGAGAGTCATAGTGACGTGGTGAAGGATATTTTGGAGAGTGCGGCTAATCAGAAGGAGGATTAATTATGGAGATAAGAATAGATAGAGCGTGGAAGAAGAAGGGCTATACCATCAGCCGTGTGTTCGTCAATGGTAAGCGATTCGGTGACGGAAAGAAGTATTGCAATGCCCTGGAGGATGAGGACAGAGGCCTTACCTCTGCAATGAGCGTTGACGAGATATTGGCGAAGAAGAAATATGGCGAGACGGCAATCCCTCGCGGTACATACAAGGTTTTGATCTCTTGGAGTCCGCGATTCAAGCAAGACCTTCCTATCCTTCAAGCCGTAAAGGGCTTTACAGGGGTGAGGATTCATTCGGGTAATTCGCCAAAGGACACACTGGGTTGCATCCTAATTGGTGAAAATGACAAGGTCGGTTGGATAAGCAACTCACGCTATTGGACCACACTACTTAAAAGCCATATCAAGACGGCTTTGGATAACAGAGAAAATGTATTCATTAAAATAGGGTAGTTATGAGAGACAATGAAGTTAGAACACTTGTGAGAATAGCGAAAGGAGTAGCAATAGGTATTATCGCCTGTATCCTACTGACGCTGATGTTCGGATGCAAGAACATTGAGTATGTTCCTGTTGAGAGCAGCCACGTAGAGCATCACTGGCATACGGATAGCGTGAAGCAGATAGATTCCG
>Ga0247611_10004076_pt1 | contig 20689 bp, 19 predicted proteins | sample 177DNAGHGhighgp2_FD_192422 | JGI IMG/M metagenome (GOLD analysis project Ga0247611, IMG submission 192422) | Sheep rumen microbial communities from Palmerston North, Manawatu-Wanganui, New Zealand - 1770 DNA GHGhigh gp2 | ecosystem: Host-associated > Mammals > Digestive system > Stomach > Rumen...
AGAAGGTCGACGCATCCATCAAGATGAAGGTTGAGGATGGTCACATTACATTCGAGATTGATGAGAACAGCCCTGTCAACGTTAAGCAGAAGCAGGCTTTCCATGGTCTCTATCGTGCACTCGTCAACAACATGGTTGTCGGTGTGAGCGAGGGTTACAAGAAGGAGATGGAGCTCGTCGGTGTCGGTTACCGTGTGAGCAACCAGGGCAACCTGATTGAGTTCGCCCTCGGTTATACGCACCCCATCTTCATCCAGCTTCCGAAGGAAGTGAAGGTGGAGACGAAGTCGGAGCGTAACCAGAATCCCCAGATCATCCTCGAGTCGTGCGACAAGCAGTTGCTCGGTATGATTTGTGCCAAGATTCGTTCTTTCCGCATGCCTGAGCCTTATAAAGGAAAGGGTATTTTGTTCAAGGGTGAGGTTATCCGTCGTAAGTCGGGTAAGTCGGCATCCGCTAAGTAATTAAGAATTAAGAATTAAGAATTAAGAATTCAAGATTATGACAACAAAGAAAGTAGAAAGACGAATTAAGATTAAATATAGAATTCGTAAGAACGTCTTCGGTACTGCCGAGCGTCCCCGTCTGAGCGTGTTCCGCTCGAACAAGCAGATTTATGCCCAGGTCATCAACGACCAGGAAGGTAAAACACTTGCTTCTGCATCGTCGCTGGGCCTGGAGGCCATGCCTAAGATTCAGCAGGCTGAGAAGGTCGGTGAGCTGGTGGCCAAGAAGGCTCAGGAGGCTGGCGTGAGTGCCGTGGTCTTCGACCGTAACGGCTATCTCTATCATGGTCGTGTGAAGTCGCTGGCAGACGCAGCACGTAAAGGTGGACTTAATTTCTAAACGATTATGGCAATGAAAAACGTAAAAGTAAATAGTGACGTAGAGTTGAAAGACAGACTGGTTGCCATCAACCGTGTTACGAAAGTGACGAAGGGTGGTCGCACCTTTACATTCGCAGCCATCGTGGTTGTCGGTGACGGCAACGGCATCATCGGCTGGGGTCTTGGTAAGGCAGGCGAAGTTACCGCTGCTATCGCCAAGGGTGTCGAGGCAGCCAAGAAGAACCTGGTGAAGGTGCCCGTTCTGAAGGGTACCATCCCTCATGAGATGGAAGCACACTTCGGTGGTGCGCAGGTGTTCCTGAAGCCGGCAGCTGCCGGTACTGGTCTGGTGGCCGGTGGTGCTATGCGTGCTGTGCTGGAGAGCGTAGGTATCAAGGACGTGCTGGCCAAGTCGAAGGGTTCGTCGAACCCCCACAACCTGGTGAAGGCCACCATCGCTGCGCTGAGCATGATGCGTGACGCCTATACCGTGGCTGGTACACGCGGTATCAGTATGGACAAAGTATTCAATGGATAAAGGAGACTAAGATTATGGCAACAATTAAGGTAAAGCAGATTAAGAGTAAGATCGGTTTCCCGGTCGATCAGAAGCGCACGCTTGAGGCTCTCGGCCTGCGCAAGATTTCTCAGGTTGTCGAGGTTGAGGACAATCCTTCTATCCGTGGTATGATTCGCAAGGTCCGCCACTTGGTAACCGTTGTAGAGTAATAACAAACAAAATTAAGGAGATTCGATTATGAAACTGAATAATTTGAAACCTGCAGCAGGCTCTACTCATTCACCTCGTCGCATCGGCCGCGGTCCCGGTTCGGGTCTCGGTGGTACGTCTACCCGTGGTCACAAGGGTGCCAAGGCTCGCTCTGGTTATAAGAGAAAGATTGGATTCGAAGGTGGTCAGATGCCTCTGCAGCGTCGCGTGCCGAAGGCTGGCTTCAAGAACATCAACCACAAGGAGTACTTCGCAGTGAACCTGTCAACGCTTCAGAAGCTGGCTGAGGAGAAGAACCTCACCAAGATTGGCGTTGCAGAGCTGGTTGCCGCTGGTCTGACTAACGGTAAGGAGCTGGTGAAGATCCTTGGCAATGGTGAGCTCAAGGCCAAGATCGACGTTGAGGCAAATGCGTTCTCGAAGACTGCCGAAGAGGCTATCAAGGCAGTTGGTGGTAACACAACAATAATCTAAATTAAGACATGAAGAAGTTAATTGAGACACTGAAGAACATCTGGAAGATTGAGGACCTGCGTCAACGCCTCCTCGTCACCTTCCTCTTTGTAGCGATTTATCGTTTCGGCTCGTTTGTGGTGCTCCCCGGCATCAATCCGGCCATGTTGGACAAGCTGCAGTCGCAGACTGCTGGCGGCCTGATGTCGCTGCTGGACATGTTCTCTGGTGGTGCATTTTCCAATGCGTCGATCTTCGCACTGGGAATCATGCCTTACATCTCGGCTTCTATCGTGATGCAGCTGCTCGCCGTCGCTGTGCCTTACTTCCAGAAGATGCAGCGTGAAGGTGAGAGCGGACGTAAGAAGATCAGTCAGTACACTCGTTGGCTGACAGTGGCTATCCTGCTGTTCCAGGCTCCGAGCTACCTGATTAACCTGAAGATGACGTCGGGTGCAGCCCTGGCCTCTGGCATCAGCTGGCCCGTCTTCATGTTCCCCGCTACCATCATCCTTGCTGCCGGCAGTATGTTCATCCTGTGGTTGGGTGAGCGCATTACGGATAAGGGTATTGGAAACGGTATCTCGATGATCATTATGATTGGTATCATTGCCCGCCTGCCTCAGGCTTTCATCCAGGAGGTCAGCTCGCGCTTCACTGCCATTACCGGTGGTGGTCTGGTGATGTTCCTCGTCGAGATTATCATCCTCTACGCCGTTGTCTGTGCATCCATCCTTCTGGTACAGGCTGTCCGCAAGATTCCTGTACAGTATGCTAAGCGTGTCGTGGGCAACAAGACCTACGGCGGTGCCCGCCAGTACATCCCCCTGAAGCTGTTCGCAGCCAACGTGATGCCTATCATCTTTGCCCAGGCACTGATGTTCATCCCTCTGGCCATCGTACAGTATTCGGCTCCGGAGAATGCCAGTTGGTTCGTACGCTCGATGCTGGATCATCATAGCTGGACGTACAACATCATCTTCGCATTCCTGATCATCGCATTTACGTACTTCTACACTGCTATCACGCTGAACCCAACGCAGATGGCTGAGGACATGAAGCGTAACAACGGCTTCATTCCCGGTGTCAAGCCCGGTAAGGATACGGCTGACTTCATCGACACGGTGATGTCGCGTATCACTCTGCCCGGCTCCCTCTTCATCGCCTTCATTGCCATCATGCCTGCTCTGGCAAGTCTGCTGAACGTGCAGGATGCCTTCTCACAGTTCTTCGGTGGTACGTCGCTGCTGATTCTTGTCGGTGTGGTGCTTGACACCCTTGCCCAGATTGAGAGTCACCTGCTGATGCGTCACTATGACGGTCTGCTCAGCTCTGGCCGTATCCACGGCCGCGGCATGTCGGCATATTAATCTTCTATGAAGATATTCCTGAAGACTGAAGACGAAATTGAGCTGATGCGCCAGGCTAACCAACTTGTTGGTAAGACCCTTGGCGAATTAGCAAGACATATCAAGCCTGGTGTAACGACCCTCCAGCTGGACAGACTGGCCGACGCGTTCATCCGTGACCACGGTGCCGTCCCCACGTTCAAGGGTTTCCCCAATCCCTATGGAGGGCCGTTCCCTGCCAGCATCTGCACTTCGGTGAATGATGTAGTCGTCCATGGTGTCCCCAATGAGGAGACGGTCCTAAAGGACGGTGACATCATCTCCGTAGACTGCGGCACGCTGCTGAACGGCTTTAACGGCGACTCATGCTACACGTTCTGTGTTGGCGAGGTGTCGGAAGAGGTGAAGCAGTTGCTGAAGACGACCAAGGAAGCGCTCTATCTCGGTATAGAGGCTGCACAGGCTGGTCGCCATCTCGGTGACATCAGTGCGGCGGTGCAGGACCATTGTGAGGCACAGAAGTACGGCGTGGTGCGTGAGCTGACCGGTCATGGTATCGGACGCGAGATGCATGAGGAACCGCCAGTGCCCAACTACGGGCGCCGTGGCAACGGCGTGATGCTGAAGTCGGGTATGTGTATCGCAATTGAACCCATGATTACCATGGGTAAGCGTGACATCTGGCTGGATCAGGACCGCTGGACCATCCGTACGCGGGACGGTAAGCCTGCCGCACATTTCGAGCATACGATATGCATCCGCAAGGGACAGGCTGAGATTCTGTCATCGTTCAAGGAAGTTGAAGAAATAGAAGGTAAACTATATTAATAAGCATGGCAAAGCAAGGCGCTATTGAGCAGGACGGAACGATTGTTGAGGCATTGTCAAATGCCATGTTCCGTGTAGAGTTGGAGAACGGGGTGCCTATCATCGCCCATATCTCGGGTAAGATGAGAATGCACTACATCCGCATCCTCCCTGGTGACAAGGTCAAGGTTGAAATGAGCCCGTATGACCTGACAAAAGGTAGAATCGTATTCAGATACAAATAATCAATTGATAAAGATATGAAGACAAGAGCATCATTGAAGAAGCGTACTCCCGACTGCAAGATTGTACGTCGCAAGGGACGCCTGTTCGTATCAACAAGAAGAACCCGAAGTACAAGATGCGTCAGGGTTAATGTTAAATAAGCATAAAGAAGTGCGGAGGTTTGAGAAAATCTTCGTACCTTTGCATGCTTTTTAGCAGAATTTCGAAATTTTATCGTATTATTTTTCACATTTTAATTAACAATGGCAATAAGAATTGTTGGAGTAGATTTGCCCCAGAACAAGCGTGGCGAAATCGCATTGACCTATATCTATGGTATCGGTCGAAGTAGTTCAGCAAAGATATTGGACAAGGCAGGTGTCAGCCGCGACCTGAAGGTCAACGAGTGGAGTGACGACCAGGCTGCCAAGATCCGTGAAATTATCGGCGCTGAATTCAAAGTTGAAGGTGATCTCCGCAGTGAGATCCAGTTGAATATCAAGCGACTGATGGATATTGGTTGCTATCGTGGTGTCCGTCATCGTCACGGTCTTCCGGTTCGTGGTCAGAGCACGAAGAACAATGCTCGTACCCGTAAGGGAAAGAAGAAGACTGTTGCTAACAAGAAGAAGGCCACTAAGTAAATTTAAAAATTGAGAAATTAAAGAATTGAAAAGATTATGGCAAAGAAAACAGTCACTTCAAAGAAGAGAAACGTGAAGGTCAACGCCATCGGCCAGCTTCACGTTCACAGTTCTTTCAATAATATTATCGTATCGCTGGCAAACGACGAGGGTCAGGTCATTTCTTGGTCTTCAGCCGGTAAGATGGGCTTCCGTGGCTCAAAGAAGAATACTCCGTACGCTGCCCAGATGGCTGCCGAGGATTGCGCCAAGGTCGCTTTCGACCTGGGTCTCCGCAAGGTGAAGGCTTACGTGAAGGGTCCCGGTAACGGTCGTGAGTCCGCTATCCGTGCCGTACACGGTGCAGGTATTGAGGTTATGGAGATTGTCGACGTTACGCCGCTGCCGCACAACGGCTGCCGTCCTCCGAAGCGCCGTCGCGTATAATAAATCGGAATATTTGGAATATTCAGATTACTCAGATTTTTTCAGAAATATTTTTATATTGAATTATGGCAAGATATATTGGACCGAAATCTAAGATTGCACGCCGTTTTGGAGAACCCATCTTCGGCGCCGACAAAGTTTTGTCTAGGAGAAACTTCCCTCCTGGACAGCATGGCAATAACCGCCGCCGCAAGCAGTCGGAGTATGCTGTCATGCTGGCAGAGAAGCAGAAGGCTAAGTACACCTATGGTGTGCTCGAGCGCCAGTTCCGTAACATGTTTGAGAAGGCTGCTAAGGCTGACGGTATCACCGGTGAGGTGCTGCTTCAGAATCTTGAGAGCCGACTCGACAATGTCGTGTTCCGTCTGGGCATCGCCCCGACTCGCGCAGCTGCCCGTCAGCTCGTTGGTCACAAGCACATTACCGTCGATGGTCAGGTTGTGAACATTCCTTCTTTTGCTGTGAAGCCCGGTATGGTCATCGCTGTTCGTGAGAAGTCTAAGTCTCTCGAGGTGATTGAGGCCGCTCTCGCTGGTTTCAACCACAGCAAGTATCCCTGGATTGAGTGGGACGAGACGGCTAAGGCAGGCAAATTCCTGCACAAGCCCGAGCGTGCCGACATTCCCGAGAACATTAAGGAGCAGTTAATCGTTGAGTTGTACTCTAAGAACTAAAAATCATTAAGTTAATGGCGATATTAGCATTTCAAAAACCCGATAAAGTGGTAATGTTGGAGGCCAACGACAAGTTCGGCAAGTTCGAATTCCGTCCTCTTGAGCCCGGCTTTGGTGTAACCATTGGTAACGCCCTGCGCCGCATTCTCCTTTCATCGCTTGAGGGCTATGCTATCAACACTATTCGCATTGCCGGTGTTGAGCATGAGTTCTCATCCGTTCCTGGTGTAAAGGAAGATGTTACCAACATTATCTTGAACCTGAAACAAGTTCGGTTCAAGCAAGTAGTGGAAGAATTCGAGAACGAGAAAGTCTCCATCACTGTCGAGAATTCTACCGAGTTTAAAGCCGGTGATATTGGCAAGTATCTGACTGGATTTGAGGTGCTGAATCCCGAATTGGTGATTTGTCATTTAGATTCCAAGGCTTCGATGCAGATTGACCTGACCATAAACAAAGGTCGCGGTTACGTCCCCTCTGACGAGAACCGTGAGTTCTGCACCGATGTCAACGTGATACCCATCGATTCTATCTACACTCCTATCCGTAACGTGAAGTTCGCTGTCGAGCCTTATCGTGTCGAGCAGAAGACCGACTACGACAAGCTCGTGCTCGAAGTCACCACGGATGGTTCCATCCACCCGAAGGATGCCCTGAAGGAGGCAGCCAAGATCCTCATCTATCACTTCATGCTCTTCTCTGACGAGAAGATTACCCTCGAGAACACTGAGGCCGAGGGCAACCAGGAGTTTGATGAGGAGGTACTGCACATGCGCCAGCTCCTGAAGACGAAGCTCACCGACATGAACCTCTCTGTTCGTGCCTTGAACTGTCTGAAGGCTGCCGACGTCGAGACCCTTGGTGATCTCGTACAGTACAACAAGACCGACCTTCTGAAGTTCCGTAACTTCGGTAAGAAATCGCTCACTGAGCTTGATGATTTGCTCGAGAGTCTGAATCTGTCGTTTGGAACCGATATTACAAAGTATAAACTGGACAAGGAGTAAGTCTGCGAAGACATGCCGAATGCCCAATAAAAGCAAAACAAAACAATGAGACACAATAAGAAATTCAACCATCTCGGTCGTACTGCATCTCACCGCAGTGCCATGCTCGCTAACATGGCTATCTCGCTGATTATGCACAAAAGAATCACTACGACCGTTGCCAAGGCAAAGGCCTTGAAGAAGTACGTAGAGCCCCTGATCACTAAGGCCAAGGAGGATTCTACCAATTCACGCCGCGTCGTGTTCAGCTATCTGCAGAACAAGGACGCCATCAAGGAACTCTTCTCTACCGTAGCTGAGAAGGTGGGCGACCGTCCCGGTGGCTACACCCGTATCATCAAGCTCGGTCTCCGTCAGGGCGACGCCGCTCAGGTTTGCTTCATCGAGCTCGTAGACTTCGATCCCGAAATGGCTAAGGGCGAGACCAAGAAGAAGACCCGCCGTTCACGCAAGGCTGCTCCCAAGGCTGAGGCTGCTGAGGCACCCGCTGCTGAGGAGGCAAAGGCAGAGGCTCCCGCTGAGGAAGCTGCTGCTGAGGCACCTGCTGAAGAGGCAAAGGCTGAATAAGGTCCCGAAAGGTTTTACCTACGATAATCGATGCCCCGTCACAAAAGTGATGGGGCATCTTTTTTGTCCTATATGTGATGGTTGTCTTCCTGTAGGGCGTTTTTTATGTCTGATTGTGACAAAAAACGGCGATTTGCTTGTATCTTATCGTATTTTTGAGTACCTTTGTGCGCTAACAGAGACCATAGATACGTAAAGTATGAAATTATTCAAAACCATAATTCTTTTGACTGCGCTTGTCGTCGTCTCACCGTTGTCGGCAGCAGACATTCTCAAGGGTGTCGTCGTCGATGCGCAGGATGAGCCGCTCATTGGCGTTACCGTCCAACAGCAGGGTACCCAGAACAAGACTATCACCAACCTTGACGGCCAGTATTCACTGACTGTCAATGATAAGTTGCCTGTTACCCTTGTCTTCACCTATATTGGTATGAAGACCGTGACGAAGAATGTCGCCAGTACGTCCGAGCAGCGTATTGTTATGCATGATGATGAGACGACCATCAAGGATGTTGTCATCGTGGGTGCCTACGGTACGGTACAGAAGCGTAGTGATCTTGTCGGTTCCGCCTATCAGGTAACGTCGGCCGACTTGAAGAACCTGCCGCAGTTGCGTGTCGACCAGATGTTGGATGGCTTGGTGCCAGGTCTGACCATCGAGGCAAATACCGACACGCCGGGTAGTGTGCGTCCCCGTTACAATACCCGCATCCGTGGCGACGGCTCTATGTCGGCTTCCAATGAGCCGTTGTGGATTATTGATGGCATGCCCCTTTATACTGGTGGTGCCACCAATCAGATGCCTGGTCAGAACTACACCATCAGTCCGCTGTCGTTGCTCAATCCTGATGATATCGAGTCCATCACAGTCCTGAAAGATGCCGTCTCGACGGCTATCTACGGTGCTGATGGTGCCAACGGCGTCATTCTTGTTACGCTGAAGAAGGGACGTCAGGGCAAGACCAACGTCAATGCCAGCGTGCGCTATGGCATCACGAAGATGGATATGTCGACCGCCCCAAAGATGCTCAATGCCCAGCAGTATATGCAGCTAGCACGCGAGGCGTGGGCTAACAGTGGCCAGCCGGAGTCGCTGTTCCCTTTCCAGGACAACGACCTGAACAGCTACTCGACGACTAATACCGATTGGTATGACCTGCTCTACCAAACAGGCAGCACCTTCCAGGCTAATGTGTCGGCCAGCGGTGGTAGCGACACGTCAACGCACTACCTGTCAGGCAGTTTCTATCAGCAGGATCCAATCACAAAAGGAACGCGTACGCAGCGTGCTTCGCTGAACACCGATATCTCGTTCAAGGTGGGCAAGCGTGTTGACTTGGGCTTCACGCTGTCGTCGACCTATACCTATAACGATATGTTCAACCTTGGTCGTACCGTCTATCGCAGTCTGCCCATTATGACACCCTACAACGAGGACGGCAGCCTGCGTCTCTACTATAAAGAGGTGAAGGCCGACGAACAAGGCAACCCCACTTTCGCGACCTATCGCTATATCTTCAATGATGTTGCCGAGCGCGAACAGGATATCTACAATCAGAAAGCGCTCGTCACCGATGGTAAGTTCCGCATCAACGTGAAGCTGATTGACGGCCTGAGCTACTCGGGTAAGTTCAACATACACTTCCAGAACAACCAGGAGGAGACCTACTCGTCGATGAAGAACTGGAATGGCATGTCGGTGGTCAACGGCGAGGTTGTGCGTGAGGGCTACTCGCGCCGTCAGGTGGCCAACTACATGAACTGGAGCATTACCAACCAGCTGAACTTCAACCGTGACTTCGGCAAACATCATGTAGATGCCTTTGGTGTCGTCGAGGCCAAGTCGCAGGACTACACCGTGGTCTATGCCACCGGTCACGGCTTTATCAACGATAAGATCCAGGATGTCAGTTATGCCGATGTCACCGATGGTGGCAACAGCAGCTCCATCAACCGTGCGCTGGCCTTCCGCGGTCAGGCCACCTATTCGTTCGACCGTCGCTATTACCTCACCGTCAACGCCACCCGCGAGGGTAACTCCCTCTTCGGCAGTGACGTGCGCTGGGCACCGTTCTATTCTGCTGGCTTGTCGTGGAACCTCCACAACGAGCAGTTCCTGAAGCTGCCAGGTTGGGTCAACGTGCTGAAGATGCGCGCCACCTATGGTGCTGCTGGTAACTCCCGTCTCGGCTCTCAGCAGGCACAGGGTCTCTACGCTTACGGCGACAGCTACGCCTACAATGGCGAGACGGGCGGTCAGCAGTCGGGCAGTCCCAATCCCGGACTGAGCTGGGAGACGAAGTACACCACGAACCTCGCTCTGCGCTTTGAGCTCTTCAACCGTGTTGACGTGGAGTTTGAGTATTACAATGCCCACACCGTCGACCTGCTCAGCCAGCTTGATGTCAGCCGTACTACCGGTAGTAACAAAGTCTATCGTAATGTCGGCGAGATACGCAACCGCGGTATCGAACTGACCATCGAGAGTAAGAACATCGTGGCCAAGAAACCCGGTGACTTCACGTGGACAACGCTTCTCAACGCCGCCCATAACCGCAACAAGCTGCTGAAGCTATACAACGGCATTCAGAAGAACTTTGATACCACCAGCTATATCGAGGGTTACGACATCCATACCTATTTCCTCGTGCGCTGGGCGGGTGTCGATCCTGCAGACGGTATGCCGATGTGGTACGACCTGAATGGCAACGTCACCAAGAACTACAGCACGAACAACCGTGTACCCGGCAAGAACAGCACCTGCGATGTCACTGGCGGCATGACCAATACCTTCACGTATAAGGACTTCTCACTGCGTCTGCTGATGAAGTACCAAATTGGTGGCTATGCTTATGGCGGCATTTACAGTGATATTATTGACGACGGCTTCAGCATCGGCGACCAGAACGCGGCTGTCGAGATGCTCGACCACTGGCGCCAACCCGGCGACATTGCCGTGAACCCCAAGCCCATCTGGGGTGTCTCGACCCAGTCGTCGCTGCGCTCTACCCGTTTCCTGCTCAATAAGACGATGGTGCAGCTTGGTAACCTCGTGCTGACCTACACCCTGCCACAGCAGTTGCTCAAGCCTTTCGGCGTGCGCCAGGCCAGTGTCTCCTTCGTCGGCGACAACCTGCTGACGTGGACACCCTACAGCAAGAGTAACAAGAACTCCTATAAGACCACGATGAGTGCCTATCCCGTGAACCGCAGCTACTCGCTGGCAGTTAATGTCGGGTTCTAGACCCACCCCGGCCCCTCCCGAGGGGAGGGGAGTAATTACTTCAAGAACAAGACAAAAGCAATATGTATAAGTTAAAGAATATTCGTAAAAGACTCCTGCATACGATGTATTTTCTCCTCCCCTTGATAGGGGGAGGTTGGCTGGGGGTATCCTCCTGTTCTGACTTCCTTGAGGTTGATGTCAAGGGACGTGCTACCATCCCCAACTTTCTGAGCGACCCCGAGGGTCTGCATGCCGGACTGGTGGGAGCCTATAACGCTGTTTACGACTACTACGACGGCGAGTTCATGAAATACCCCGACGTGGCAGGTAACATGCTCACTATGCGTGCTACCAGTGGGGCAATGACCAACCAGTATAACTACAGCAGCAACCAGACGCAGGAGACTGAGGCTGTCGGCCATATCTGGGCAAACATCTACGATGCCCAGTGTAATGTCAATAACATCATCCAGTATGCCCCCGACATCATCGGCGCCAATCCCACGAAGGCCGATGAGTGCCGCCAATATCTGGGACAGGCTTATCTGCTGCGTGCCATGTGTCATTTCGACCAGTGCCGTAGCTATGCCCAGCCCTATAACTACACGGCCGATGCCTCGCATCTTGGCGTGCCTATTCTGTGGAAGACGCCCGGTGCCGACCAGAATGTCAGTCGTTCTTCTGTCAAACAGGTCTACGATGCCGTGCTTCAGGACCTTGGTCGTGCTGCAGAGATACTCACCGATGCCGAGGCAAAGGACTACCGCTATGCCTCGCTGCAGGCCGTCCGTTGTATGTACTCGCGGGTGTACCTCTATATGGAAGACTGGCAGAACGCGTTGGACTACGCTCGTCTGGCCATCGGTCGTCAGCAGCTGGCACAGGGTAACGACTACCTCGATATGTACCGTAACCTGACGAAGCAGGGTGAGGCCATCTTCCGTCTCAGCGGCTACGACATGAACGGCTCGCTGAAGTCGTTCTACGACCAAGGCACCAGTGCCTCGCCTGCCGACACGCTGTTGTCGCTTTTCGATGCCGACGACTTACGCCTGCAGCTCGTCAGTACCACCACAGGTGGCGTGCGCTACACGACGAAGTACAGCCCCGTCACCGTTCCCGAAAACGATGCCAAGCGCGATGACCCCTTTGTGTTCCGTCTGTCCGAGGAGTACCTCAATGCTGCTGAGGCTGCCTGGCATCTTGGCCAGTATGCAGATGCTCGTCAGTATATCCGCGCTATCATTGAGCGTGCCGTCGGCACAGCCAAGGCCGATGCCGTGCTGGCTGCCTATACAGACGTCACTCTCATCGACCTCATCCGTCGTGAGCGCGTCAAGGAACTCTGCTTCGAGGGTCATAACCTCTGGGACATCACTCGCTGGAAGCAGGATCTTGTCCGTGAAAAGAATACCACCTCCACCGTGCGCCGCATCAGCTATCCCAGCGACCTCTTCATCCTGCCCATACCGCAGACCGAACTCTTCGCCAACGAGAATATGCAGCCGAACCCCACGGTAAATAACTAAAAAGACCCACCCCGGCCCCTCCCTGTGAGGGAGGGAGTAATTACATTAAGAACAAGACAAAAGCAATATGTATAAGTTGAAGAATATTCGCAAAAGACTCCTGCATACTATGTTTCTTCTCCTCCCCTTGTTAGGGGGAGGTTGGGTGGGGGTCTCCTCATGCGCCGACGATGGCCCCGAGGCTTTCGACCAACCCTTTGTGCGCATAGCCACCGAGAGTGGTGCTTCGAGCACTGTTGTCATGAGCGATGTCAAGGCTGTCAACACCTATACCGTCTACCTCTCGTCGCGTGCCCTCACAGACAATCTCGAAGTCAGTTATGAGATTGTTGTTGGTGACGGCCTTGTTTCAGGTGTCGACTATCAGGTAGTGACCACCGAGAATCCTCTTGTCTTCCTGCCGGGCATCTACACCATGCCTATCCGTATCCGTTGGCTGGAGCATCGTGTCGACCCGTCGAAGGACAACACCGTGACCATTCGTCTGACGGGCAACTCCAAGGGCTTTGCCCTTGGCTTCCCCGGTCCCGACCACGTGCAGAGTCAGTTGGTCATAGAGAAACGCAACAACTAAGTATTCACCCAATAAAAACAACTAAACAATTATGAACTGGAAAGATTTAATGAAGACTGCCACGCTGCTGTTCGTGGCACTGTTTGCCTTCGCCGCTTGTAGCGACGATGACAAGGAAGATCCGAAACCCGTGGCTGAGAATGCAGCTCTGCTGACCTTCGGCTTCTATCAGGAAGACAACGCCGGCGTACTGTCTAAGGACTATGTGGCTCAGGTGCCCGCCGTGTCGGCTACTGCCACCTCTTACAACATTGAGATTCCCATGCCCTCTGTCGTTGACAAGTCGGCTCTCGTAGCCCGCTTCACCGTCACCGAGGGTAACACGATTATTGCCGGTGGTGTTGCTCAGGTGAGCCAGACCACAGTCAACGATTTCACCGTTCCCGTTGACTACACCGTGTCGAATAGCGACAAGTCGCAGAACCTGCGCTACACCGTCACCGTCACCAAGGCCACTAACATGGCTTGGAGCGAGGTGTCCGTGCTTGACGCTGCTGCTGTTACAGGCGATGCGGCCATAACAGGTGTCTATGCAGGTGCCGTCATGAAGATTAATCCGAAGGACAACCTGCCTTATATCGCTTTCGGCATTCGTGGTAAGAACAGCGAGGGTAAGGACCTTGACAACAAGGTGACAGTGGCTAAGTTCGACGGTTCAGCATGGGCAAAGGTCGGTGCTGCCTCGTTCACCAATAAGGTCAGTGGTTCATACTATGCTTTTGACATTGCCCTTGATGGTACGCCCTATGTGGCTTACAACGACCAGGAGGCTACCAATAAGGGTGGCATCTCTGTCATGAAGTTCGATGGCTCGGCCTGGAGTCTGGTTGGCACTGCCGGCATTACGGCTACGACAGCCCAGTATGTTGGTGTCGCTGCCCTAGAGAATAGTGTCGTGGCTGTTCAGCAGAACAACAAGAACGGTGACTTCGCCAAGCGTGCCCTCGTTGCTTCTACATGGAATGGCTCTACATGGGCTACAGAGGCTGCTGCTGAAGGTCTCTACGGCTATGCTGCTACTGGCGGTAACGGTAAGGATGCCTATATCCTTGCTACCGGCGCTTCAGCTCCCAATGCCTACACCATCGTGAAGGCTAATGACAAGAGCGTCGTTGCCAAGGACTACCTGCCCGAGGGCGCCAAGAGTGGTTATGTCTATGGCGGCAGCGTGTATGTTGCCTCTGACGGTACGCTCTACCTGCTGTCTGTTGATGACGCTACGGGTGTTGCCAAGATGCGTCTCTCTGTCTATAAGAACGGCGCTTTCCAGACCGTTGGCGGCGACGTACTGCCCATCTCCAGCGAGGCCTACGATCGTCACTGCATCGTTAAGGTTGCCGTTGCTCCCGACGGAACGCCGTATGTAGCCTATAACGACTACAAGGGCGACAAGAACGTCTACTATCTCTATCTCGACAGCGAGACGAAGCAGTGGGTTGCTCCTATTAAGGTTGCTGACGCCGTCGGTGAGTCTGCCGATGACGTGAACATTGCTTTCACGGCAACAGGTATCGGTTACCTGACCTATACAGACAAGACCAATCAGATTCACCTGTTTAAGTTTGCTGAGAAGTAATATGTATATGTCCCAACGCCCTATGATGAGAAATAGAGTGATGATATTTATGCTGTTGCTGATGCCGTTGCTGGCATCAGCACAGCAACTTTCCCGTGATACTCAGTTGCGCATGGGGCAGTTGAAGAACGGACTGACATATTACATCTACCCCAATCAGACGCCGAGAGGTGAGGCAGTCTACCGTCTGTTTGTCAAGTCGGGCTCCGTCAACGAGCGCGACGACCAGCAGGGACTGGCTCACTTCCTCGAGCATCTGGCCTTTAACGGCACGAAGCACTTCCCTGGCGACGGTATCGTCCGTTTCTTAGAGTCGCGTGGCGCCAAGTTCGGTAAGGACCTCAACGCCCACACGTCGTTCAACGAGACCGTCTATAAACTGCAACTGCCGTGTACCGACCCCTTGTTGGTCGACTCCACGCTGACCATCCTCGCCGACTGGGCCTGTGGTCTCACCATCGACCCTGCTGAGGTGGAGAAAGAGCGTGGTGTCATCCTGTCGGAGTGGCTGTCGCGTGGCGGCACGCAGACCGACAATTCCATGCGCCTTGTCCGTGAGCTGCTCAACGGCTCCATCTACGACCGCCGTATCACTATTGGCGATACCGCCATCATCCGTCATGCCTCGCCCCAGACCATCCGCGACTACTATAAGCAGTGGTACCGTCCGGAGCTCATGGCATTGGCTGTTGTTGGCGATATTGATGTCAACCAGATGGAGAAGATGATTCGCGAGAAGTTTGGCGCCTTGCCCGCTCATCCCGCTAAGCGCGTCACCGCCGAAGTCCCTGTCATTCCTGAATATACCTCCGAAGCAGTCACCATCGCCACGGCTCCGGGCATTAAGACCACCGAGTTCGACATGCTCATGCTGTTGCCGCAGCCGCCGGCCGTACAGACCGCCGACGACTACCGCCAGTACCTGGAGCGCAGTCTCGTCAATCGTCTGATGAAGACGCGCTTTGCCGCCCTGTCGTTCGACAATCCCGCCTATGCCACGGGCAGTGTCCAGTACTCGCGCTTCCTTGGCGCTACAGGCGTTACCGATGCCTCTGTCGAACTGACCAAGGGCCGTCTGCGCAAGGGTATTGCCGACTTCATTACCCATCAGCAGCAGATTTTCCGTTACGGCTTCACGCAGTCGGAGATTGCCCGTGCCAAGAAGGCCGTGCTCAGCTCCATGCGTAACAAGGTGTCGAATGCCGGCCGTAACGTCCGTTCCATCAGTCTGATGGACGAAATCTATGCCGACTACTACGAGGGCAACCGCTTTATCTCCCGCGACGAGGAGCTGCGGCTCATGGAGCGTTTCCTGCCCGCCATCGACTCGCTGTCGCTGTTGCAGCTCATACAGAAGACCTTCGAGTCGCGCCCCCAGCACTTCCTGTTGCGTGGCGGCGATGAGGTGAAGGAGGAGATTTCCGATGAGGACGACCTGCGTCTGCTCATCGCGACCTATCGTCAGCAGCCCGTCGACCGTTACTGGCATCAGGTTGACGTACCCGACCAGCTGATGTCGCTCGAGCCTGCCGATCATATCGTCAGTGAGATACCCATTCCCGAGATTGCTGCCACCGACTTGCGCCTCGACAATGGTGCCCGTGTCATCTTCCGTCGCAGCGACACCGAACACGACCGCCTGACGCTCTCAGCCTTCCGCAAGGGCGGACAGTACGGCGTCGACAGCCTCCATTACTTCACCGGTGTTGTCGGCCCGGGCATCATCAGCCTGAGTGGCGCCGGCGACTTCTCGCGCGAAGCCCTGAGCCACTACCTGACGGGTAACACCGCCTCCGTGCGTCTGCTCGTCGACAAACTGCGTACCGGCGTTGCCGGCTCGGCCCATCTGCAGGACATGGAGACCATGTTCCAGCTGCTGTGGCTACGCTGGATGCAGCCCCGTCTCGATACCGCTGTCTGCCGTCTCACCATCGACAAACTTCGTGAGAATTATCTGACGAAGCCCGATACGCCGTCGGGCGTCTTCAACCGCGAACTTGGCTGGATTGTCGGCGGACGTAACTATACCAACCGCGTGATGACCGACGAGGTCATCGACCGCGAGGTGAAGCCTGCCGACATGCTGGCGCTTCACCACCGCTTCTACGGTCCCGCCACCGGTTTCACGTTCGTTCTCATGGGCGATTGCGACCTTGAGGACGTGCGCCCCTATATCAGTACCTATATCGGTGGTCTGCCTGCCGGACAGCCCGACACCACATGGGTTGTGCCTGCCCGTCAGATACCCCACCGCTACACAGAGTTCGTCAGTCCTACCAACGACCAGCAGAAGGCCACTGTCACGCTGACCTTCCAGCAGGATCGTCCCGTGGGCGACCTGCAGCGTCAGGAAGTCTATGGCTCCGCCCTGAAGTCCGTCCTCCGTTCAGCCCTGCTCAAGCGGTTGCGCGAGGATATGGGCAAGGTCTACAGCGTCAGCGCCTCCGTTGCCTCCGGCCGCTATCCCAGCTACCTGAGCCGCGCTACCATCGCTTTCGTCTGTCAGCCCGATGACGTTGATACGCTCATCGGTGCCGTTCACGACGAACTGCGACAGCTCTATGACCGGCCTCAGCACTTTGCTGCCTACCTTGACGACGTGCGTCAGAACCTCATCAAGGAGAACGCTCTGCAGCGTCAGCAGTCTTCCTACTGGACGTCGTTCATCCGCAATGCTGTCTATAACAACGACGAGAACTGGTCGTGGGCCGACAACTACGAAAGCGTTGTCCGCGCAATGACGCTCGACACCTTAGTGGCGTATGCCCACCATGTGCTGCGCGATGCCTACGAGGTCAAGGCCGTTCTCCTGCCTCAGGACAATACGCTCTCATCTCCTGTCTCTCCTCGTTCTTCACAGGCGGTAGCAAATTCTTCACTCCTCACTCTTCACTCTTCACTCCCGACGGTCTCCGGCACGGTCTTCGTTGACCGCAACGGCAATGGCCTGCAGGACAAGGGCGAGAAGGGACTGCGCGACATTCCCGTCACCAATGGCGACACCATAGTCATCACCGACAAGCAGGGCCGTTACGAGCTGCCCCTCCGCGAGGGCTGCTCCGTCTTCCCCGTCCTGCCTGCCGACTATACCCTTGCCTCGGACCGCGTCGTCAATGCCGCCTTCCGCTATGTTGGCGATAATTGTCAATCGTCCGTTGTCAATTATCCGTTGACCAAGAAGCCCCTTAACCGCCGCTTCCGTCTCAACGCTATCGGCGACGTGCAGGTCAGCAACCACCAGGAGCTCGACTACGCCACCCGTACCCTCTGGCCCGAACTCCTCTCATCAGCCGCCGTTCCTGACGCGTCAGCAAAATCTTCACTCTCCACTATCAACCTCTTCCTTGGCGACCTCGTCAACAACAACCTGTCGCTCTACGGCGACATCCGCCGCCTCATGGAGCAGCTGCCCCAGCAGTCGTGGACCGTCCTCGGCAATCACGACCGCGATGTCGACACCGTCAGCTGGCGGCAGACGCGCAGCTACAACGAGACCTTCGGTGCCGATATGTACGCTTTCAACGAGGGCCGCTGCCACTTCATTGTGCTGAATAATGTCTATCCCGACGGCGCACGCGGCTACAAGGGCCGCTTCTCTGAGCGTCAGCTCCGCTTCGTGCGTCAGGACCTCCAGCTCGTGCCTCAGGACCGTCTTGTCGTCCTCTGCATGCACGTGCCCTTGGCTCACTCCGGCAATGCTGCCGAGCTTATCAGTCTTGTCGAGGGTAGGGGAGATGTTCTCGTGCTCAGCGGCCACATGCACTCCGTGGCCCGCTTCTTCCACGAAGGCCGTGGCGTCCGTCTGCACGAGCTTAGCGCCGGTGCCACCTGCGGTTTCTGGTGGGTGGGCGAGAAGGATATTGACGGTGTCCCGTCAGCCCTGCAGCAGGAGGGTACACCCCGTAACTATTTCGTGCTCGACTTCGACGATACCCGTTATCAGATACGTTGCAAGGGCGTCGGTCTCGACGCCGACCGCCAGATGACCATCCACGTCACCGGCATCGACACCCTCGACCTGCACCTGCGCGACCTGAAGGACCTGCCCGCCGGACTCATGATGATGACCGTCTGGGGCGGTTGCGACAGCACCGAGGTACGCTGCCGTGTCGATGGCGGCGAGTGGCAGGTGTGCCAGAAGCAGGCCCTCATCGATCCTAACGTCGCCCGTGCCCGCGAACTCAACCTCCAGCGCATCTACCCCACTAAGTATAATCGCCTGAATCCCCTGCGCCACCGTCCCTCTGGCCAGCTCTGGACGCTCCAGTTGCCGGCCGACGCCTGCCGTGGTGCCCATGTCGTCGAGGTTGAGGCTACCGACCGTTTCGGCTTCCGTGCCACCGGCCGTCGCAGCTTCTGTTTCGCGAAATAGGGAAACGCCTACGTCGATTTAGGGAAAATCCGCTTGCGCATTCCGGGGGAAAACACTATCTTTGCACCGTGAAACAATCAAACCGTACGCGATATGAAGAAAACATTGACCTGTCTGTTTGCCGCCGCCCTGCTGCTCAGCAGCTGTGGCAGCTATGAGGCCACCGGCGCTTACACCGGTGCCCAGTTCGGTTCCATCCTCGGCTCCGCCATCGGTGGCATCTCTGGCGGATGGCGTGGTAGTAGCGTTGGTCAGATTGTCGGTATGGCTGGTGGTGCCGCCGTCGGTGCCGCCGTCGGCAGGGCTGCCGATAAGAAAGCTGAGCGTCAGGCCGAGGAACGTGCCTACCAGCGTCAGCAGCAACGTGAGCAGCAGCGCCAAGAGTCTGCCAAGCAGCGCACGCAGCAGAAGCAACAGAACGACGGTAGCGGCTACGACCCCAATAACGGCGGTGACGACACCCTGCCGTGGTAATCAAAGAAATACTTAACGGGTCTCGAAAAATACCCCATGACTTTTGCGAAATACTCCATGAGTTTTGAAAAATACTCATGGAGTATTTTTCAAAAGTCGTAGCGTGTTTTCACAAACAGACCTCACATACACCTATCGTCGCTCGAATCGCCTTTATACAAAGGCTTTCTGAGACGGGAGGTGTCTCTTGGATACGTCCCGTAGACCTCCCGTCAACCTCCCGTATCTTCATTCCATCGACTGAGAATCCGTATAATCAGCGTCATCTGTGGTTATTTCTGAGTTCTACGGGAGGTCTGGGTGAGGTGTCTGGAGAGACCTCACGTGCCTCAAACCCTTTATACATCATGGTTTCAAGGGTGTCATAGGTGTATGTGAGGTCTTTTTGTAGAATTCTCACAAATTCCTTGCAACTTTCAACTTTATTTCCTATCTTTGTCCCCAGCTCAGGTAGCCCTCATGGGTGAGTTGAATTCGGAAGACGACATGCTTAAACTCATAAACTTTTTTGTAGCACAATAGAATTACGCTATCATCTGCGAATTCGTGGAAATTACAATAAAAAAAGACAATGAAGAAACAACTTTTACTTTTCCTTGCAACTCTCCTGCCGATGATGGCAAGTGCAGACGCAAGTGGTACTTGGGGTAGAAACCTTACGTGGACTTATGTTGAAACGACTCACACGCTTACTATTTCTGGTGAGGGTAGCATGGCGAACTGTGATAATTATGGCTCTTATGGTTATAGTCGTTCTCCTTGGTATTCTTATGGAGAAGAAATGACTAAAGCAATTATTGAAGATGGCGTGACAAGCATCGGAGACAATACTTTCTTTGGCTGCAGCGGCCTGACCTCCGGCGACGACCCCAAGCCCGAGCCGGAACCCGAGCCGAAGCCCGACGAAGGTGGCGATGACGACGGCGGCGACGAGGTGACGCCCGTGACGCCGGAGTAGTCACGCGATGCACTCCGCGAGGCTCGTGTAGCCGATAAGCAGTCACACTTTCGGCTCCGCGAGCCTCCTGTAACCAAACAGTAGCGCCACGAGGCGCTCCGCGACCCTTCTGCGAGGCCACAAGACCGCCTCAATCCGCTCCGCGCCCCCTCTGTAATGGTTACAAGCCCCCCCTCAACGCGCTTCGCGGACGTTATGCAAGAAAACAACTACATCAAAAATATAGAAAGCGATGCAAATGCAAACTAAATGCAAACAACATTTGCCTCTA
>Ga0247611_10004077_pt1 | contig 20688 bp, 31 predicted proteins | sample 177DNAGHGhighgp2_FD_192422 | JGI IMG/M metagenome (GOLD analysis project Ga0247611, IMG submission 192422) | Sheep rumen microbial communities from Palmerston North, Manawatu-Wanganui, New Zealand - 1770 DNA GHGhigh gp2 | ecosystem: Host-associated > Mammals > Digestive system > Stomach > Rumen...
AGGAGACGAAACCGGGTCGGCAAGTTCCCATATACCGCCAACAGGGTCTTTGAAGCATCCATCCCCATAGATAAGAACTTCTACATGTTTTCCTGTATGTTTCATAATTCTTTCTTGTACACCAAGAGCAACAGTCTTTGATAATTCAACAGTTGGGAAAAGTTTAAGGGTATCCTCTGTCGCCTTGTTTGAACCGAACAGGCCGAAATCGGGGTTTACATCATCACAAAGGTCTCCAAGTGTGATTTCCTTCAAAACCCCGTTTTCAACAAAATGCCTAAATGAAGCATAACCGCGTACATCATCCGGATGACAAGCGGCTTGAATTACGTTTATCCTCTTCTTGTCACTGAAATCCTTTAGCCACATCTGAAATACCTCGTTAGCCGACTTTAAGATTATCGGTATAGCGCCAGATTCTTTGATGAGATTGCGGTAAAACTCAACAATATCTACGCCTGTGAATTGGTTAACCAAATCATTACCTACTTCATCCTTACCACTCAATACAACCACGACATTGCGTGTACCTTTGGCGATTCCCTTGAGAATTAACGAGAAGCGGTTTCTCGAATAGATAGGCCAAAGCACATACACCTTATCTTGTCCGTCAAACTTCTCCATTACGCTTTTGGCCACATCGTCAACGCTAACATATAAGCCAGCTGACCTTGCCACAATGCTTTCTGTAATGCCAATAATATCACCGTTATCAATCGGAATATTGCATTCGTTTGAACTACGTTCTATTCTATCCGCAATAATTCTTGTTATATCGTCATTTTCCTTGATAATAGGGAGACGAACGCCCATAGACATTGTACCTAACATTATTTATTTCGTTTTAAGTTATTTATTTTCTCCTTAATTGACCTTGCGATAAGTTTCTCCTTTATCACATCCCCATGACACCTTTCATCCTCATTGCAAAAACAGCCAAGATATATGGTATCAAACTGTTTATACGCTTCATACAGTTTGTCCCATTCGTTTCTGAATACTTCTCCGGCGTCACTGTCATCTTTTAGCATCGCTTCAAAATATTCAGCATATGCATCAACAGCTTCGTCTCTGGTTTTAACCTTAATACTTGCAAGAGTATTTCGGTCTTTTATGTGCGTATATGGATTGCCAAACACATTCGGTCTACAAATATCAAACGCATTATCACCAATATGGTCTTCCTTTAGCTTATTATATCTTATAATCTTGGACATAGTTCCACTTTTATGCAAAGGTACTATAAAAATAGAAATCCCCCGCAATCACTGCGAGGGATTTCAGCAAACACACACAAACTTATCATCACTTGATGGTCACGCGTGCGATTCTTTGAGAATCAGCGCCAGTCGCACCAAGTCCTGTATACTTAATGACATTAACGCCACGTCCCTTAAGATATCGTGCCACTTCATATGCCCTATTTTCTGACAATTGCTTATTGAATGCGTCACTGCCCTCAGGACTTGCAGTTGCTTCAACTACAACATTTGTTCCACTCTTAATTTCGTTAAGTGTATTCTTTGCGGCTTGAGTCAACTCTGAGCCACCCTTTTCAAAAGTAACAACCCAATTGTTACCGCTATAGACGGGTACTTGGACAACCTTTTCAACAATGACTTCCTTTTCGACAATCTTCGGCTCCTGATTTCGAAGTTCGTTAATTTCAGCATTTAGCGCATCAATATCGCCAAGGTCGTACTGCACGAAATAATGTTCTCCGTTTGATGTCTTGAAATGATAATTATAACCAACATTCAGTCCGAAATGTGCGTAGTTCTTATTGAACTGAATCTGACGGGGAGCAGAGCCAAGATTCCAATGTACATAAGGCTCAATATATAGAGAGTGCGCCCTCTTGCTACCAAGATTAAAATTCAAATCAACACCGGTTTTAGATGTCAGGTCATTCGAAGTATACCCGTGAATCTCATCTTTGCTAAAGGTGTGCCACCAACCTGCTCCAACAATACCAATTACCTCAAAAACACGGGGCTTTCCGTTATAGCCGCAGAATAGATTACTGAAATTAACAGTACCGTTAAGGCCCAAGTTAGTTCCACGGACCGTAAGGTGACGATTGCCGTCAAAACGGATAATTGTCTTGCCGATATCGGCATGGCTTCCAAGCCAAGCAGTTCCTTCTACGTTAACACCAAACACAGGGCTGAATTCCTTTCCAACACGCAATCCAATGGTTGGGTTGACAGGAAATACCTCATCAAATGAGAGCGGAGTAGTAGCACCGCCATTAATACCGATGTACCAATTATCGAAAAATTTACTCTCAACGAGAGCCTTCTGCTGTGCATTCACACTTGCTGTGGCAAAAAGCGCCACGGTCAACATCAATAAAAATTTCTTCATAATAATGCTTTTTTTTTAATAAAATTAATGTTAATTATTTCCTTTCGTTATTTCACATTAGTGCTATAGTTCATCCAAAGCGTTTCAACCTTTGTCTTCGGATTCCTAGCGCCATCAATAGTATTCACTGTAAATGAAACCTTATCGAACCCGTTATCAAGAAGTTTATCATATAATTCGCAATCATATCCACTAATTAACAGTTTCGCCTTGCTATGCGCGCAAATATCTATAAGACGCTCTTGCTGTTCATCTGTCATATCTACAGCATATCGTTCAGCCGATGACCTTGTTGACAACACATATGGAGGGTCTACATACATAAACACATTATCTCTATTGTATTTCTCCATTAAATCAAACGCATCTCGATTATAAATCATAACCTTACTGAGTCTTTGGTGTACTTCTGTCAGTCTATCAACCGTGCTTAGGTAATCGCTCACAGATTTAGCCATATTTCTACGAACAACCATGTTCATTGAAAATCCCCCAATTCCATTATGGCTAGACCTGTTCACATAAAAAAACCTAAAAGCACGTTCAAGGTCGGTCAGTCCGTCATTCCTTAAATCCTCTTTGAATGTTGACCTCATTTCTTCAGAGTAATACGATAAATCGCATAAGCGTTTGAATTGGGAAAACAGTTCTTCATCCGCAAGTACTTTGAATAATGAGTACACATTGCTGTATAAATCATTGTATATTTCAATCGGAGCAATACGGTCTGGCGGCGTATGAAATCCGATTGCATATGAGCCGCCAAACGGTTCTATATATGTATTGTATGTCCCATAATCAGGGAACAAACGAATTATTTGCTTAAACATACTGTTCTTACCCCCGAAATATTTACAAGGACTGTTCATATCTTTATATTTTCTGCAAAGGTACTATATTTTTTCGGTACACTCAACTATTTATATAAAAAAGATGATTTTTTTATGAAAAGAATTATTTCCGAAAATAGGTTAAACAATATTATCAATGAAGCAATTCAAGAAGCGACATTGAGAAACACAGTTAGACAAATGGTTATTGAAGAGTTATCACGACTCAATGAGCGTGGTAAAAAGAAAGGTGGCCACGATGATGACGAAAATACAAAAACGTTTGTCTCAATTATGCAAGGTCCGCATGAAGAAAAGTATAACGTATCAGATTTTGGTAGGGAAGTCCTTGCTGACAGGTATCCTTCAATGAGTGATGACGCTATTCGTTCACTTGCATCCAAAATTACACGTGGTAAAAGAAAGATGCCACCCGGACTTGGTGCTAAAGCAATGCAATGGGTTCGTGAGAAATAACAGTTAATCACACAATTTTATCGAAGATACAAAATCACCGATGGCATTGTCACCGGTGATTTTTTGTATTGTTCAGCGCCTATTCTTTTGCCTCAGTTCCTTGAACTCTTCCTCAGTTCTCCAAATTCTTTCATGGTCAAGCGCAACATACTTAACACCGGCCTGTATTCCTCCTTTGTCACATCTCTGATGAATCAGGTCTTCAATATCAACTATATCGTGATAAATTGGGTCGAGTATTTCTCTGAATTGTTTCATCACTTCATCCGGGTACTTTATACCGTTTACATCACCCTCAGTTCCTTCTATGGCTTTGTCTTGCATACCAAGTGCATAGGCGACTAAATCAAACGGCGATATCCCGTTAAACAAATCAAATAGGTCAAGTCCATAAAACTTATCGGCGTCTTCAATTGCTATTTCTTTCGAACGAATTGCAGACTCATATATTTCGTTAAGGTCGCTGCGAATCATATCGCATATTGAATGCGTCCCTTCCTGCTCAGCCGTGAGATGCTCATCATTGCCTTCAGGGTCTGGGTCTATGCTATCGACCAATGAGCCGATTTCCCTAATTATCCCGACAATGTCTTTCCTTTCATGCTTAATTTCAAGTTTCTTAAACCTCAAGCACCTTATGACCTTAACTTGGTCTTCAGTAAATTGTAATGTAATCCTTGCCATACTTATTCTGTTTTTAGATTGATATTCCCTTTGATTTTATTCGCATTTCTTCAATGGCATCATTTGCTATTCTCTTAACCCGATTAACGCTTATGCCCATTCTTAAAGCGATGGAATCCGGTGTCTCCTCGATATCAGTGCCAATCCCATACATCCTTTGTATTATTTCGCGCTTTTTTTCATCAAGCATTGAAAGCATGCTGTTAACAACCTCTTCGTTATCAATAGCGTCACTATATGCGTCGACATTATTCGTTGATGTCTTTGAGTCGTATTCATCCATAAAGCCGACACTCTGATTAACGGCACTATCACCACGTTCTCGTTCATTTAGAATCATTTTCACCACAAACGGCTCAAGGTCTCCTGTATTGGAAACGTTAACGTGGTACTTATCTTTTATCATTTCTTTAAGTTCCTCAAGGGACGGGTAGCGTTCGTATTTCAAGAAAAACTCATTACGTGCTTTTCTTGCATACGTGTAAATCAAATTAGCATTATTAGGCCTTACAATTTTTGAATATTTGATATTGTAATCCGTCATCTTTTTACGAATCCAATGAACTGCATATGACATAAGTCGATTTCCTGTTTTAAGGTCATATGAATCAATAGCAAGCATAAGTCCGATATTTCCTTCATTAATAAGGTCTAAGAAATTTCCGTTAGTGTTCATCTTCTTTGCTACTGATGCAATGAACAATTGATTGCATTCGATTAATTTGTCTTTTGCTGCCCTAGATTCACATTCGTTACCTGTTTTGGCAATAATTAATAATTTGCGTTCTTCATCTTTGGATAATGTAGGAAATTTCCGTACGTCCTTAAAAAACTGGTCTACGCCTGGTGTTCTTTCAATGTGGAAGTTATCGGTTTTCCCACAATCCACAATCCGTTTTGGCTGATTCATTTACTTTTTTCTTTTAAGATACACAATACATTTATTACCCTCATCTTTTGGCGTGCTTTCAGCAACAGCAATATCTTCAAGCAAAACTACAAACTGAAATAACGACTTTTTGGAAATGTCCCTGCGCGACAATTCACGTCCTCTCATACGAAGAACCACTTTAACCTTATCGCCATTAGTTATAAATTCAGCAGCCTTTTTAGCCTTTACTTCAAGGTCGTGCTCAGAAATATTCACGGACAATTGTATTTCCTTTGTCTCACTTTTTGGTTTGGCGTTGCTCTTCATCGCCTTTTTGCGTTCATACAAATATTTAGAATAGTTTGTTATCCGCAATATCGGCGGATTTGACTTTGGATTAATTTCAATTAAATCCAATTCCAGTTTGTCTGCCATTCGTTTGGCTTCGTAAAGTGACATTACCTTTGTGAAATCACCATCCGTCTCGTGGTCGTGATGCTGTTTATAAACAACACGAACATCGTTATAGCCACTGATTTCATCGTTGATGCGTGGCTCTTCAAAGCCAAGTTTCTTTTTTGGTTTCGCCATTAATTTCTATTTAAGATATAATTTCTTGTAAATTTCTTCGCGTTGTCCGCGTAACGTGTAATATTTCTCTTTATCGGTTAATTTTACCCTATATATTTTTCTACCCCAAATTTTCATTTCATCATATCTTGACATTTGCACATAATCATAGACATCCAAATCTAACCCATTGGTACATTCTTCCATTATCTTTAAAATACGATTCTTGTCGCCGTTTCCATCATATTTACTTGAGCCAAGAACCGTTGTCATAACCTTTTTGCCCTTGAACTCAGCAGTTGCCGTTAATAGACAATTCTGCAAAGCATCATAGTCAAGATAATCCCTTTTATAATTCGGATATTTTGTTATATACAATAATGATATGGTTGGATTGCCGTCTAAAGTTAATCGTTTTCCCAATTTCCTTTTGTCGCCATATGGACTTGAATCATTGGCTCGTTCAATCTCAGGATACTTGAATCTAATTTTAGACTGAAATCCATTCGGCATCATGCAATATATGCTGGTGCCGACAAGTATAACATCATACTCATCTGTCAGAGAAATAGGGTCTTTATCTTTTATTATATTCACTTAAAGTTCTTTGATTTTTTAAGCTTATCTATTAACGACTTTTCGTCTTTGCTTAATTTTCCAGGCATAACTTCTCGTATTCTGACATTCAAATATCCACGTGCACCGTCTGACGGGTTCATTAATCCCATATTCCTCAATCTTATGGTATATCCGTTTGAAGTGCCTGGCTTTATCGTAATACGATAGTCTTTTCCATCAACGTGCCTAAATGACTTCTCACATCCTGTTATGCAATCAAGAACACCAATATTCATCACATAATCAATGTCATAAGGACGTTCTCGATTAACGCTAAAGCCATTACTAGGTAGTACTCTAGCAGAAATGACCAAATCGCCGTTTTCCCCAAGATTTCGGTGACACGCCTTCCCCTTTCCATGTATTTTGAACGAAACATTATCAGTTATACCAATCGGCAAATCAAATGTTTCTTCAACCTCTTTTCTTACAACCCCAAGGCCATTACACTTACGGCAATAATTCTTAATCAGGACACCAACACCATTACAATGTGGGCACATTGTCTGACGTTCAAAATGAACAAATCCGTTGACAGTTTTCTCAACTATGACGCCACTTCCATTGCAATATGGGCATACATCGCTTTTTCCATCTATTGAGCCGCTTCCATTGCAATCAGTACACTTAACATCATTATCAAATCTAATAGTCTTCCGCCTGAGATTGTAGGCCTCTTCAATTGTTAGATTGACGTTGACAACAATGTCTTGGCCTCTCATTCTTCTTTTTCCGCCACCGCCAAACACATCATCAAATGACGAAAAGCCAAACCCACTAAAGCCGTGCATCATTTGCCTAAACAAGTCATCAGGGCTCATTCCTCCGCCGAAATCGCCATCAACAGTACCAAACCTATCATACCTCTGCCTCTTGTCTGCATCAGACAAAACTTGGTAGGCTTCAGCAACTTCTTTGAATTTCTCCTCAGCTGCTTTTTTCTCCTCTTCAGTTTTTCCTTGCTGCTTATCAGGGTGATACTTGACCGCCAATTTACGATACGCAGACTTTATCGCGTCTGCATCCGCAGTCTTGTCTATACCTAATATATTATAATAATCTTTCTTTGCCATTATTCTCTATTCATTAAAACCATTGCAAAGGTACTATTATTATTTTCGACAATGAAAATTTTTACGTTAAAAGATGTTAAAACCGGTGTAGCACACTACAAAATGCCACACCGGTACAATAAACAACACTAAATTACTTTGCGTCCTGTACTTCGACATCTTCATCATTTAATGTTTGACTTTCATTCGATGGTTGTTGCTGTGTACCGCCCCAACCATTCTTAAACATCTGCTCTGCGTCAAAACCATTAATGTTATTTGGGTCAAAGTTATTATTAGTGCCATAAACCTTTCCGCTAATACTGTGCCATCTTTGAGTCATCTCATTTTCAACGTTGTCAAACCCGACATAATCGTTGTTCTTTTGCATATCCTTAAGAATTTCAATCTTTTCATTAAAGAAAGACTTATCATCTTCAGTGATTTTATCCTTAAGGTTATCCATTGTTTGCTGTGTCGCATAAATCAGACTTTCACACTTGTTTGCCTTTTCAAGCCTATCTCTTGTCTTGGCATCTTCTTCAGCGTGTTCTGCTGCCTCACGCTTAATTCGCTCAATCTCATCTTCACTCAGTCCACTTGATGACTCGATTCTTATGCTCTGCACCTTATTGGTTGCTTTATCTTTAGCACTGACATTCATAATGCCATTTGCATCAACCTCAAATGTTACTTCAATTTGCGGGATTCCACGTGGCGCAGGCGCAATTCCGTCAAGATGGAATCTGCCAAGCGTCTTGCAATCGTTGGCCATTGGACGCTCTCCTTGCAAAACATGGATTTCTACCTCAGGCTGATTGTCTGCTGCTGTTGAGAATACTTGACTTTTCCTTGTTGGGATTGTTGTGTTGGCATCAATTAGTTTCGTCATAACGCCACCAAGAGTCTCGATACCAACGCTCAATGGAACTACGTCAAGCAATAGAACGTCTTTTACATCACCTGATAATACGCCACCTTGTATTGCAGCACCGACTGCAACCACCTCATCAGGGTTAACCCCCTTAGAGGGCGCTTTTCCAAAGAATTCCTCAACGACTTGCTGAACTGCCGGGATTCGTGTAGAGCCTCCAACAAGAATTACCTCGTCAATGTCTTTTGTGGAAAGATTTGCGTCTTTAAGTGCTTTCTTACATGGCTCGATAGTGTTTTGGATTAACTTCTCACAAAGTTGTTCGAATTTAGCACGTGAAAGCGTCTTTACCAAATGTTTTGGCATGCCATCAATTTGCGTAATATACGGCAAATTAATCTCGGTTGTAGTTGAACTTGACAGTTCAATCTTTGCTTTTTCAGCCGCCTCTTTCAAACGCTGTAACGCCATAGGGTCTTTGCGTAGGTCTACACCATTCTCACCCTTAAACTCATCAGCAAGCCATTCGATAATCTTCTGGTCAAAGTCATCGCCGCCAAGATGCGTATTGCCATTAGTTGACTTAACTTCAAATACGCCGTCGCCCAATTCAAGGATTGAAATATCGAAAGTACCACCACCAAGGTCAAATACGGCAATTCTCTTTTCTGAGTTGTCCTTGTCCAATCCGTATGCTAACGCAGCAGCGGTTGGCTCATTTACAATTCGTTGTACTTTTAAGCCGGCGATTTCGCCTGCTTCCTTTGTGGCCTTTCTTTGGGAGTCGTTGAAATATGCAGGAACTGTAATTACAGCCTCGTCAACCTTAGTTCCAAGATAATCCTCTGCTGTCTGCTTCATCTTTTGAAGAATCATTGCAGATATTTCTTGCGGAGTATACATCTTATCGTTAATATCAACTCGTGGCTGCCCAGAAGCATCCTTAACCACCTTATAAGGCATTCTTTCGATATCGCGCTCAACGTGTTCATACGACTCTCCCATAAAACGCTTAATAGAGAATACAGTACCTGTAGGGTTCATGACGGCTTGACGCTTTGCAGGGTCACCAACCAATCGTTCGCCGTCATTCTTAAATGCTACTATTGATGGCGTTGTGTTTCGTCCCTCGCTGTTTGCGATGACTATTGGGTTTGTACCCTCAAGAACTGAAACACACGAGTTCGTTGTTCCTAAATCGATACCAATAATTTTACTCATCGTGTTTGTCCTCCGGATTATTTAAGATGTTATCAAAATTATTATTGTCGATAAATTTTCTAAACGCATCAACAATCTTAGTTTTTTCAGCAAGTTCTTTCTCAATCTTGTCAATGTGTTCGAGAAGTGTTTCTTCACTATGACGGTGAGATTTCTTTAATTCATCAATCTCAGACCTTAAAATTGCATTTTCCTGTGAAAGGGCACGAAGTTTCTTGTGGCCTTCTTCAGCATCTGAACATAGCTGGTTTACACAATTCCTCAGCAATTCATTTTTCTTACGATAACCAACAATTCTTGGGTCTTCTGAATCAACCGTATCATCAAGTTCAATCGTGTATTCCACTCCTCCGTCAGATTCGTTCTTTGATTCGGAACAATGTCCACGTGAGATTTTAGGTGTGTCTTCTTTGTGGTATGCCTCATTTTTGAGGCATTTTCCGTCTTTCCATTCTTCTTCTCGCTTTTCAACAAGTTCACCATCCACACGTTTTTCCTCATTTCGGTAATAATGCGTATGCTCATGTTCTTTCACGTCACCACAGCATTTTCCATCGCATTTCTTTTCTTCTTCTTTTTTGTCGGCCAAAATATTTCTCATAGCAACTCTGTCCAAAAAATCGATAAAGTCTTCAATAAAGGACTCGTCTTCACCAAAAATCGTTCTAAACATAATATTTTATTGATTTATCTATTATTATTCTGTTTTATAACCTTAGAAGCAATCATTATGCCAATGTGAAATACTGACACAATGTCAGATATTATCTATCTTTTCCCTATAATACCTGTCATTATCGTCGGTTTTTCTTAATTTTCCGTTGACAAGATTGTAGCATTCTATCATTTTCTTCTTTGGCATTTGTGTATGCGTCGATAGATATTGTGCGCTTGACTTGAGCATCTTGCGCCATTCTTTATTGTTTAACGTATCTCGCACATCATTCAAACATTCGTTGAATATCCTTTTAATCGCTTCATTAATATATTCTTGATTGTCTTCTTTTAAGATATTACCAGACAAACACGTTGTTGGGTCGGTGTAATACGTGGTACAGAATGCATGCGGCCCCATACCGTAATTCCTCACCATCAATGAGCATAATTGCGTGGCCTTTCTTAAATCTTCGCTAGCACCTGAAGTCCTTTTATCATCGCCGAATACCATCTCCTCTGCAACATATCCACCAAGTGAAACCTTAATAGAATTAATCATCCATTCCTTTGAATGCATTTCATCAGAATCATCAGACTTAAGCATAAATCCTCCATTGTCGCTAGACGCTGTTTTAGAACAAACTTTTTCAGGCATCTTACCAAATAATTTTGCGTACATAACAAAATGTCCACTTTCATGTACCGCGACAAGTGCTTGGTCTTCATCCTTAGAATTATCCCTAAGTTTCTCTAATCTTAGTTTTTCCTTGAATTTGCAGTTAATCGGCGTATTTCCGTCAGTATCAACCACACTAACATTCGTTTTGCCCCTCTTATACGAATATTGTATACAATCAACATTCACGTTATCTTCATATACACGCCTAACGATAGCAGGTAATTTCGTCTTTACTATTTCATGTACAGTTGAAAAAATCGGCCTTGTACCATGTGTAGGGAATACAGACTCCTTATATATAATGTCTTTTATGCTCTTGTCAAATACAAGACGATACCCAGTTAGATGCTTTACGTCATTGGCATATTCGTTTAACGACAAATCAATGATTTTTCTGAATGAATCACTTGAAAATGATGGATATATAATGTGAATATTGCCAAGTCTTGCAATTTGTTCATTTCTGAAGCGCTTCTGTAAAGCCCGCTTAATGTCAACAATATTAATCTTGCTCGTTATCTTATTAAATTGGTCCGGCGACATATCAGGGTCAACGTCGAACGCGACAGTATATGCCTCATCAAGATTACCAAGCACAAAAATAATACTATCGTTAAACACTAAGTCATACCCCTTTGACGCATTTTCGTAAATCTTAGTAATATCGTCTATGATTTCATTAATTGATTTAGAACAAATCTTTAAGTATTCCTCATGCCTATCCATTATGCCAATTTGCGTCTTTTCCCTCATATCAAGCATAAGGTCTAAGTATCTCTCCTTAATGAAGAATGACGAATAACTATATGCAGGAATTGGCAAATCCAGTTCCTTTGCGCATTCAGACGAGCGACCAATTCCTGTGCTTTGCGGATTCTCGCCAAGACTCTTGTTTTCCAAGTCAAAGTTCAATAGTTCCCTGAACTTCATAATCTCATACTGAGAAAAGCCCTCAAGGCACTTCGAAGCATTAGTCCACGTGCCATTAACGACTTCCATAGGATACCTTTCATTAATTTTGGCTAAATAGAAACCAACATTATAAAGGCCACGTATTCCATAGAAATTATAACGTTTATGAATAATACCAGTGTCAAGCAATTCCCAAAAAGGCTTAAGGCCACTTCGTTTATCTTTTTCAGCACCAGTCTCGTCAAGAGTATTTGCGTATTGGAATTCATCATAAACAAACATTCGATTTGAGCGCTCGTTCGACAGTTCATCCTCAATTTCTTGCTCAATCTCCCACGCAGAACTTTCGCTTATTTTCGCGAAATTAAAATATACCTTATCCTTTTCAATATCAAGTAATTCCGCGATTCGGTTAACCAGAGAGGTTTTACCAGTACCAGTCAACCCCCAAATTGAAATAACCAACGGACGACTCTGAAGCTCAGGAAATAAAAACCATGTCCGCAAATTGTCCATAATGGAATCAATCTGTTTATCGATTCCCACGAATTCTTTTTTAAGTGTGACAATTGCGTTGTTGATTAATTCTTCTTTTTTATTCAAAAGATTTTTATCCATTTCTATATTTTTCTGCAAAGGTACTATAAAAAAACGATTACATCAATTAAATCAAGAAAAAATATGATTAACATCAAAACCCTTTGGTTTGACCGCAAATACACCTCCAATATCTTTGATAACGAAAACTGCTACATTGGGGATGCTCTGCATGTCATTCTCTACACGTTTTTTAAACGCGGTATAAAAATCAACCGTACTCCGTTTGTTCGATTTAAGCCTTTCGATGTCTTCTGCCGGAATAGTGAATTTGAGTGTCTCTAAATCGTCAAAATCATAAACACATACTTTATTAAGTACACTGAGTTCGGTTACCCAACCGTCTTCATCAGCAAAATTGTATACAGTAAATGGTGTCCTTCCAAACGGACGTTCCTTAAGCTGAGATAGTAGGTCATCACAAGTAAAAGCCAATTTTTCTTGTTCTTCCATTTTTTAATTTATGTTAAAAACAATTATTCAAAGTTAGCCGGCCCAGGGAGACACCCCTAAACCGGCCAATCGTTGTGAGTACAATGTTATAACGCTATTATGCGTTGAGAATATGATTAATCAGTTCTACAACATCGTCGGCATTTGCGATTCCGTCATTGTTGATATCCATGCTCTTTACATCTACATTCGCTTTGTTGATGTAATTAACCAACTGTGTCAAATCTGTAATCGTCACATCATCCTCGCCATTAAGAATTTTGTTGATGATATAAGTGACATCACTAATGTCAATCTTGCCGTCTTCGTTGTGGTCAAATTGCTCAAGGTCTTTCTGATAATCAATAAGCAGATTGATGAGTGCTGTAACATCAGAAATGTTAACCTCGCCATCCTTGTTAATGTCTCCGTGAATCTTCTCGGCAATTTTAATTTTCTTTTCCTCGTCCATAAAATTAAGAAATGTTAAATGTATTATTTTTATTTATAAATAGCGGTCACTCTGGGATTCAAACCCAGGACCTACGCTTTAGGAGAGCGTCGCTCTATTCTGCTGAGCTAAGTAACCTTCTCATTTTCCTCGTCAATAAAGAATTTGTCAACAATATACGCATAGCCCACAGAATTACCATTTTCTATAATTGGTACTATTTTACTGTGCAGCATATTAACGCCTTTTTTGTTTGACCATTCCACAAGTGGCTCTAAGCCCTCAAAATACTTTATCGCTTTCATATGTAAATTATTTTCAATGCAAAGGTACTACAAATTTGTTAATCTGACATACTAATGCCGTTGTTTTTTTGTAATTGTGATGATTTTTCTACGGATTGCTATCGGCGGTAGTCTGACCGGTAACGTTTCTGAAACATTTACGTCATCTATCCACTTGCAAAAGCGCCTTGGCGTTTCTCTCGTCCCTCTATCGATGTTCATATAACCTTATTGTTCTTTTCGCTTTCAGACAAATGCCTATTAAGAATGCTCTTTATATGCTCCTCGCCGAATATCTGCACAAACGCCTCTAAGGTTGTATCGGTGTAACCATCTTCATGTGATTTCTCAATTTCCGCAAGCATCTCTCTTAGTCTATCACAATAAGCGTCCACATCACATTCTGACAAACAACGTTTCTTTGCCCTATATAGCATCCATTCGTATTTGATGTACGACCCAAGTACCCATAGGAATGGTGACAGAAACATAATCACCAACGCCAAAGCGAAAATTGTTTGTTTCATAGCAAACCGTTTACTCTGTTTTCGGCATATTCGCACTGAGCCATACTTAGTTCACTACCAATGTATGAGCATCCATATTTCGCACACGCGTTAGCGGTAGTACCAGTCCCCATAAATGGGTCATAGACAGTCCACCCCTTTTGGCAATAGATGTCAAACAGTTTAAGACACAATTCGGTAGAGAACGTCGCCTGATTCAATCCGCATTTGCCGTCATTGTTTGCGGCTTCGACAAAATTATACACAGCCTCATAATACTTCTGTCCGGTCTTTTCGCTTATTGATTTAATCCTGCGATTGTTCTCATAAGTGTTCAATTCTGAATGACGTGCAAAGACGAAGACAAACTCCCAATTTCGGCACAGCCTCTTGCCGTTAGCCGGAAAAGGCAGTCCTGCCCTCTTCTTCCAAATAACAGTATCGACCAATTCAAACGGAGTATTGTTCGCAATTTCGGCAACCAACTTGTAAGGCATAGACGGGTTCTCAATGGAATATGAGAAATTATATAGGATAACCCTATTCTTTAGCAGTATCCCATCGAATTTGTTGAATAGGTCAACCGTCCATTGGATATATTCTTTCTCTGGCTTCCAATCATTATAAACATCGTAACGCCCGGTATCTGCATATCCACCTTTGCGTTTAGTCATATTATAAGGTGGAGACGTAAGTATGCAATCCACACGTTGCTCCGCATCGATAAGCCTGTTAATCGTAGCAAAGCAATCCTCATTGAATATTTCGTTGCTAATCATTTCTCCGCCATCAGATTCTTTAGAACGTCACTCACTTCTTTTCCTGTAACAGAAGGGTACTGTACTTGAACGGACTTCAGTATTTTACCCATAGATTTCATTTCAATTGTTTCACCGGAATCAATAATCGCTTGTCTGATTTTTTCAGCATCGACTTTTTCTGGCAAAAACGACTTGAGAATCAAAAGCCGTCTCTCCAATTCAGAAGAATCCCTTCCGTTCTCCTTGAAGAATTGACATTCTTCATCCCATGTCTTATACATTTTTGACAAAATGGAATTTTCTTTCGCTTCAGTAAAATCGGATTCATTGAAACCCTTCGCCGTTTCCACCTTTGAAAACTCGGCCTTAATCATCTTAAGGACATAAAGTCTATCAGAATCCTTTGACTTCATTGCGTCCTTGATTCCTTGATTTAACGTAGTTCTAATCATCATTCCTCTAACATTCTCTTTATTTCTTTCCAATCCAACTTCTCGCCAGTATATGGGTCATAATTAAAGTGGTATAAACACGTATTGTATCTACGGTCACAGAACTGTTTTGCCGTATAAACAGGTTTATTATGTGGATTCTCACTATTTAGTTCACTTTTCAGCCCACCAATTGAAATGAGATAGGTGTCATAATATGACCCGTTGTATTTCCCAATTACAGTATCTAATGTCATATCGAACGTATTTCCGTTTTTTTCAGCACACCACTATACCCACGTCGCCTTAATTCCTCTTCCAACTCATCATCAGTAGAATTTTTAAGCAACGCTTCTCTGTAAAAGGATGCCATTAGTTCGCAGAATTCCTTACCATCTTCATAGTTGATGGTCCAAAGCAATTGCTTACCGTCCCAGAATGAGACGACTGATTTATCGACTCCATTTGCTGGGTCGTAAGCATATCCAAATCTTTTACCTAATTGCACCATAATATTAAAAGCCTATTACATATCCGTTTTTCTCTCGTATCTCAGATAACATCTGACTATGCTTTGTAACATAATCCCAATACCTCAATGACATTAACCTACCGATTTTGTCTCTTTCTTCGAGAAACAGTTTTCTTGTGTTAAGCCTTTCTGGCCATCCGCTACCAGTTAATTTGCCTTCTTCGTCATAATATATCACGGCAGGAATATGTTCCACTGTAACGGAATCTGGGGCGCACCCATAAAAACTAATCAGTTTATCCTTCTGTTCGTCAAATAATTTCTCAGCACGCTCCTTTAATGAAATCGGCAAACAGTAATAAAATCGGCTGACCCTATCATCATCGTGAAAAACATCTTTTTTGAAATCTTTCTTCAGGTCTTCATATGAGCGTTTAATCTCAACCTCAGTCAAATAACCTGTCTTGTTTATGACACAGAAATCCGCCTCATGGTTAAGTAACCCCCAAGATAAGTTTGGTATCATCGTTGATGTTCTTTTGTCCCACCACCCGCTTTCTCTGAGCAGTACTGTTATATCCTCAACCGAAAACTTAGTTTCAATAGCCATAAGCAATATCACTCAAATAATTTTGCAACCAATCATTAAATGACAAAGCGTCATATACGCCCAACTCCTCACTTCCATTCATCATCACATCGAGGACGTACTCAGCCAACTCCTCAACGGTTTTACATTCTTTTCCTTTTGCCATAATCAATCAGCAATTTACAATTATTTCTGTTATATCATCTATTTTTGAAACAATCTGATTACTGTCGTCATTCGGCCTATTCAGTATGGCGTCCTTAGCACCTAACGGCTTGTCGTTGTCCTTAATTGGTGAAATAAATGTACGTTTGGTATTATCCTTTATCTTAGACGTATTGCCGTATATCTTACTTACAGTTTCATCAATTTTCCTCAGTTTGCGCAATTCAGATATCACATTTCCGTTATGAATTACCATCAACGTAGCAATAACGCCCATCCCAATTATAATGCATATCAAGGCTAAGATAACACCAATTTCAAAATTAGTTAAACTATCCATAATCAAAACCTTTTCTTTATTAAAGTTAAGCCTGAATATGTATCATATATTTCATAATCCTCATGCCCAGTCCAATCAGTCTCATCATATTCATCGATATCAGTATGATTAATAACATCATCAATCGTAGACTCAAGTTCCTCTTCAGTCAACCCATCAGGAACTTCAAGAGTAAAAAATAGTTTTTTAATAATCGTAACTTCCACGCTTTTTAATCTTTAATTTCTTCGGTTTCTCCTATTGTTTTATTATCATAATGGCTGCTAAACCAATCACTGTTTGATAAATCTTTATAACGCTTATTATAATCTTTCATTGATTCAATATTACTAAGTCTCCTGTTAAGATTGTTCTCACTGGCAAGTACAATTCCAAAATACACAGGCAACTGCCAATGAATTGGCACACCTAACAAATTAACCACCAAGCCAACAATAAACATTGACGCAACATAAATTGCAATGTCAAGCAAACACTGTAAAAAATAATCCTTTTTCATAATTCTTCTAATTTTTTCTCTAAACTTTTTTTATACTCACAGCCTTCTTCAATCGCTTTAAACAAAATTTTCGTCAAATTAGAATCTTCCCACCCATTTTGGCCATTAAGATTCGCCAATACATCAATAAAATCATCACAGGTTTCAATGCGGTATAATAAATTACTTACCTCTAAAGCCACCTCTTTTTCCATAACGCTTCAAATTCGTTTTTAACTTTTTGGCTTGTTATAAAATAATAGCCGCCTCTATAATTCCTATGAGTGGTTAAAATATCAGCAGCCGTATTGTTGAACTTATCCCACCACTTCCTATGCAAATCGGTCTTTCCGTCATCAAGGAAATCAATCTCGCCAAGATTCTGCTCATTATCATAATCAGTATAAATTGCTGGGTTAATGCCAATCAATTTTCCACTCTCAATCAATGGCATCACATAATCATATGTCCTCTGATATGTCTCTTCAGTCTCTTCAGGCAACCCAATGATAACATTGGCAATAAGATATAGCCCACAGTTATAGCAAGCGTCAACAGCCTTAACAGTCATTGCTTCACTGCTCGGTTTTCTATACTTCCTAAGTATTGGGTCATTGTAAGTCTCCAATCCAATTTCAGCCACTCTAACGCCAACGTCAACAAACTCCTTCGCTTTCTGATAAAGCATCCCTGTTGTTGTCTGAACTATGAATCCATTAAAGTCTTTCTTGCCCGTCAATTTCGCCATTTCCTTAGTATAACCGTAATTTACACATTGGCCATAGGTCTTATCATCTATATAAATTAACCTATAATCAATAGGTTCAAACGACCTTACTTGTTGTTCGATTACGCTATTATCCACTGGCGTAACACTACCATGCGGAACTATACAAAATTTGCAGTTATTCAAACAGCCATATGACATTGTCAATCGTGGTATTACCTTCTCACCCTCAAATAAGGAATAATCCGTACCAAAACGATATTCAACATCGAGCCTATTGGCCACCTCAATGGTATCGCTGCATATTTCAACATTATCAAACTCATCGGCCATATCAGCCATAAATGCATCGTTGTAGCCGCCTATAATGAATTTCTGCTTATCGCAACGTGACACTATATTTCTAATGATGAACTGATTTGCATTCATAAGCGACATCATCACATAATCATAATCTCCCCCGATTATCTTATTGATAGCCTCATATACATCATTCTCGCAATAGAACAACTCTTTATCATCTTCAGTGAGAAAATATGTAATTTCAGCAACCCACTTGGGTATCTCAAAAACGTGTTTACCCATATAATACCCAATATGTTCCCAACAATTATAGAACGCATCCCAATAATAATCACAGGAATCATGTCGCTTGAACATACTGTTCGCGCACTGAACAAATAAAATCTTTCTTGGCATACTAAAACATATCCATTTTCACTACATTTTTCGCAAAGGTACTACAAATTTCCATTCTGAATGTCTATTTATAGAAAAAAGATTTAATCAATTATGAAAAGAACAATAAGACTGACTGAATCAGGACTACATCAAGTAATAAAAGAGTCCGTAAAACGTATATTGAATGAATCATATTTAAACACCAATGATATTAATGTAGATGATGTACGCGTGAACGGATATTGGACTGAAGACGGATATGCAGAATGGGAAGCGCGTGTTGACAACGGATGGTATACATTCCGTGGAACATATGATGGTGTAGACTGTGAATTAGATGAAATAATCCAAGGACATAGTGGCCACGGACATCAGATTGATATTGATGATGAAGCCATTGAATGGTTTAATCAGAACCTGTCAGATAAGGTGAAATCATGGATTAATAACAATGCGGATAGTTTTGAAGACTATCATCATAAGCCTTGGGAATAATAAAACTAATACGTAAAATAAATTATGAATGAAGCGATAAAGCTAACAGAAAGCGATTTACATAGAATCGTAAGCCGCGTGGTTAAAAACACAATCAACGAAGGAAAAAACGGCACAACGTACGAGGAACTTGAGAATATCAGACAAACACTATCTGAAATAATGGAGAGCGGATGGATTCCATTCTCAAGCCCATCACCATCTTCAACAGAAGTGAAAATCAAAAACGCAATCATAGAAGCGGCCAGAAATATCGACGCCGCACTATACTATTGCGGTCAATGCGGATACAACCAACCAATGGTAAACGTAGTCTAAGAAATAAAACATAGTAATAATACGATTCTGAATACAACAAATGCGGCCAAAACTGACCGCATTTTGCTTTTTCTATTAGGGCGTTTTCCTTAACTTACCTTTATAATAATAGTATGTCTCTCCGCCCCTAAGAGCGATGTTATGCCATTCCTTAGTATAACCGTGATATCCTGCCAACATCGCCCTAAGCCACATAGCAGCGCCCAAAACCTTTCTCTCAATATCATTTAAGTCATTTTGATTATCATATAGATATTGTAACTCCTTAGCGGAATAAATATGGTCTTTCGGCATTTCATTTTCAATCTCAGGTTCAACTTCCGGCTCTGACGTTTTCTTGAATTTGTCAAAAAATCCCTCTGTTAGTATACTATCCACAGACTCCGCAATAATTCTGTGAAGGTCGTTCTCCGTAAGTCTTATAATTCTCTTAGCCATATCCAACTATGTTTTTTTTTCTTATTTCCTATAAATATCCTTTAAAATAAGAAAAATCACCGACATCTTGTAATAGTGTCAGTGATTTTCTTTTTATGATGGGAAAAATAATATTTGCCAATTGGCTGCCCCCACCGGACTCGAACCAGTAAATGCGGCACCAAAAACCGTTGTGTTACCATTACACTAGAGGGCAGTGTTCCACTTATTTTTTATGACATCGAGCGTCCATCCGACACTGATGTTTTGGGGAAAGTTTCCTCATCTTCAAGTTGTACTTACCTTACGTTTCACAGTAACTTACAACTCAATTACCTATCACCTTTCAAGGTATCAGTTGTACTTACCTTACGTTTCACGGTAACTTACAACAAAGATGATTAGTTAAACGGATGGTTGTACTTACCTTACGTTTCACGGTAACTTACAACATCATCCGTGATAAAGTCGTGCATTACATCGTTGTACTTACCTTACGTTTCACGGTAACTTACAACAAAGATGATTAGTTAAACGGATGGTTGTACTTACCTTACGTTTCACGGTAACTTACAACTGCTCAACCTTTACATTAATAAATAGTGGGGTTGTACTTACCTTACGTTTCACGGTAACTTACAACCGATGCGTTGTAACTACCTTAAACATAGTATAATAACCGTGAAACCGTATCCGAAAAATCGCTTCTTCGGTGGTATGGCCACCACATGT
>Ga0247611_10004078_pt1 | contig 20682 bp, 39 predicted proteins | sample 177DNAGHGhighgp2_FD_192422 | JGI IMG/M metagenome (GOLD analysis project Ga0247611, IMG submission 192422) | Sheep rumen microbial communities from Palmerston North, Manawatu-Wanganui, New Zealand - 1770 DNA GHGhigh gp2 | ecosystem: Host-associated > Mammals > Digestive system > Stomach > Rumen...
GATAGCGGGCGCGATTGTCTCAACTCTTCCCGATTTGTTAGGCGGTCTCACAGAGGGATTTTTAGAGTCCGCAGGGCAGATCATGCCGGCATTGTTGGAGATTGTACCGCAGATCATAACGACATTAACGGGATTATATCCGCAACTTTTAAAAGTTGGTATGGAAATGTTGGGGAAGATCCTTGACGGCTTGGGCAAGATGGCCCCGCAGGTGGTTAAAGCTATAAGCGCACTTATCCCGCAGATAGTAACAACGCTTACCAAAGGCTTACCGCAGATCCTGCAAGGTGCAATAACCTTATTTAGTGGAATAGTTAAAGCTATCCCCACGGTTATAAATGAGTTATTGCCTCAAATACCGCTTATTATCAACACGATAGTAACCACGCTTATAGATAGCGTTGATATGATCGTAGACGCGGCGCTTCAACTGTTTAACGGCATTGTTGAAGCTATACCGTTGATTATAGAGCAAATAACGCCGATGCTTCCAGAGATTATCACGACCATAGTAAACGGACTTTTGGCAGGATCAGACGCGATCGTAAACGGTGCGCTTCAATTACTTATGGGCATTGTTAACGCTATACCGCTTTTAATCAATGCGCTAGTGCCTCAAATACCGACCATTATAACGTCAATCGTGAATACCTTGGTAGCTAACATTAACACGCTTATAAACGGCGCTGTGAAGCTTTTGTACGGCATTATAGACGCGATCCCGATTATCATTAAAGCACTTGTACCGCAGATACCTACTATTGTTATTGCAATCGTACAAGCTTTAATTAGTCAGATACCCACTTTATTAAGTGGCGCGGTTGAAATGTTCATGGCTTTGGTAACGGGCTTGGGCGAAGTAGCAACCAAACTATTAGGCGAGCTTCCCGGTATTGTCAAAGGCGTAGTTAGCGGCCTTATGGATCCATTAAAGCAAAAGTTTGGTGGTATGTGGGATGCGGTTAAGGGCGTCTTCTCTGCCGTCCCGACCTTCTTTAAGACAGTATTTAGTAAAGCCTGGGAGAATATCAAGAGCGTATTTAGTAAGTTTGGGGACTTCTTCAAGGGCTTATGGAATACGATAGCAACCGCTTTTAGCGCTCTTGGTACTAAAATAGGCGATGCTATTAGCGGTGCTGTAAAAGCTGGTATTAACGGCGTTATATCGGCTATCGAAAACATAATTAACGGCGGTATCAAGCTGATTAACGGCGCTATCAAGCTAATTAACAAGATACCGGGCGTAAATATTAGCCAAATGAACTTGTTAGACCTGCCGAGACTTGCAAAGGGTGGTATCGTAGACAGTCCAACGGTGGCAGAGATTGGAGAGCAAGGCCGAGAAGCTATCATACCGCTTGAAAATAACAAGGGATGGATTAAAGAGCTTGCGGCGGAGCTTTCAAACACCATGTTAACGCCATTATCGGACTACGCAAAGGAAGCGAACCAGGTGACAAGTAATATTTCAATGTATGACGAGCTTGTAACGGCATTTAAGGACGCTTTGGGCGATATGCAAGTGATTATGGACGATGAACAGATGGGCAAGTTTGTAGAAAAGACGGTAGCAACCGCGATCTACGCGTAAAGGGGGCTTAAAATGATACCTTATGTAATTATTAACGGCGAAAGCTCTAAAAACGTGCACGGGTTGCTAATCCAGAGCTTACCGCCAATTACAAGGCCAAAAATGCGGACAAGCAAGGAAGAAATAGACGGACGTAACGGTGATCTGGTTACAACCTTGGGTTATGCTGCTTATGATAAGACCATGACCATAGGTTTAAAGGGAGATTATAACGTAGACGATGTTATAAAATACTTCGACACAAGCGGCAAAATCACATTTTCAAACGAAATTGATAAGTATTACAACTTCGCTTGCTATGAAAGCATAGATTTTGAGAAGCTTATAAGGTTTAAAACGGCAAACGTGAAGTTTCACGTCCAGCCGTTTAAATACTCCGTGGATGACCCTCCGGTTAGAGTCGCAGGCCAAAGGGGTAGCACGATCTTGAACCTTACGGCCCTAAACAATGGCAACACCACAAGCCGCCCCACGCTTACGATTAAAGGATGGGGTGATATTAACGTATATATCAGAGAAACACAGATACTTAATATCACTTTATACAACCAGGGCGGCACAGAGGGCGAGACCATTATTATAGATACCGAGGAAATGAACGCATTAAGCCCAGAGGGTGAGTATATGAACCGCAGGGTAACGGGTGATTATGACACTTTAGCGTTTCCTATGGGGCAGAACACTATAACGATAACGGGTACTTTGAACTATGCACAGTTAGAGAAGTATAGCAGATGGATATAAGGGGGTTAACATGATAAATAAACAAGACTTCCTAAACGCATGGACGCAGGAAATAGAAATGGTAAGGGGTGATACGTTAGCCTTTAATTTTCAGCTTGCAGGGCTTGGGAGTGAAAGCGAGTATGAGGATCTTACCTGCGTGTTTGCGGTAGCAGAACACTACGAGAAAGACAACGTTGTAGAAGTGACCAACTATAACGGTATATCCCTGGTTGAGTATGACGCGGCGCACGATGTTGCCACCTTTGGCGTATCGGTAGCACCAGCAAAAACAAAAAACCTTCCGTTAACACGGTATAGTTACGAGCTTAAGATAAAAGACAACACGAACGTTATAACGTTGATGCGTGGGCATTTAACGCTTTTATACAATCTTAACAATTAGAAAGGGGGAGTAAATACAAGATGGCTAATAACGTACTTTTTAAAACAGCTCTATTAAAAGGCCCGCAGGGTGATAGGGGCGATATTGGCGAAGCTGACGCCGTGCCGGTTGATGGTGTAATAGCATACGATGGCGAAGACGTTCCAGAGGGCTACGAAGAAACAGACGAACCGCCCGTACTTGAAGACCTTGTAGAAACCGTAGGAGAGTTAGAGGACACAGTAGGACAGAATACGCTAGATATTGCAACACAGACGGCGCGTATTGACCAGATCGCAAACCTGCCGAGCGGATCCACAAGCGGAGATGCGGAACTGCAAGATATTAGGGTAGGGTTTGACGGCACGACATACGGAGACGCAGGAACGGCGGTTAGATCCTGCGACCAAATACTACAAAATCAATTTAGCGGGACTACATACAATATCACTTCAAGTGGTACGGGTACTAAACGCTTTAACGTGTATATCCCAAAGGGTACAAAGTGGCAGTATTATAATAACGGATCTGCGCAGACGTTAGAGGTAACATATAGCGATAATACTACCTCGACATTATCTGGTAACTTGGCTCATGATAGTGCATATAACGGTATTGCTTCAAAAACTATTATAAAAGTAGGCGGATGGTACAACGCTGCACCAAATTTTGATATAACGATTTATGGCGTTATTGAGAGACTTACAGAAACACAGACAGAAGTAGCAACTTTAAGAGGGCAGGTATCAGCCACCGCAAGCGATATTGCAGAATTAGAAGCTAACGAGGCAGAATTGAACGGATATTTTACGAAGATCCCCACAACTAAAAACCTGCTTAACCCTGCTACAGTATTAGCAGATAAAGCTTTAAGCGCAACCGGCGAAGTAATAAGCGGAAGCCATAAGGTAAGCGATTTTATAGAAGTAGCCGGCGGATCGCACTATTATATGTCTAAAAACGGCAGCGCATTTTTACTTGATAGAATTTGCGTATATGATGAAAATAAAGAATTTGTGTCAAAGTCTGATTATGCAAATAATATCGAAGTACCGTCAAACGGAAAATATGTGCGCATTGATAGTAGCGGCGTTATTAGCGATCCAAGCAACAAATACCAATTTGAACTCAACGGCGTTACGGCCTATGTTGCATATAATGAGATAACAGTTATAAGTAATAAGATAACGGGCTTTGTTACTCCAGAAATGTTTGGAGCAGCAGGAAACGGAGAAAAAGACGATACGGCAGCAATTCAAAATTGCTTCGATTTTGCCGTGGCTAATAATATGCCCGTATACTTTAGAAAAACCAATTATAAGATTACGGCAACAATCAATTTGCCAAACAATCTTTACCTAGAGGGTAACAACGCGGTAATTATAAACAAGGGTTTCTTTACTGCTTTTTATGGTGCAGATTGTAAGGTTACAATTAGAAATCTTATGTTTGACGGTATGAACGATTATACTGCGACAGATAACAAGGCTATCCGTGGCGCGTTTTATTATTCAACCTTTGAAAATATATGGATCCAAAAGTTTTACAGAGGTATTGACCTAACCGGCGCAAGTGTTAGCCATTCATTGGTAGAAAACAAGTTTATCAATATAACGACTTATTACTGTTACCAAGGCATTAAGCTTGCAGACAATGACGGAAACGCCAGAGGGACGGACGGAACTTTAGAAAATGTTATCTGTATGTGCAACAATTCAGAATATGCTATACAGATGAACGCCGCGAGCGGTTGGAAAGTAAATAACGTTCATGTATACGGAACAGTTGCAAACGCTATTTTAATCATTAACGCATACGCCTGCGATGTTTCTAACATTTATATCGAAAACTTTAGCAGCAACGGTATATTTATAAACAATCAAGGAAACGTCAATATAAATAATGTAAGTATGTTTATCAATTCAGCAGATACACGCTGCATACATGTAGAAAAAAGCGGATGGACTACAACGAGTAATGTAGTAGTGAATATCTCTAATATTGACGTTTGGGTTAGAGCAAACGATGCTTGCACGTTTCTGCATGGTAGTAATTGTTATGTAAATATAGCAAATTACACTAAACGTGGAAATGTAAGCAACATTACAGATAATGCACTATCAGATACTAGCTACGGAAAAATAGCACAGTATGCTACCTTATAAAGAAAGGGGCTAAAGTATGAAATGGATTAAAAAAGTAGCCACAACACCTTTAACAAGCATAGCAAAAGTTATTGACAGTTTGGCGGAGCAGACAAACGACACAACAAACGCGCCGTCCATCCATGCGGTGCGCGAAGCAATACAAGAGAACTGGCTTACGGTTTACCCCGTGGGATCTATTTACATGAGCGTTAACGATGTGGACCCGGCGGAGCTTTTCGGCGGTACATGGCAGCAGATCAAGGACAAGTTTTTACTTGCGTGCGGTGACACTTACGAAAACGGATCAACCGGGGGCGCGGCAAGTGAAAGCTACACCCCTGCGGGAACTGTAGGCAATCACACGCTTACCGTTAACGAAATGCCAGAGCATATACATGAGTATACAAACTACGACAATGTAGGCGCTAATTTAGACGGTGGGCAGGTGCAAGTATTGATTAAAAATAGCGGGTTATCCCCAAGGATCACAGAAGAGACCGGCGGAAACCAGGCGCATAACCATAGCTTTACTGGTACTGCGGCAACTATTGACACAATGCCGCCGTACCTTGCCGTTAACGTATGGGTTAGAACTGCATAAGGGGGCTTAAAGATGGAAGCAACAGTTATTACTATTGCGTCAACTTTAGGGGTGGCTATCATTACCTTAATAGGTACTGTTATTACAACCAAGGCAGGAAACGAACGCATACAACACGATTTAGACAAGCATAACGCCGTGCAAGATACCAGGCTGGAAGAGCTTACAAGGGAAGTACGGCAGCATAACGACTTTGCAACAAGGATCCCGGTTATAGAGCAGAGGGTAACAGCCCTGGAAAAGGAAACCTTTAAATGATAAAAGTTTTTAATCCAACAGATACGGACTATACGAGCAACGGCGAAGTTATTTTGCTTCCCACAAAATGCCGCGTGTTTAACGCAGACAACGGGGAATTTAAGTTAGAGATCACAAGCCCGATCAAGTATAGCCCGTACCTGGTTAACAACAATATCATAACCACGCCCACGCCTAGCGGTATGCAGCCTTTTAGGATCTATGACGTAAAGCGGAAACATTCAAGCATAGATGTGAAAGCAAGGCATATAACATACGATAGCCTTAACTATGTTATCGCGGACAAAAACATAGTAAATAATACTTGCCAATATGCCTTAAACAGAGTAAACGGCGGCACGGACACAAGAAGCCCGTTTTCCGTTTATTCTGATATCACAGAAAGACACAATTATAGGTGCGTTAGGAAGTCTCTAAAGGAAGCTATCGATACAATAGCGGAGCGTTGGGGCGGGCATATCGTTAGAAACGGCTTTAGAATATCCGTATTGCAGAGTATAGGCGTAGATAACGGCATAACGATTGAGTATGGTAAAAACCTTAAATCGTTAACCGCAGATTATGACTTTAGCAACGTCTGCACGAAGATCCTGCCGGTAGGCAAGGACGGGCAGCTATTAGACTCGTTATATATATCATCATCTACGCAATACGATATACCTTTTACCAAGGTGGTATCGTTTACGCAGGAAGTAGAGCGAGACTATTACCCAAGTGATGAGGCATACATAGCGGCGTTAAAACTTGACCTGCGGCAGCAGGCCCAAGCGTACCTTGATAAATACTGCGTGCCTAACGTCAATTACACGCTAAACGGTAAGCCCGAAACGGTCAGCGATATAGGGGACATTATCCGCGTATATGATAAGACCCTTGGCATAGACATAACAACGCAGGTTATCAGTTATGAGTTTGACGCGATCACAGAAAGCTATAAGTCTCTACAGTTTGGCAACTTCCAAAAGACCCTTGGCGATCTGATAGGCGTTATCACTTACCAGGTAAAACAATCACTATAATAAGCGTGTTTTCCAAAAGAAGATGCGTTTATATAAAAAGCCCCTTATCGAAACTTTGCGGAGTAGACAAGGGGCTTCTATTATTTTATAATTGTAGCAAAATTGTAGCAAAAAAGTGGGTTAGTTGTGGTTAGGTTAAGTTTTTAAAAAGTCCGAAAACCCTTGTAAAATAAGGACTTTGGTTAGATATGGTTATGTTGTGAAAATAACAATATAGCCTCTCTGGTGCATCGTACCTTTTGGCCGAAAGGTACGCAATCATGCAGGGCGGCGGGGATTTTCCCCCGCCGTTTTTTTCATTTTGTAGCAAAATTGTAGCACTTTGTAGCGCGTTATGCCAATAAACGCTTGCCTGCTAATATCTCCTTGTCACGTTCGCGGACCTTTTCCACAATATGCAGGTAGATTTTTTTAGTAATAACGCTATCTTCGTGACCGAGACGGCGCGAAATGGTATCAATGCTTACACCCTCACCGAAAAGCAAGGATGCGTGCGTGTGTCTGAAAGCGTGCGGCGTGCGTCTGCTTCCTATAACGGCTTCCGTGACTTCCCTAACGTACTTATTGTACGCGCCGTAGGAAATATAATCACCTTTTGCGGAGTGGAAGAGAAGCGGAGACCTGCACCCCTCTAAAATATCCATGTTTCTATGGTATTGCCTTATTTCCTTGATCGCTTCCGCAAGCTCTGGTTGTATAAACACCTCACGGACGGAACAAGCCGTTTTTGGCGGGTGTATTTCCCCGGTTGTTAAGGAGTAAGTCTTGTTTACCGTGATATTTTCGCCCAGATCGGACACGGTGACGGCCATAGCCTCACCGATACGAAGCCCAGACAAGACCAAAAAGCGGGTCAGCAAGTACCATTGTGTTTGCGAGTGCTGCATATAGTTTAAAACGGCGGTAAGCTCCGCGCTTTCCAGGTACTTATCTTCGGGTTTTATGTAGTCTTCCGCTTGTTTGTCTACTTTGAACTTCTTTAGCTTGGCAAATACTGCGGGATCCTTTACAAGGTCCGTATCGTAGCCATAATTCAGCATGGCTTTTATACGTTTAATATACTCATTTAGTGTTATAGGGTTTTGAGTATAAGTTATGAGACTTTCGCGGATCCTGGAAGCGGTCAGTTTATCTAAAAGCGCATCCTCACCGATTAACGCCACGCACTTCTTTAGCGTAGATGCGTTTCTTTTGACCGTAGAGCTTCTATTTGTTACTGATTGATAATTTATATAGCTATCGTACAAATCTTTCAATCTGGGGCATTCTACGCGGTCAGAAACGGATGCTATTTTATTGTTTAGAGCTTCAAAAGCAACTTTTCGGAGTTTTGGGCTATCGGATCCCGCCAAGGTGACGGTTGCCACCTTTGTCTTACCGGTTAGAGGATCCTTATAGCGCTCACGGTATACGGTTTTATTGTTAGCTGCTGCCGTGCACCACATTTTAATCACTTCCTTTCTGTTTTCGCTTCCATTCCACAAAATAGATGTAGTTTACTACGTCTTTAAGCTCTTCTGGTGGCATTGTCGCAGTTTTGCGAAGTATTATAGTTAACAAGCGGTCAATCGGGTCTTCCTTTTCTTGCTTTATTTGATAATTAAGAGCCGTTTGCTCTACATGTTCCCATGGCTCTTCATTGTCACTCACCCAGCCGTCAATTTCCATTTGTACTGACGGTTCAAACACATAGCCCATTAACTCAACCGGGCTTATCCGCAGTACTGTAGCAAATTGCTCTATTTTTTCCTTTGAAAGCCCTATTTTGCCATTTTCTATACGCGAGATCATGCCTTTGTCAGCATATCCCATTTTCTGCGCTAATTGTTCCTGCGTCATATTAAGCTGCTGCCGCCGTTTTCTAATGTTGTCGTTTACGTTTCCCATTTTTACACCACCTTTCACAATAAATTTACCACAACAAACGACAAAATACAACAAAAACGAAAAAAATATTGACAAGTTGTACAACATGGAGTATATTTGCAATAGGTTGTACAACATATAGCAACCACAAAACTAAAGAAAGGAGTAAAAGTATGGTTGATTTAAAAAAACTGAATAGCACAATCAACCAGAGCGGGCTAAAACTTTCTGCGATATCCGATAAAATGGGCGTTAACCGTACTACTTTATACAACAAAGTAAGCGGCAAAACAGAGTTTAACGCGTCAGAGATCGAGGCCTTTGCAAAGGTCCTACACTTATCGGAAAAGGACAGAAACAGTATTTTTTTTGCAAAGCAGGTTGTAAAAGACACAACCTAAAAAGGGGGCGGTTGTAATTGAATGTAACAAAGGTAAGATATCGCCCTGCGGATTGGGTGACAAAGGCAGACGCGCAAAAGATCCTGCATTGTAGCCATAACACAATGGCAAAAATTATAGCAGAAATGGAGAGCCAAGTAGGCAGCAGGTACAAGTTAAAAGTTACCGCCGATGGTATCACGCACTCAAAGCTTATAGATCGGTTAGCACTTAACGACTATATGAGAAACCGTAAGGCCCTGCGTAACAAGATACCCGTACCGCCTTACAATCCTAAAGCGGAAGCGTGGGCGCTTGGCTACTATGACCAGGAAGTAAACGAGTTTTAAGAAAGGAATAGGGAACATGGAAGTAGAAAACGAGTTATTTAACGGGAAACCGTACCCGATCAGGGAGAAGCTCTTAAAGATTCAGACAGAACTTAAAGCGCCCAAGGGGCAAGTTAACAACTTCGGCGGATATAAGTACCGAAGCTGTGAGGATATCCTGGAAGCGGTAAAGCCGCTCTTAAAGGCTAATAACTGCGTGCTGACGATCGCGGACGAGATCGTACAAGTAGGCGAGCGGTACTATATCAAGGCCACGGCGACACTTAAGGACGTGGACGGGAGCACGGACATATATAACACGGCCTACGCTAGAGAGGAAGACAACAAGCGAGGCATGGACGCGTCACAGATCACCGGCACCGCTTCCAGCTATGCGAGGAAATACGCTTTAAACGGCCTTTTCTGCATAGATGATACCAAAGACGCAGACACGGACGAGCACGCCAAACAGACGGGCGAAGAAAAGCCTATAACACCTGCGCAGATCAAGACCTTAAAAAAGATCGCAGCAGAGCAGGGAAAGGAAATTGACGAGGCCGTTATTAAGAATTGGACGGCGAAGCAGGCGAGTGAGTTTATATCAAAGAACGGGGGCGGAAAATGAGCGTAAAAGAAGAGATCATAAAGCTTTTAAAAGAGACCAACCGCCCCGGCATGGATGACTTGTTGGAATACATGGAAGACGCAGGCTTTTACGATGCCCCGGCAAGCACAAGATACCACGGCGCAGAAAACGGAGCGCTTGCGGTCCATTCTTTGAACGTGTGCAACTGTGCAATAGATCTTGCTAACGCCTGGTGCGGTGAAGAGTGGGTTAAGGAGCATATCAATAGCATTATTATATGCGCCTTGCTTCACGATCTGGGCAAGGCGGGACAGTACGGCAAGCCACTTTATGTGGAAAACATACTTAAAAAGGGCAGATCGGAAGCGCAGCCTTTTAAACACAATGACGATTTATTGACGCTTGACCATGAGATAGTAAGCGTTATTGAGGCTTCAAAGTATATCCGCTTATCAGAGGAAGAGCAAAGGGCTATAGCATGGCATAACGGCCTATATGGAGTGTTTAAGTACGAGATACCAGGCAAGGAAACAATCTTATATATGCTTATCCACTTTGCGGATATGTGGGCAAGCAGAGTTATAGAAAGCGAGGTAAACGAGTGAATAAAACGATCCTTTTAGGAAGATTGACTAGAGACCCAGAGGTTAGATATACGCAGGCCGAAGAGCCTATGGCAATAGCCAAGTTTTCCTTGGCGGTGAATAGGAAGATCAAGAGAGACGGTGAGCCAGAGGCGGACTTTTTCAACGTTACGGCCTTTGGAGCACTTGGGAAGTTTGCAGAAAAGTACCTTAAGCGCGGTACGAAGATTGTATTGACCGGGCGGATCCAAAACGACAACTACACCAATAAGAACGGCGAAAAGGTTTATAGCGTGCAGATCATCGCGGAAGAAATCGACTTTGCCGAGAGCAAAAAGGCAGCAGACAACCAGGGAGCAGAAACAACGGACGGATGGCAAGAGATACCAGATGGGATAGAAAATTCTTTGCCGTTCAAGTAGTCGGAAAGGGGTAAAACATGGAAAAGATAACCAATATTGAGGAACTTATAGCGGATGCAAAGGCAGAGGAAGAGGTAAGAAGAGAGCAGGTGCAGGATGACCTTACAAACGCGCTTATGCGGTCATTTACCGCCAATCTGAACAAGGACGCAGAGAGCAAGGGCACAGAGAGCAAGGGCGCAAGCGTCACCATAAGCCTTGCGGAATATGTGCAGCTTAAGCAGATGGAGCTTGATTATGACCGGCTTTACTCCGCAGTCATGGAGAGCTTCGGCTTAAGCTACCACAACGATCACCTTATTATTTCAAAAGATGACATTATCTTGCAGACCTTTAAGGTATTGCACGCGGAAGAGTTTAAGGAGCTTGAGCAGGACATGGTAGACGAGTGGAACAAGGAGCACCCGGACGGAGAGGTAGAAGAAGATGACTAACGAGGAATTGGAAGAGATCAAGGAGCACTTCTGCGATGAATACTGCAGATGGCCGAGGGAGTACGACGAGGTAGAGGAAGGCATACCGCTATCAAGTACCGCTATCTGTGCACAATGCCCGATTGAGAGCTTGAGGGTGTAGCCTATGGACCTTTACGAAGAAGTCATGCGCTTAATGGGAGAGCTTACAGCGTCCATAAAGAAACTTCGCACAAACGGGGCTAATCTGGCAGAGGCGGAGCGCGATTATAAGATAACGCTTCGCCAAGAGGCCCTAAAGCTCCGCGCCGGTGATATGCCCGTAACATTGATTAACCAGGTCATATACGGAGTGCCTGCGGTTGCGGAAAAGAGGTTTAAAAGGGACGTGGAGCAGGCGAACTATGACACGAACAAAGAGTTTATCAACGTCACAAAGTTAAAATTGCGGATCCTGGAAGCACAAGTACAACGTGAGTATGGCATAGCGGGCAAGGGGGATATCTGAATGAAGCGTAGCTCTATTTTACAAGATAAACGCGTGTGTTATATCTGCGGCACGGAGCGCGGGCTGGAAACTCACCACGTATTTTTCGGAAGCGCGAACAGAAAGTTATCCGATCAAGACGGCTGCGTGGTGTATCTGTGCAGAAATCACCACACCGGCGGCGCGGGCGTGCATTTCAACAAGAAGATAGACAACACGATAAAAGAGCGGTGCCAACGCGCATGGATGGAAACATACGAGCTTACAGAAGCCGATTTTATCCGCCGATACGGGCGGAGTTACCTATAAGTGGTATATTTATACCTTTTACATACAAAAAGCCCAATACGGGCAGATTAAGGGGGTAAAAAGATGACGTTTAAAACGGTTGAGAACACGATAACGCAGATCCTGGAGAAGAACACCGCGGCAAGAAATGACGATATGCTTCTTTATGTGCACTATGTCTTCATAGTTATGCCCAAGGTTTCAATCGTACCAAACTGCATGGAAAAGGTTTTTAGTGATAGCCGCTACAGAATAGTAAACGGCGTAGCACCTTACGAGACAGTTAGCAGGATCCGCCGCAAGGTGCAAGAGATCCGCAGGGACTTAAGGCCCACGGAATACGCGAAGAACGAAAAGAGACGCGCAGAAAAAGAGTATAGGAAGTACGCAAAGGGGGTAAAGGAATGATACCGCTTGAACTTATCAAGCTTTTGCACAATTTGAAGGACCGCGACTTTGACGTAAACGGCCCTTACAAGATCGACGAGAACGAGGCACAGAGGATCATAGAAGCCATAGAACTTATGGCAACGAAAGGAAAAGAGGTGCGCGAGTGAGTGACGGTGTGATTATAACTATCATTATCTGCTTTACGCTTGTGCTAATCACCTACATAACGAAAGGCGGAGACAATGAAAAGCATTAGCTTCACAGTAGACGAAGCACCGGCAGGGAAGAAACGGCCAAAGTTTACCACAATAGGCGGATATGCGAGAAGCTACACACCTGCGGACACTTTAAACCATGAGCAATACGTTAAAGCGTGCTTTCTACAGAGTGCACGGAAGAAAATACCGCTAAAAGGTCCTTTATTCCCTGCAAAAACACCTTTAGCCGTGCGGATCACTTGTTATTATCCGATACCAAAGAGCACAAGCATAAGAAGATCGGAGCAGATGGCCGCAGGCGAGATCCTGCCGGTAGTGAAGCCAGACCTTGACAACGTGGCAAAGCTTATCCTTGACGCTTTAAACGGGGTAGCATGGCACGATGATAACCAAATAGCACGGCTTGAAATATCGAAAGTATACGGCGATAAACCGCATACTGACGTTGAGATAGAAACTATAGAGGGGGTTAACCATGAGTAAAGTATTCTATTGGCTTAAGTTGAAAAAAGATTTTTTCACAAATAAGGCCATGAAGAAACTGCGCAAGATCGCCGGCGGAGATACTTACACGGTGATATATTTAAAGCTTATGCTTTCAAGCCTTAATGATGACGGCTACTTGTATTACGATGGAGTAGAGCCGACTTTTAGCGAAGAGGTGGCGCTTGCGCTGGATGAAGACGCGGAAAACGTGAAAATAACGCTTTCTTTTTTGGAAAGTGTGGGGCTTCTGATCGACAAAGGCGAAAATACCTACTTTTTAACGCAAGTACCTTGCCTTGTTGGATCCGAAACGGATAAAGCGGAGATCATGCGCAGGAAAAGACAACGGGAAAGACTTGAAAATGGTAACAATGTTACCGCAGAGTTACCGAACGTTACCGAACGTTACACAGAGATAGAGAAAGAGATAGATAAAGAGAAAGAGATAGATACAGAGATAGAGGTTAGGGAAAAACGCAAGCGTTTTTCACCGCCCACGCTTGAAGAAGTACAAGCCTATTGTATCGAACGTGGTAACAACGTAGACGCGCAGCACTTCGTAGATCACTACACTTCTAACGGGTGGCTTGTCGGCAAGAACAAGATGCGAGATTGGAAAGCCGCCGTAAGGACCTGGGAGAAGAACAACTACGGAAGCACTCAAAAGACCGCTTACGACAATAACGATGATTTAGCGGCATGGGCAAGCAAGCCAGAAAGTGAGGTATGGTAACTTGAAGAAGCTAACCAAGATCATAGATATATTAGCCGTATTCTGTATGGCCTTTGCTATCGTTTTGACGGCTATATACCTTGTGGATATATCCAACGCCAATAAAGAGGTGGCGAACCTCAAAAAGCAGGTTATGAACCTTGAAACAGAGTACAAGGATATATCTACCAAGGCAGACGCACAGAAAGCGCAGAGTGATGGCAAGATAGATAAGTTAAAGGCCAAGATCGACAAGCTGGAAGCGGATAACCGGGAGCTTGAAAACAAAAACAAGGAACTTTGGACGGAAAACAACCACTTAAAGCTTGAGATCGAAGACCTTAAAGCACCTGCTGCCGAGGTTGTTGACCATACAACGCCGGTTGTAGAGTCGGAAGCTCCGCAGGGGATGGTAGAAGCCGCCGTTATTATCAAAGGCGATCATAGCACAATGACAGAGATAGACGAGAGCAACCCGGCACAGAAACCAGCACCGAGCGGTCCGCGACTTACAAGAGAAGCGGGCACGATCCAATTTGAGGGCCATTCAGAGACGTACTACAACCTTGATATGAGCGTAGTAGTGCAAGTGGCCCACGATAAGGGGATCGGTGGCGATTATTGGGTGCGAGAAGACGGCGCGAAGATGTTAGGTGAATATATCATGGTTGCGGCCTGCTATGACGTGCACCCATACGGATCGCTTGTAAATACTTCCCTTGGTATGGGTATCGTAGTAGACACGGGCGGCTTTATCGCCTGGAACCCATACAACACGGATTTAGCTACATCATGGTAGGGGGTGAGACGATGGCGAAGCGTTGGAACTTCCCCGTAAGGATGAAAGCGCCCTGCATGACCTGCGATAAAGTACCATGCGGAGCGTATCACGATCAATGCGAGGTATATAAGGAATTTAAGACCTAGATGGACGAGGAAAAGGAAAAGAAGCGGCTGGATAACGAACTTTACAACTTAAAAAAGGGATTTTGGGCAGATGCAAGGGAGACCGGGCTAAAGATCGGAAACAGAGCTTTAAGAGGGTAAAGATATGTATGGAATAATGCGCGGTGATATTGGTTTTTACTACAGTATCGAAAAAGAGTTTAAAAAGCCCTGCTTGTGGGTAGAGCGTGGGAACATAGCTTACAAAGTAGGACAGTTTAGCAACGAGGAAGCCGCCAAGGCCTTTTTAGAAGTTATCAACTTCGTATGCTTTAACAGAGGCGTAAAGCGGGTAAACTACACTTTTGACGAGTGGGAAAAGGAAGAGGGCGAGGAAAACGGATAAACAACAATTTGCTATATTTTCCGCAGCACTCCGCGCCTATTACCCAAAAGAAAGCATACTACCAAACGATAAAGTTATGGAGCTTTGGTACTTCCAACTTAAGGACATACCATACCAGGCGGCGCAGGATATGCTAAACAAGTGGGTAAAAGAAAACAAGTGGAGTCCGACTATAGCGGACATAAGGCAGCAGGTGGAAGCTATGACCTACGAGCGCAGGCTACAAGCTATCGTATTTAAGCGGCAAGGCTTGCTGGAAAAGGAGAAATAGAAATGAGATCACACGAGGAAATAAAGAACAACAGAGCATTATGGCTTACAACGTGCCTTATCAATGCCTATCAAGGATATATCACACTATCAAACGGCAAAAAGGGAACCATTATGGCAGCAAGAAACGAGGATGGATGGGAACATGTTTCTATATGCCTTTACAGGGAGAAAAAGCCAACGTGGGAAGATATGTGCGAGGTTAAAGACATATTTTGGGACGATGAAGAGCAAGTGGTACAGATACACCCACGCAAAAGCCAATATGTCAACATAGCCGAGGTTTTCCACCTTTGGAGGCCGGCAAACAGTGATTGGGAGATCATGAACGATTCAGAAAGGGTGAAAGAATGAGCAAATACATATACCAAAGCCCTAAAGAGTGTTCGAGGGCATTACAACTTATCATGGAGCAGACGGACAAGGAGAGCGAAACGCACAACGTACTTGAAACGGCTATCGGCTATCTGCTCACGCTTCAGATGAAATGTGACGATCGACAGAAAAAGATAGACACAGACAATGAGCGTTGGGAAGAATATAATGAACTCTACGCAGAAAGTGAGGAATAAAGAATGACACAAAGCAGAGCTGACGAGATTGTAAGAAAAGTTATTTATGCAAAATTTAATGTTATGCCCAAGATGAAAGATAGTGAAGAAGCATTCCATGTTGGTAGAATGATGGGGCAAATGCAAAGACAGCTAGAGATTGAGTTGTCGTTAGAAGTTGAGCCACATGAAAGTGAGGATAAGGATACTCCTAAACTTGTCATATATAGTGGAGATGGCTACGCTGACGGGTACATGGTTTATGATTATGCAGAATGCCCGAATTGTGGCAGAGAATTTGAGGAAGATCGCGACGAATGGGAAATGCCGTTCTGTTGCGCTTGCGGGCAAGCGTTGAAATGGGAGGAATAAGGAATGAATATAAAGGAATTGTTACAATTAAAAGAAGAAGATGTAATTTATGATGAGTCTGAAAAAATAGCCTATAATGTAATTAAAACATATAAAAGTGGAATACTTACTTATTGGGAATGGACTAATTCTTACGGCAGATTTATTGAGAACAAATTCTTAAAAAACGAAGAATTATTATGTGGAGATATAATACTTATATGAAGTAAAAATCATAAGCAGAAAGTGAGGTAAACAATGAGCGTAATGATTAAAAATCTTGATATGCCGATGGGATGTCAAAAATGCAAGTTTTTTCGCAAGCACATGTTTGGCAATGGCTTAGATTATTCATACTCTTGTATTTTAGGAGCAAAAGAATTTCCTATGCCGTGGATAAGACAAATGGATGAAAGAGCAAGCGATTGCCCTATCAAGTCATCAGAGCAAAACCATATTCTTGACAAGATAAGAGCCGAGTTTATAAACCGCTATCCTAAGAACTATGCGGGCGAACCTGAATTGGGCGGTGCAAGTTGTGTATTCAGTTTGAACAAAGTGCTTGAAATCATCGATAAGTATAAGGCAGAAAGTGAGGTGCCGGATGCCAAATAGCTTAAGATCAAAACTGTCAAAATTGAGATATAAGAGGCAAATAAGTGACGAGGAATACAAAGAGTTAACAGACAAATTGAGAGGTCATGACAAGGAGTTGCTTGCCAAGATAAAAGCCGAGATTGAGTCTATGGACTTTGATTTTGGAGATTATTATGACCATACAGATGAGATTATAGAAATGGTGTGTAAAGCTATCGACAAGTACAAGACAGAAGGTGAGGAAACATGACAGAAACACAAATGCATCACTTCATCTGTGCATTTTGTGACAATAAGAAATGCGCCCGAGGTACGGATAAGTGCGAGTTCGAGCAATGGAAGAGAAAACACAAAACAGAGAAAGGAGAGGATAAAAATGAACAAACAATGTAAATTCTGTATTCATAGTGATGTATGTACCTATAAAGAACATTATGAAGATGCTGTTGAACTTTATGAAAAGACAAAATATGAATGTGCTAAATATCCGTATTTTGTGTGCGATATAAGGTGTATTAAGTATCTTAAAAAGGTTAATCAACAGGAATGTGAAAAAGTAAATGTTAAAGATATTGAGAATGATTCCATAAAAATGGTAAAAAATGCAGAAGAAATCAAAGAATACCAAATAAAATCAAACGAAGATATTTTAAAAGGTTTTGAAGATTTTACTAAAATGATGTTCAAACAAGGACGGGCAGAAAGTGAGGAATAACTATGGCAGATATAGAATTAGTAATTAGAATACCCGAAGAAGAGTACAATATAATTAAAAAATTTAATGCACCTATGACTTGGGCGGAACATTTAATTGCCGCCGGAACTCCACTTCCGAAAGGTCACGGAAAAATAATTGATTATGGATATGTTGTGGATGCAATAGATGATTGGGTAAACGCAGAAGAATATAGATACACTAATGCAACTGATTATCTGAGAAAACGTGTTGCAAATACACCAACAATCATAGAAGCAGACACAGAAAGCAAGGTGCAGGAAATGACAAGAGATGAAGCAAAAAGCATATTATTCGACATGCTTGGAAATACAACAATTATCGAGCCAACCGAACAAAATCAAGCTATTTTAACTGCAATCAAAGCATTAGAACAAACAAAGTGGATTCCTGTTAGTGAGAGACCACCCGAAGATTTAGAGCCTGTAAACATTACATGGGTAAATCATAATCCCGAAAGTTATTATGCGGATATTAAGGATAAGCCATTTACGGCAACAGGTGTATATTTCAACGGACAATGGTATTGGTGGTCTACTCTCTGTGCCGACATTTTAGCAGAATATAGCCACAATTATGATGATGTTATTGACGAGGATATCGAAATTATTGCATGGCAGCCACTACCAGAGCCATATAAGGCAGAAAGTGAGGATGCGGAATGAGCAAATGGATAGCTGAATTTGATTTGGAAGATGGCGATACAATGCCCGAACATATGGAATTAGAGTATAAAGGAGCTATAATTGATTTTCACTGCAAGCCATTAGAGCAACAGCCTGTTCTTGACAAGATAAGAGCCGAGATTGAAGCAATCGAAGTAGCTTATGGATTCGATAAAGCTACAAAGTACGGAAACAAGAACGCAGAACAGCAAAGTTTGAGTTATAGCACAATGATGATGTATGAGGTAGCTAGTATTATTGATGATATAAAAGAAATCATCGACAAGTACAGAGAAAGTGAGGAGTAAAAAATGAACATTGACAGAGCAATAACAATCGAAATGAAGACGGCGGAGACCTTCGAAGGCTTGGCGGAAGTCTTCGAAAAGTACGGGGAGACGAAACACGCCGAGAAATGCAGAGGCGGAGCAAAAGAGCACCTGGAGCTTGCAGACTGGCTTAAGGATCTAAATGGGATTATTGCAGAGTAGGGGGTGAAGCCGTGAAAACAAAGTATAAAGTCCCTTGGCACGTGCGCCAGTACGTCAAGAAGGAGCTTATGGACTATAAGAGCAATAAAAGGCTTATTGCCAAGTACAAAGGCGACACCAGGGGCTTACTACTTGCACAAAGTAGGATTAACCACATAGAAAACGTGTTTGAACGGCTAAATAAGGAAGACCGCGAGGCGGCGGAAGCGATCTTTATAGACCACTACACCCAAGCAGGCGCAGAAGTGGCAAAAGGGATCAGCTATACCGCATACTATAATGCTATGGCAAAGATAATATACCTTACGGCCGTGGAAATGGAATTGCTATAAAAAGATACGAATTTTAGCGTGTATGCCGGTGCTAAAATAGAAAAGAAAGGGGGTTTTATAATGGCATACGCAGAAACCATCATAAACAAAGCTAAAAGCTATGTGGGCTATAAGGAAAGCCCGCCAAATTCAAATTCATGCGTCTTTAATCGTGATTTTTACGGTTATAACGTGAGCGGGGCCGCTTATCCGTGGTGCTGCACGTTCGTTTGGGATATTTTCAGAATGTGCGGAGCTTCAAGCCTATTCTACAATGGAAACAAGACCGCATCCTGCACGGCGGTACTTAAATGGGGCAAGGATAGCGGGCAGATCGTAAAAGACGGCCAAGCAGGGGATCTAATCCTTTTCGATTGGGACGGAAGCGGAGACGCGGACCATATCGGCTTCATTGAGTGCAGAAACGCAGACGGAAGCTACACCACGATAGAGGGCAACACCCAGATAAGCGGAGATCAGAGCAACGGCGGCGAGGTTATGGAGCGAAAGCGCAATAGTTGTATAAGAGCTATTATACGGCCTAAATATGAGGTCGATTATCTGGAGTATAGGGTTACGTTCAAGGCGTTGGATATCTTCCTTGGCAGATTGACGGTGGAACGGCAGGAACAACCGGGCAGAGTAAGAGACTTGAAGCGTTACAGTTTGACCCAAAGAGCGAGATAACGGCGATTTGCCATTGTCAAAGCTATGGAGATATGAAACCCGTTTACGCGGGGAATATCTGCGGAACTGTCGGAGAAAGTAAGCGCATGGAGTCTATAAATCTTGAAGCGCCGTACAAGATTGAATACCGAGTGCACCAGCAGGGGATCGGGTGGACTTCCTGGGTGGAAAACGGTACCTGGTGCGGAGTAAAAGGACAGAGTAAGAGGCTTGAAGCTATCGAAGTAAGGAGAGTGAGTTAAAGTGAAAATGAGCAACCGCGTATATGATATTCTCAAATATATAGCGTTAACCGTATTGCCTGCGCTTGCGACCTTGATAATTGCAATCGGTGGTATATGGGGTATTCCATACACCGAGGCAATAGCGGCAACCGTGACGGCTATAGATACGTTTTTAGGCGCTTTGCTTGGGATATCGTCAAAGAATTACGCAAAGGGTGGCGAAGATGGACCTAAAGAGTTGTAGCAGGTGCGGACGGATCCACGCAAGATCGCAGAAGTGTCCTATAAGCAGGACATACAACAGAACGGAAGAAGATAGACTGCATAATACGTGGGCATGGACTAAAAAGGCCAAGCAGATCAAGGAAGACGCTAACGGGCTTTGCGAAGTATGCAAGGCCCAAGGCGTTTACACCTATGACGGCCTAGAGGTGCACCACATTACTAAATTGCGGGATGATCCTAGAGGACTACTTGAAGACGATAACCTTGTATGCTTATGCGTGTATCATCATAAGCAGGCAGACGCTGGAGAGATAGAAGTGGACTACCTGCGGAGCTTGGCAAGGGAAAGGGGCAAGCTATGACAATAGCAGAGTGTATCAACGTTTTACTGATAATTG
>Ga0247611_10004079_pt1 | contig 20680 bp, 22 predicted proteins | sample 177DNAGHGhighgp2_FD_192422 | JGI IMG/M metagenome (GOLD analysis project Ga0247611, IMG submission 192422) | Sheep rumen microbial communities from Palmerston North, Manawatu-Wanganui, New Zealand - 1770 DNA GHGhigh gp2 | ecosystem: Host-associated > Mammals > Digestive system > Stomach > Rumen...
GACGACGATGGAACTCCACCCGAAGTATATGCAAAAAAATTGTATAATATTCTTGAAAAAGAAATACACGGAAAGGGAAGAATCGTAAAAAATATAATTGTTAATATACTTAAAGTTATAGGAAATATCATATTATTCCCTATTAAAATAATTTTAACTATTTTAGTTGCTATTTTCTTTTCAAAGAAAATGTGTCGAAAGGTAGTTAAAAAGATTTGGTATAAAAAACACTAAAATTTTAAGTTGTTAATATACCAATACAACTAATTAAATGTATCCGTTGTGATACCTAAAAATATAGGGTCAGTAGTACCCAAAAAATTAAGTAAGTGTCTTAGTACACAAAAGGAGAAATAAACAATGTCAGAAACAAACAATTACTCTCTCGTTAATGACGATGTGTTCGATGCATTCGTCGCAAAAGCCAAGGAAGATGCAGAAAAAGAAAAGAACAGAAACAACGGCTCATCTTTCACCCCACGAGAATACGAACAGGTAAAGTGGGTAGGTCTTGAAGAATCTCAGCCAAAAATTATTCGTATTGTAGGTGCTCCACCTTCTTCTATGATTGGTGGTAGACCAACTCAACCAACTGACGCACAGGAAATTTGGTTCTCTACTATTAAAGACGATAATGGAAAGAGAATGCAGTTGAAGTTGCCACCAAAGGCAGATAAATTGCAGGACTCACACATTATGTGGAGAATTATCAATGCTGTTAAGGAAGTTGAGTGGATTAAGAATCCAGCACCTGGTCAGGAAAAGAAACGTTTTAAGAACGCAGGAAAGCCTTGGTTTGAAACCGTAGTTCACGGTGGATTTGACCCAGTACAGGAAGAGTTCCAGTACAAGATTTCTAAGGGCTGGCAAGGTCAGGAAGTTGTAATTATGAACGTTATTGACCGTGAAGATAATTGGTGTAGAGAGAACAAACATACAAAACTTCTTTCTAAGAAAGTTAATACTTCTAAGGACGGAACAACTGAATATCCAACAGTAGGTGTACCTTCTTATGGATTTATTACTCAGTTGGCAAATCTTATCGGAAGATATGGTTCTTGGGAAAAATATGACTTGGCTATTCGTAGAACAGGTCAGACAAACCCTCCATATGAGGTAAAGGCTGCAACTATTTTTGCAAATGCTGGCTTAGCCGAGTCAGAAATTGGTACAGTAAAAATGGGATTCATTTCTAAAGAAGGAACCCTTACAGACGAAGAAAAGTCTTGGGCAAGATATGAAATCTCTAAATTATATGCACCTACAACTTATAACAAGATTTTAACACATCTTGGTGCAACTATTAAGGCAATTGACGCAGACCTTAGAACAAACTTCTTTGAAGAAATACAGGGTCTTGCAGAACAGGAAAAGAAGGAGTTTGAAGAAAAGTATGGTACTTCTGCCAATGTAGAAGTAAGTGATGAGCCTGCTACAGACGACTCAGAACTTTCACCACTTGATGAATCAAGTATTCTTGCTGCACCTAGTAATGTAAGTACTGCTGCAACTGCAACTCCTACAACACCAGCAGCAACTGAAAAGCCTGCCCCAACAGTAACTCGTACTTTTGCTGCACCTAGTTCTACACCTGCAACTTATAATGCTGGATTGTCAGCAGATAAAATTGCATTGTTAAAGGGTTGGTCATCTTTAACGCCAGAGGAACAGGCACAGATTAAGGACGTAGTTCTTAATGCAGACGGTACAATTAAGGAAGTTGTATACTCTGAAACTTCTGCACCTACAATACAGTGTATTGACGCACAGGGTCAGGGTTGTGGATACTTTAGTCCATCTGACTTCTCACATTGCCCAGTTTGTGGTGCTTCTTACATAGACGAATAATGTAAGTTTGAATTAAAAATGTATTTTACAACCCATAGGCTAGACACCTATGGGTTTTTTGTTATGTTAATATATATTATATGCAAAGCAATAGAGGTGGTATACCTATGGACGAAAAGTCCTTGAAAGAGTGGCAACAAGCTTTTCAAGACATAGAAGACTCTATAAAAGGTATATATGAGGAAGAAAAACCAAAACGGTCAAAAAAGTCGGATGTCCCAGCAGAGACTAATTCTGTGAGAAAAAGTAAAGTTAAAAATAAAAAATAAATTGAAACTTTTCGTTAATATATAAACATTACAAAATATTATTCAGGAGTACATTTTGAAGTTAACTACAGAACAGAAAAATTATTTTTTGACTTATGTTAAAAACCATAAGCACGAATTGACCCCAGCGACTATGAGAATGGGGTATGAGGGTCCAGATATGCCTGACCCTCTTGAGTCGGAAAGAAACATTAGGAGAGAAGGAAATCATATATATTTTTATGACTATGTAGACGTAGAGTCTCAACTTATCTTGGAAAAAATGCTCAAGAGATGTTCCCTTGAACTTCTCTCTGACCATGTTGGTGAAATTATGAATGGTGAATTGTCAGAAACAGTTGTAATTCATCTTCATAGCCCAGGGGGACTTGGTCACTCTGGATTTGCACTTTATGACTTTATTAAAAGTTCAAAGTTGCCTATTACTTGTGTAGTAAGTGGACTTTGTGCCTCAGCCGCAACATTAATTATGTTGGCTTGTGAGAATAGAGTTATGTCACCAAGTAGTACATTCCTTATGCACCAATGTTCATGGGGTGGGTATGGTGAAAATCGTTATATGCAGGATTTGGCGTATAATGCAAAAAGAAGTATGCAGGTGTTAATCAATATTTATATGAAAGAAACACACATTGCAGAAAAAGATGAAAATGGAAATCCTTTAACTAAAGAACAGAGAGCAAAGAGAATTGCCGATATGTTAGAACACGATATCGAATTTACAAGAGACGAGTGTGTTGAATACGGTATTATTCGCAAACCTAAACAGGACGTAGAACTTTCTGACGAAAGAGTAGAAATCCTTAACAGTTTTATGGATAAACTTCTTCAAGAGCAGGTAGAAGAAAATGCTGCAATGGACGCAGTAGGTGAAGTTTGTTGTAAATGTGCCGAAGAAATGGGTGAAGTAGAACTTACTCCAGAAAGTTTGAATAAATTACAGACTGTTGCGGCTGCTCTTATTGAAGAGCAGAAGAAAGCAAAAGAAAAAGAAGAACAGAAAAAAGCCAGAGAAAAGGCTAAAGTAGAAAAAGAAAAGACTGTGGCAAAGAAATCAACCACTAAGAAAACAGAAACAAAGACTGCAGAAAAGCCTGCAACAAAAAAGGCAACCAAACCTAAGACTTCTAAGAAAGAAGAAAAATAATTAAATATATAAAAAGAGGTATGGAAACATACCTCTTTTCTTTTTTAAAGACTAATATAGTATGACTGATAAAGAAATAGAAAACCTAAAGTTTATGAGTATTGGCAGTAATTGCTATGGAATGGCATATATGGGGGAACAGAGGGTTCGAGGGCCCATAGATAATGTCTTGGCAACAAAAGGATTAACAAGCACAATTTCTTTATTTAATGGTACTTTAGAGAATGAAATATTAAATACTATACCAAAAGAATACGCAAAAACAAATCCTAGCCAAAATGATATTACTTTTAGGTACGAAAACTTTTGGGTTGTACATAATGACGTAAGAACAGATAAGTTCAAAGAAGAGTTCCATAAAAGAATTCAAAACTTTAATGATTTCTATAAAAATATAAAATTACCTGAATATTGGTTTATATATAATCTTGGGCAATTTGATGTAAAGTTTTCCGCAGGAGTAGGCAGAGGTGAAAACACTGAAATTCCTACTGAATATTTCCTTAGTGGATTAGATTATATGAAAAAACTAGGATTAACAAATAAAATTATTTTTGTAGGAAATCTTCATAGTATCCCTAGAACCAATTTTGCAAAGTTTAATAGTAGTATTATAAAAGAAATGGTTCCTTACTATGTAAATATTACAGATATTTGTTTACCAAGACCAGAAAAAAATCAAATAGAGTTTAAAAAATACTTAGTTACATTGAATCCCTAGGTCATTTAAATACTTTAATTTTTCTGGTGTTTTAGTGCATCTTCTAAAAAAGTAGTCTAAAGATATAGACTGAACAGCAGATTCATGATTCCCACGTTTGAGTTTAGATTCTATAAATTCAGAAAGTGTTTTTGTACAATAATGTCGAATATATGCGTCTTCCCAGTCTATAGTCTTTATTTTATTATAAGTTCCTTTAGGTAAGAGTCTTCCTTTAGAATCTAATTGTATCAAGTCATTAACATATTTATCTGGGAAGTGACTTGAAACATTAAAACCTAAATAATTTGATTTGCAATTAAATATACTTTTAGTATAAATATCCCCTTGCCAATTATAGTAAGATGATATAGGGACTTTTATTCTGTCATAAATTGGAATACTTTTATCCCCAAAAATAATATTATCATCCCCAAATGACTTCCAATTAAATTTTATAACGTCAAAGTATTTATTAAACTTTTTTTGAGATAGGAAGTCTTTTATATTAGAAAATTTCTCCATAGTAAAAAACTCGTCCAAGTCTAGTATTAAACAATAGTCCCACGAGTCTTTATATTTACCCAGAAAGTCATTATATGCAGAAATCTGATATCTGGACTCTTTATGTACATTTATTATTTCAACATTATTTAATAATTGCGGTTCAATTCTTGTTCCTACAAATTCATAACCGTCAGTATTATTATCATATAAATAAATTCTGTCAATGCCTAGGTTAAGATGATATTTTACCCAGTCATTGATATAGTCATTTTCCATTTTAGCAATTGCTATAAGACAAACTCTCATTTTATACCTCATAAATACTTTTTTTTGGATATTGCTTTTCAAAAGCTTTTTGTATTTTCATAAAGTCTTCTTCCTTAGCAATATCAGTATCATTACAACAAATTGCTCTTGTCCTGGCATTTCCGTCAGGTTCTTCAATTGACTTAATAATATTACTTGTATCCTTACCAATTTGAAAATACCTAAATCTAAATGTTTCAAAAGAACCTCTATCATGGAACAGTGCATACTCAGTAAATAAATATTGATTAAGATTGTTTGCAGCCCTAAATCTTGTAATTGACTGCAATATCTCTTTTTCATATAATGCGTATACCTGTTTATTTATAGACTTAAACATTGGCTTACCAATATGTTGTAGCTCATAAAGTTGATTAGGTACAACATACTTATTTAAGTACTCTGGCTTATCTCTAGCCGCAAGTTTCAATGTGTTTATTGGGATTTGCGCCCAAACTTTATTTATATCATTCTCGTGCCATAATTTTCTAATACTCAAGTCTGACCTTAACCTATTATCGTCTGTAAAATAAAATTTCGGTTTCAAAATATAGTTTGCATATACATCGTCATTTGAGTAAATAAATTTTTCTGAAAGACCAAAAATATTGTGTATAAACATTTCAATAGTACAACTATTAAATGTTGGCAAATATTCCTTTGGTATAATATCTTCATGTAGGACAATATGAACTGCGTCAGTATCTACCCAAGAAGGAACTTGGTCCATACTGGATACTATCATATGTACTGTACCTATCCAAGGCATCCATTTTTCAATAGACCTAAACTTGTATTTTAATAGTTCTTCGTGCCCTTGGAAACGTACATTATCATTTTCTGTAAGACTTGTATTCTTGTATTTAGCGTACTCTTTAATCCAACTTGGGCTAGTACAGTCTACATATGGGAATACATAGTCTATCTTATCTTCTCGATTTAAAATACCCTCAAATAATTTTATAGTATAGCCTCTGAGATAATTAAAGTTACTATTATTTTTCAATTCCTCTAATAATAATTTTAAGCTCTTTATTATTTTTATACGCCTTACTGAGGATAAACTACTATGTGATAGTGAGTTTGGAGTAAAGGTATAATTATATAATTTATCTGCAATGGATAAAATCTTACCACTTATACAATATGCCTTTATATTAAGAATTGTATCTTCACACATATCACAGTCTGCAAATTTAATATTATTATTTTTTAGTAAGCTTGCTTTATATATCTTATCCCAACAATGACCAATATCGTATAATGGTTCAGACAATATTTTTTTATCTGACGGTGTATAAACTCCTGGGTCTCCTAAATGCCAATGTCTCCAAGGTACCCCATCTTTCATAACATTTACGGCACATTGTACTATTTCTACATTGTGTTTTTCTGCAGCCTCAATTGCAACAGAATATCTATTTGGCTGGATAGTATCGTCTGAGTCAACAAAACCTATCCATTCCCCTTTTGCAAGGTATATACCTAAGTTTCTGCAGTCTCCTGGACCACTATTATATTTGTGGACTACCTTAAATCTTTTATCTTGAACTACAAATGCCTCACATACCTCTCCTGAACGGTCGGTGCTACCGTCGTCTATGAGGATACACTCCCAATCATTAAAAGTTTGAGACTTGATACTGTTTAAACAAGGGATTAACTTTTTTTCACAATTATAAACTGGTACAACAATACTAACTTTTGGATTTTTCATACTTTACAATTAGTCTTTTAAAAACTGTTAATATATAAATGTACTACTATATTAATGTATAGTAAATTTTTGTATAGTAATTTTTGAGAGGACTAAAAACTGTGTATAAAGCAATATTGATTGATATGTTTAATTTAGGGTATAGACTTCATAAGAAAAATACCGACTATAAGTTAACTGCAAATGCAGTAATAAACTTTATAAATGACGAAGTTGACCCTAGGGTTGAAGCAACAGGTAGTATATACTTACTTTTTGACCCTTTACCTAAAAGTGATTTGGGCATGAATAAAAACTTCAAGTACCACCCAACAAGACAACAGATATCCAGTGGATATAAATCCCACCGAGAGAAAAACCCTGTAGTATATGATGCAATGAATACTTTAAGAAAGTATTACACCTATAAAGGAGAAAGATATAAAACTGTAATTTGTAATAGCCTGGAGGCGGACGACTTTGTAGAGGGTATTTTACAAATAGAAAATAAAGGTAATATCGCACTTGTAACTACTGATTCTGACTGGTCAAGATATATTTCTGATAGAGTAGAAATGATAAATAAAGGATTTAATAATCCTTATACAAAGGAAGACTATTATAAAGAATTTAAAATGAATCCTACCATTACAGTAATTACATTAAAGAAAGCCTTATATGGAGATGAATCTGACGAAATAAAGTCGGTAGTAAGTTCATTAGGAAAAAAATTAAATTTTTATACTGACGTAGATACTGTAATAAATGCAATGTTAACTGAAATATCTAGAGACAATACCCCTTTAGACGAAGTCATAGACAAGTTTAAAAGAATGGTTTTTATTGACCTTATACAAAATCATGACAGAGACAATTTTGAAGAATTAGCATATACTTTAATGTCAGCAGACAGTGATAATGGATATAATTTGGGAATTTGGGAAACGTTCCTTAATAATATTAGAATTATTAAATGCAGATGTTTGGATGTAACAAAATATATTCATTGGAAAAATGAAGATAAGGGATATAATACTTTAATGGATACAAACCTTGGAAGAATAAAAAGAACTAACAAAAGTCATAAAGTAGTATTTGGACTTAAAAAATAAAATTAAAAACCCCAACAAATTGTTGGGGTTTCTTTTTATAAAGATAGTCCTTCCTGGATTTGTTTTTGTAGGAACTGTCGATACTTAGAAATTTCGGGTTCCAAGTTTTCGTGAAGTAAGAAACTTCTCATTAAAAGACCTTGAAGTTTTTGAGTATCTTCTGTCACATGAAACAATGGTGGTAATGGGCTATTATTATGAAGGTCAGTTTCTGTAAATACTCCAATCTTTATCTTTGAGTCTTCAAAAACTTTAATCCCCGGTAATTTTTCAATTACGTATTTTGTATATTCAGTAATTCTTTTAAGTCTTTCAAACTCATAATTTTCACTTGGGTATCTACGAAGAGTATTATTCTTATCAATAAAAACTAAAGGTGCAGTATTTTTAAATAAAATTAGTTTTTCAATACCCCAATTATTTTTAATATATTCTATTAAAATATCCAAAGACTGATATACTAATTCGTCAGTAATTACTGCTTTTTCTATTATCAATTCAGGTAAAACTGTTTTAAGGTATTCATAACAGCCTGGTGACTGTGAATTTACAGAATAAACTGACCTATTGTTGTAAGAAATTTTATAGGTCTCAAAAACCAATGTAGGTAAGTCCAATATTATATAGTCGGGGTTCAAAGATTCTATTGTAGATAGAAATCTTTTATTTAAGTCATACTGCATTGTCTTTCTAGTAAATCCCGCAGTTTCGTCGTGACCCATAATAGTCGGCAAATTAATAAAATACTTGTATGGAATTTCTAATCCTGGCTTAGTAATATCTAATAGACAAGGAAAAAAACAATATGGTTCTACTATGATATCATTATCGACTGCTGCGTTTTTTACTGCATTTCTAGGATTACAACCACCTAATATAGAGACTTTCATATAAAATTAGTAAGCTAGTCAATATTTTCTATACCTGATTTGGTCCAAATATCTGAGTTCTTACAAAATTCGTATTCTTTTATTGTTAAAGGATGACTCCCCCCAATACCTATAGGTTTAGCTAAATGTATATCAACGTTTATACCTTTGTTGTGCCAAAAGTCTTTAACATTAGGTACTTGATATAGCACTGGTAAACTTATTGTACATATTACCCTATCTAAAAGTTTTTTAGAATTTAAGTATTCTGTGTTTTCTATAACTTTATTAAAATCTCCACCTCTTACAATCTTATAGCCCGCTTCATTAATACTATCTATTGAAACACAAATACTGATATTTATACCACTTTTAATTTTTATCTGTTCTAATTTATCAATATATTCTTTATCTAGAAGAGTACCATTCGTAATAAAATTTACTTGTTTAGCGTCTCTAATTGTCAATGTCTCTAAAAATTCTAATAGTCTATCTTTATATAAGAAAGGTTCACCAGCAGTTGTAAATTCTAATATATCAAGATTTAAATTTCGACATTTATTAAGAACCTTATAATATATTTCTGTCTCCAACTTATCTATTATTATATCTTTTCTACACATTCTACAATGTAGATTACAACTTTTATCGAGAGATATATTCAAGTATTTTAATTCTTTTCCAATACAGTTGCAAGGAAAAACACAACTTAATGTGTCTGGTTTTTTAGAAAAATTAAGGGGTTGGCGTCGTATATTATTAAGATATTCTAGTACCTTATTATCAGGCATATTAAGGAATCCATTAACTTTTATTCTCCCAAAAGGATATCGATGGTTTTCTGTTGCATAATAACAACAAGGGAAAAATAGCAAATCAATATTATTTATATCATATAAGCCCGCATAGTCATATTGTATAAAAATTCCTCTTTCTTTAAATACACAAGTGCTTTCCATAGTAAATTAGCATATGACTTTAAATCCTAAGTTTTGATTCTGTCACCTAATTAATATTAAATTAAGAAGACCACCTTTTAGGTGGTCTTTTATTTTATTTTTATTTTGTGTCTGTCGACTCGTCTTTGTGCATTAGACTTTCTTGGCTTGCCCTTACTCTATTTCTTTCTTCAATTTGAGTAATTGCCTTTTTCTTAATATCTGACTTTTCGTCAATACCAAACTCTTCCCTAAGAACTGCTTTCTGTTCAAGCTGTTCGTCAGTAAACATCTTATCATATACTACAGAAACTTCTTTAATATAAATTACAGAATATTCTGAGTATGCAGACATTCCTGTTGCAGGGTTTGTAGTTACTTTAATACCCTTAAAGTAAATGCCGTCGTCTGAATTATTAAGAACAGGAAGTTCTTTAACTTCACGTTTCTTTACGTCTGGTTCGTATAATGGGTTTTCAAAGAAAAGTTCTGTCTCTACCATAGACTTAATAGAATTAAAATCCTGTGGCATTTTAATTTCTTTTGTTGGCCCATTTACAGAAGTTGAATAAAGTATACTGATATTATCATATGGTCTATTTGTAGTAAATACAACTTTAATAGACTTGATTGCTGCAGCATTACTGATATATCCCGCACCAATATCCGCCTCATTTAAAAACACTGGATAAGCGGGAATAATTTTATAATTACTTGGAGAGTATTCAGGCACGCCCTTTGCCATAAATCTAAATCCCTTTTCATTAGGCTGTAAAATTACAAGCTTATCTTTTGTGAACCATCCACTGTCGGAAGTAATTTCAAAGTTAGAAACAAAATCATATTCTTCAAGATTTGCACTAACGTCAGACTTAATAAGTACTGATTCTTCCGCAAAAACTGCAGTAGCAAGTACTACTGCAAATAACAAAGTAATTAGCTTTTTCAATTTATTATCTCCTTAACTTTTAATATGCCTATTCATTCTTTTCTTAAAATTGTCAATTACATCAGGGTGGGCGATATAGACTTCATATCTATCTTCTAGGTCTGCCTCTTCTGATTCACTTTTATTATAGTGTCCCTCTGCTACAGAATCAATAATAACTGACCTCTTACCTTTCGGTAAGTTTAATCTTATAAAAGGCATACCTTCTCGTGCAGTTTCATAGAATACTTCATATAAACCGTCCATAGCAGAAGTACTATTTTTTTCTAAACTCCACCACGAAAAAGTTCCGTCATACCTAGAGACATGATAAAAACATTTTTCATCTAATGTTGAAAAACATATATCACCCTCTCTAATTGAGACACCTCTGACAAGTTTAAATTCGTCAAAATCTGCAATTTCAAAAAATGCCTTTAACGCAGTTTTGAGTTCTTCACTGTTTATTTTCTTTATAAAGTACATTGTTATTTCTCCTTAATAGTTAGGTCTATATTTTGACATATAGTATACTTTTATTCTTCGTAATTTTCACCCTCAGTTTCTTTAAGGTACTCATATGCCTCTCTAGGGTATCTAAAAAATCCTATAGTTCCTGGCATCCATTTTTCCACCATACAGGCTGCATAGTCATTTACTGTAATAACTCTATCACATACTTTGTATTTTTCTGGGCGTTTACTCTTTGGTGGGAGGATAACACAACTACAAAAAATTGGCATATACTTCCCAGGCTTAATTTTCTTACTAGATTTTGTCTTCTTTTCTTCCATACATTTCCCCTATTCATTAGGATGCAGGTCATTCCATTTCGGTACACCCTCAATCCCTAATTGACTAAATAATGCTTCAAGAACTGGCACTGCAATAGAATTACCCGCTTGTCTCCAAAGGGCTACGTCACCATTTACCTGTGCAGCCTTATCACAGTCTTCGTCAGTAAATCCCATAAGTCTCCAACACTCTTTTGGTATAAGTTTTCTTACACGAATAGACTCTTCTGTAGGTGGCTCACCGCTAGGGTCTTCGGGATTTAATAATTCCCTATCTGACTCAATAACATAATTATCTTTTTGAACAGTTGTAAGTGTACCACATATCTTTTCTGCTTTTGGTTCTAATCTCTGTTCCCATTTTTTATCTTCTGGTTTTTTACTTCTATCACTAGGGTCTTCGGGGTTTCTTCCCCTCATACCAGCAATTCTACTTACTACATTTCTATCGTTTTCCATAACTTTTAATCTAAAGGTACAAGTTAATGTTGGTGCAAGATTTTTATTATAAACCCTACAGTCACGAGTGGTATTATAATTATCGTCAATATACATTGGTTCCATTATAGATATCCTCTCGTTTTCAAATTTTTTACCATTTTATCAGTAACCTCATTATCCAAATAATACTTTTCATCAATAGGACCTTTTTCAAGGTAGTCGTCGATAGTTTTATTTAATGGGATTTTATTTGGAAACTTGAAGTCCCACTCACCAAGGATACTAACCATAAAACATCTTACTCTATTCTGACCTAAATTATAGTCTTTTGCATTAAGGTCTTTATAAAAGTTGGAATACCCTTTTTCTTTAAGATAGTTAATCCAAATATTAAAGTCGTCAATGTTGTGGTCATTATGAACCTGTGCAACATTCTCCATTATAAGTATTTGAGGTAAACATTTATTTTCTTCACATTCATCAATAAGTCTTTGTACTTCCCAAAGAAGTGAAGAAGTGGTACCTGAATCTCGTTTCATACCTTTTCTCTTACCTGCCAAAGAGAGTGCCTGACAAGGGAAAGAATAAAACATAATATACTCATATTTATCTTTTTCTACAATCCCCAAGTCTTCTGCATGAACGTTTCTGATATCTAATGCAGGAAAGTTTGTGCCGTGAATGGCATTGAAAGAATTTTTTGCTTTTTCGTCAAACTCTACTAGTCTATAACTTTCATAATTGGCACCGATATTTCTCATTGCCATAGATTGAGAACCGACACCGCCAAATAATTCTATAAGTCTAATAGGTTTATTAATTTTATATTCTGGCTTTTTATAGGCTTTTATGCCAAAAAGAAAGTCTCCCATAGTTGTTAACTAAACCTCCATAATATATTATATTAACGTCTCTATTTTTTCAAATGACTCAGATAAGGTATTAGAGCTATGTGTATTTTTATACAAGTTCTGATTAGAAGAACCTCTTAAAGGTATATTTTTACATTTGAGTTTTTCTTCAAATCTACCGTCAATAAGGTAATCAATTTTAGAAAGAATCTTTTCTGTTAAAGCCTCGTCTTCGTCTGCGTCACCATTAAGTAATTCTTGGAATGTATAACCTGTCCAAATATATATTTTTGTTTCGGGTGAGGCAGCCTTTACTTGTTCAATAAGTGCAAGTATGATATTCTTGTTCTTTTTATAGAAAGGCTCACCACCAAGGATAGATAGATTTCTTACAATACCGTCTTCATTTATCAAAGAAATTACTTTTTCAATATAGTCATTTGGCAAGTCATATCCACCCTCTTCATCCCAAGTCTGAGGGTTTTGACAACCTTTGCAGTGAAAAGGACATCCTTGACACCAGAAAGAAACTGCAATACCGTCTAAAGAGTCTGCTATGTCGTCTTTAAGAATTCCCGCAAATTTCAAGTTTATCTCCTTAATCCAAAGATAGGTTTAGGAGAGTCTGGCTCTTTTTGAATAGTTTCTATCTCAGTAGAGTCTACTCCTATCCTATCTGACGCAATATCAAAGTACTCTTTAACTAGTTCAATACCAATGAAATTACGTTTTAGGTTCTTGCAAGCTACCCCAGTTGTTCCCGACCCCATAAAACAGTCTAATACTGTGTCTCCCTCTTTTGAGGAGTTTCTTACAAAACGTTCCATAAACTCCAATGGTTTAATGGTTGGATGTTTATATAATTTTTTATCTTTTTGATTAATAGGTGCAATAAAAAATGTCTGTGCGTCCTGATAACTTTGAGGCTGGCAATATCCGCCCTTTCTAAAATAAAGACAATATTCTGTATCTGACAGGTACTTATTACTATAAGTAGGCAGTGCATTATTTTTATGCCAGCTTATAATATCAAACTTGCAGCCCAAGTTATTTACATAGAAATTAAAATACTTTGGTATCTGTACCTTATTGCACCAAATATAAATATTTATCTTTTTCATAACCCGGACGAGTTCATTATTTACATTTTCAAAGTCATATCCTTCTGTAATATCCAGGTCTGTTAGGTCTTTAAGAGACTGATTTAATTTCTTTACTTTGTTTATGCTGCCACCACCATTTGTTGCAGAAACTTCATAAGGTGGGTCTGTAATAACCAAGTCTACAGACTGGTCTGGCATTGTTCTTAATATTTTAAGACAATCATCATTATATAATGTCATTTTTTAATAACCTCAAGATTATAGTAATATAATTATATATTAACAATTAAAAAAGCCGTACTTTTCAGTACGGCTTGTATTTTTAGATGTCTTGTAAAACGAACTCTTTTGTAGGTTCAGGTCTTGTCCAACCTGTAATTAACTTCATAGTATGTTTGTACCTATCGTCTGTTTCACATTGTTTACCTTTATTAAAGTATCTATAGTCTGTACTTAAATACCCTGTAACCCTGGCAAGTCTTTCAATATTACCTGTAGGATTACCATTTTCGTCAAGGTCTATAGCACCACATTTTGGACAAGAATCACCAATATCACCACTATAACCACAAACTTTACAAGAACAGAGTCTCAAGTTTAATGCGAAATAAGGAATATCTTTATCCATTGCATGTTTGATAATCTGTTCAAGTGAGGTAAGATTATATTTTGCAGAGTCTTCTATCTCTACATAAGTAATACAACCCGCACTTGAATATCCAGTTAACTGACTCTCAATATCAATTTTTTCAAATGGGTCAATTTCTTCCCAAACTGGAACATGAATACTATTTGTGAAATAATCTCTCTTTACGAGATTTCCGTCCTTATCTCTATGTGCAGATACATCTTCAATAAGACCATATTTCTTTGTAAACTTGGTCATTGCAGTATAACACAAGTTTTCTGCAGGAGTATAGTATACACCAAAGTTTAACTTATAGTTATTCTTATACTCATTACATTTATCCTTATATAACTGTTCAATGTCCTGGGCAAGTTTCATACCTTTAGGAGTCATTTGGTTACAACCTAAGAGTATCTGTATAGTTTCAGCAACACCTAACTGACCAATTGCAAGTGTACCATGTTTTAATGCAGAACGAATACCTTCTTCAGGTATGTAACCTTTCATAGTATTGTTTTTCCACATAAACTTTGCACAGTCAACAGACTGGGCACAAATCCAATTATATCTGTCAATTAAGCTGTCTTTACATTCACCGATGGCTTTTTCAAGTGCAGCCATAAACTCTTCAACTGCATACTCTGGGTGTCCTGCTCTTTCGGCCTTTTTCTTTGCTTCCATTGCAATAGTTGGAAGAATAATAGTTGCAGGGGCAATATTACCTCTTCCGTCTTTCTGGTTTGCAGAATATAGATAGTTTATAGGCAACTTGTCTGTTTCAAGTATTTTATCAATTAAGGAATTAAAATAATCCTCGTCGAAATTGATATCATAACCGTTATAAGTACGGCAACCCATTGTACTGAATTCCTCAGTTGGCTGAACCTCGTCTATAACAATGATGTTTCTAGCATTTAAGTCGTCTACTACTACTGTAGGAACGCCTAAATTTATTTTCTTTGCATCTTCTGGGTGAGTCTCTACCCATAAAAGAAGTCTCTGATACTTAGAAGGATTAATAATCTTCAAGTCTTCAAGAGCTTTCTTCTTTAAGTTTCTATCGTACTCAATACCCTTTAAGTGTACTGACCACTGACAATTTCCGTAGTTTGGATAAAGTCTAGTTGAAGTTGCACGAACGAAGTCCTTAAATAACTTTTCATTAACAACTTTACCATTTTTTAATTTATATTGGAAGATACCACAAGGGAAGATTGGTGTTAAACCAAATTTTCCTGTACCCTTAATATAAGCAGAACAAATTGCACCAAGGATTAACTGACCTTCAAGTTCGTCACAAGTACCAAAGTTAATAGAACTGAATGGTAACTGATTTCCACTTCTTGACTGTAATGAGTTCAAATTATGAATAAGACCTTCTGCAGACTGATATGCCTCACGTCTTGTTTCAAAAAGTGCCTTTTGGAACAATTTCTTGTCAAACATATCTCTGTTTTTAATCCTAAACATATCAAATGTTATACCAGGGTTATCTTTCTTCCACTGGTCAATCTTAGAATTAATCCATTTTTCAAGCTTTTCTTGTTTAATATTTACAAGGTCAATATCGTAGAAGTCTTCCTGGTCTTTACAGTATTCTGCAAAGTAATGTTTTCTTAATGACTTAACAACATATGGTAATAAAGTCCAATCTAAGTGAGTTGCAGCAACACCACCAAACTGCTGTAATGACTGAATCTGGAAATAAACGGCTACCAACTGCATAGCAGTGCTAATACAACCTGCAGGTCTAATACCAGTCTGTCTTACGTCGATATCATTTGCCAACATATCGTCTAATGGTAAACTCAAACAGTTGTGCATACCAAGATAATATGAATCCATATCGTGCTGGTAAATTTTGTTATTCTCATGATTTCTTGCCCATTTAGGGTTCATCATCAACAATGCAAACTTCTTCATAACTTCACTGCTGGCTTCACCTTTACGTCCACCAAATGAATGTTCGTCCATATTTGCATTTTGATTAAGAACATTTTCTGCTAAAAGTTTCTCTTTTACTTCCAACATAAGCTCAGTTTGCATGAGCCTTTCGTCTTCTTGTTTCTTTCTGTGAAGAATATATTCACGGGCGATATCATAACAATTACGGTTCATTAAACCGTCTTCTACAATAGTTGCAATCTTCTTTGTTTCAACTACGTTAAGATTGAGTTGCTTAACTTTTTTTACTACATAATCTACTACCTTTGTAATTTTATCTTCGTCTATTTTCTTATCGGCGGGAACATTTTTATTCCTGTTCGCCTTACTAATAGAGCGAAAAATTGTGCGAGGGTCAAAGGCTTCTAAATCCCCACCTCTCTTTTTTACTTCCATTGTTTTTTCTACTCCTTATATTGTAGAATTAGTTAAATTGTATAGTATTCATTTAAGGTACACTATATATAGTGTACCCTACCAACTTGATAAAATAGTAATTTAATTAAATTTGGCGAATCTGAAGAGGTCATTAGAACTAGGATACTTGTTACCGTCTACTGTAGACATAAACATTTCCTTTGGTCTAATGTATATTTCTCCTGCCTTAACGTCCCGCATTGTATAAAGGGTTTTGTATACTACAAGTTCTTCACCTGTTTCTGTATTTTTTCCAAAACCGATAACTTCATAAAGATATGCAGTTGGGTATTTTTCGAGTTCTTCTTTTGCAAGAAGATTTCTCTTAAAATGATATACAATGTCCCCTGGTTTTATTCGTTCTTCCATATACACTCCTTTCAGTTAGGACACTTTTACATAAGTCAACTAGTTATGTTTCTTTTTATGGTTTTTATCACTTTTAATTATATATCTTATAACAAGATAAAAAATTGCAAAGAAAATTGAGACTATTGCAGGTGCAAAATGCTCAACCATAACAGCAAACCATAAAAAGAATATTATTATAAAACCAAATATAAAATTAAACATATTAGTCTTCCTCAGTAGAGAAATTACCCTTAGTAACATAGTATGTTAACAAGTTTGGTGCAACAGACTTAATAGTTGCACGAACAGTAGGCTTATGTGTAATAATAAATGTCTGGTCAAAGATATCATTTGTTACTATCATCTTTAATACAGTGTCTGAGTTCTTTTCTGTTGCAGCCTGGTCAATTTCGTCAAAGAATGAGAATCTTAATCCATATGCAAGACACAAACTTACTTTGAAAGCAATAGAAACTACAGACTTCTGGAAACCAGAAGCCATTTTTATACTCTTTAAGTGGTCTTTATCAAAGACTTCTACCCTGTCTTTCTGCATTGTAAAATAGAGGTCTACACCTTTTTTACCCTGTGACAAGTAAATTGCCATTGTAGGGAAGATTCTCTGAATAAACTTGTTCATTTCAACTTCCAATTCCTTACACTTTTTAATGATAAGGTAATTTGGAAGAAGTTTATCCAATATTTGAATTTCCATTTCAACGTTATCTTTCTGAGTTCTATGTTTTTCAATAGTAGCCTTTAACTCTTCTATCTTTTTTTCGGTCTCAGAAACAAACTCATTGATTTTCTGGTTATTCTGCAAAATCATATTGTTACTAAGTAACTTTTGATTATACTCAGTAAGAGTATTCTGTTTTGCAGTAATTTGAGAAGAGATATTTCTCTGCTTATCACCCAAGTCTGCCATAGAAGAAATTTCATTTTCAATCTTTTCCAATTCAGACTTTTTCAAACCAATTTCTGCCTTTTTAGTGGCGATAAGGTCGTTCTTTTCTTTAATTGCAGCAGTATAGTCTACTTCCTGATTTGAAGATAAGAGTTCAATCTGTTTATTAAAATTATCCAAGTCTCTCTGCTTTGCAGTAAGGTTCTGATTGTAGTCAAACTTTTTTAAACTGATTGCATTATTTTGTTCACGAATTTTTTTCTTTTCGTCTTGTTTCTGCTTTAATAATGTAGACGATGCCTGAAATTTCTCAGTTGCAGACTTTAATGCATCTTCATACTTCTGTCTTTCACCCTCATCAAATTCGTGCCCGCAAGTAGGACAAATTCCTTTATTTACAAGTTCAATGTTCTTAGATGCAATTTTAAGTTCGGCATTTAATTCTGAGTTCTCAGCAGTAAGTTTTTCTACTTCTTCTGAAATGGCTGTCTCGTCTACTTCGTCAGGAATAGTTTGTTTCTTCAATTCTTCCAACTCAGAAGAAACAGTTGCTTTTTCCTCTGTAAGACGTTTTATCTGATTTTTCTTTTCTTCAACATTCTGAATACAATTGTTAATGTTAATAATTTCCTGTTCAACTTTAACAATATCCTGTTCAAGTTTAGATATTTCAGAGGAAATATTATTTTTTGTAATATTAAGCTGGTCTTTCCTTTTAATTTCGTCTGAAAGAGAGTTTAACTGATTGTTAAGGTTCTGAATATCTGACTGTAAAGTTTTAATATCCTGGTCTGTAAAAGTTAAAACTTCAATATCCTTAATATCCTTTTTCCTATCTTCAACAGCCTTTGTATTAAATTCTACCTGGCTTACATTGTGGTCAATATTATCCTTTATGTCCTTTAACTTTAATTTAAGAACATCTACTTTATCGGAGAAGTCAAAGTTTAATAATTTTGAAAGATATTCGGCACGTTTAGCAGGAGTCTTCTTTGTAATATCCCCCTCGTCCTGCATAGACATAATAATATCAGAATAATATGAGAGACCAAGTTCTTCCAAAAATTTAGAAACTTCACTATTTTTATATTCTTTAAAGTCTTCCTCACCTTCTACACCATATTTTACAATTCTTTCTACTGTAGAAGACTTGTCTTTGACAGTAAGGTCGAAGTAGATAGGTTTATTTTGGATTGTGGCCCAAAGTTTAACGTTACAGCTATGTTCAAATTCCTTAATGAAGTCACCAAAGGTGTCAGCCTTTTTATGTTCTGAATCTAAACAAAATGCTATTGCCTCCAAAACGGTAGACTTACCCTCACCATTTTCGCCTACTAAGAGTACAACATTTGAGTCAGTAAAGTCCAATTCTGCGTGTGAAACACACATAAAATTTGTCATTTCAAGTTTCTGTAATTTTAACATATCTATATATTAACACATTGAGTTTTTAAAGGGGGTTGTGAACTTTTTTAACATCTTTAGTTACCATCATAGTAACCACATTTTCTCTTCCTTCATAATGCAATAGTAGCCCTTTATTTCCAATAACATATTTTACTACAAGTCTATCTGTCCTTTTTACATTACAAGGACATACTAAAAAGGAATATTTCATTTTGAATTGTTTATATAAGGTTAACGAGTCTACTGAGGCTTTATCTTTAACCATTACGGTTTCACCAACTTTGAAGTTTTCCATATAATTACTTAGCATTAAAAAACCCTACAGAACATTCTGTAGGGTATGTGAATATTAACTTTTTACTCCTGTGGAACCCATACCACCTGAACCCCTATCTGTTTCAGATAAGTTTTCGGCAAACGTAAAGTCTGCAGTAGTTACTGGTGCAACAACCATTTGGGCAATTCTATCACCATTGTTAATGGTAAATTCTTTTTCTCCCAAGTTCATAAGGATAACTTTTACTTCTCCACGATAGTCACTATCAATAGTGCCAGGTGTATTAAGAACGGTTATTCCATTTTTTGCTGCAAGACCTGACCTAGGTCTAACCTGTACTTCATAACCTTCAGGAATTTCAAAGAAAAGACCTGTAGGGATTAATGCAAAAGTTCCTGGGAGTAATGTTACAGATACGGATGGTAGGTATGCACACAAGTCTGCCCCCGCAGCCCCAGCAGTTTTGTACTCAGGTACAATTGCACCTTCTTTTGAATTATACTTAATATTTATCTTCATATAGATATATTAACTTCATCAAAAAAGCCGAGTGGATAACACTCGGCATTGGTTAATTAGGGGTAATTAGAACTTGAGAACCAAGTCTCCGTCGTATTCCATAGCACGGTTGATACGATAGCCCTTTTCACTTGCATACTTAGCAATTTCACTATTACCTGTATGGTCAATACAGAAGATTCTGTCTTCTGGAAGAGTAATGGCATTTGCATTTTCCTTGTTGTAAACTTCCTCGATAATCTTCTTCTGTTTTTCAAAGTCACCATCAAAGTCCAAAATACCAGTTGCAAAGTTGTGGTTTCCAATTTCAACACAAGCCATTGGATTAAACTTTGGTTCGTCATTCAAAGGATACTTGCAGAGGATAATTCTGAATCTCTGATAGAAGTCGTCCCTACCAGTATAGTTGTTTGGACCAACAACTAAAACACCCATAGGTGCAGCCAACTGTCTCATAATTTCACTCTTCTGCTTTTCAGGGTCAATTACTCTTTCTTTGATTACTTTGAGCTGAATTGCAAGTGCAGCAGAGTCAAGCATTTCAAAGAACTTTGCAGTAACGGGTCTGTGTTCTGCCTTTGCAATGCAGTCTCCAATAAAGTAACCATAATGTTTTGCCAAAAGGAACTTTGACCATTCCTCTGGAATACCCTTTTCCTTGATTAAATTGAGCATATCTGCCATAAGACCGTGTGCTGCAATTTCGTCGTCTGACCAAACG
>Ga0247611_10004080_pt1 | contig 20677 bp, 9 predicted proteins | sample 177DNAGHGhighgp2_FD_192422 | JGI IMG/M metagenome (GOLD analysis project Ga0247611, IMG submission 192422) | Sheep rumen microbial communities from Palmerston North, Manawatu-Wanganui, New Zealand - 1770 DNA GHGhigh gp2 | ecosystem: Host-associated > Mammals > Digestive system > Stomach > Rumen ...
TCTGACTATCTGCCCAGCGGTGACTGGAACGAGGACAACACCGGCGAGTGGACCACACTTACCACTAAGGAGAAGGTGCTCGTGAGTGACGGCACATTGCGTATCGGTGCCGAGGGTACCGGTACTGGCGACGGTGCTGCCGGTTGGTTCTGTGTGACCAACTTCCGCCTGAATTATCTGGGTGAGGCCAGTGCCGATGCTTTGCAGCAGCTGTTCGACGCCAAGATTTCTCAGTGCGAGCTCTTCGCTGCCAACATGCACTTCGCTGCCGACAAGGCTGCATTCGAGAAGGTAATCAGCGAAAACAAGAACGCTACCGACCTCTCGGCTGCTCTGACTGCTGTTAACGCAGCACAGGCCGAGGCTCAGACCAGTGAGGCTAAATATGAGGAGTACATGATGGAAGGCAAGACCATCCCCAATGTGAAGGCCAAGCTGGAAGGCGAGGGCTATAAGGCTGCCACCGAGATTGTTAAGTTTGCCTACGACTATGTGACCACTTGGATGGCCTGCGACACCGCAAGCTATAAGGATCTGGATACCAATCTGAATCTGTTGAAGAACTACCTGAACACCTACACTCCTGTCTATAATGCTGCCGACAGCATTGCAGCTCTTTCCACCGAGACAGCCAAGGCTTACCTGAACGGTATCATGGCCGAGCAGAAGAAGCAGCTCGTGGCTAAGATGCAGACGGCAGAGACCGTGAATGAGTTGGTCGAGGCACTGAAGTTGGCTATGGGCGTGGTAGAGAAGCAGAACATCATTGATGATGCCAATGCAACAGATTTCACGGCATTCATCATCAATCCGAATGCAGAGTCGGAGACTGGTTGGATGTTTGAACGCGGTAACGGCGACAAGAACACGACCAGCGGACAGTGGTTCGACGGATCGAATACACGCTACTTCGATTCATACAACGCAGGCGGCCTGATTGGCTTCAAGGCTTGTCAGGTGATTACCGACCTGCCCAACGGCACATATACCGTGGGTGTCTATACCCGTACTCCTGCTGAAGGTGCATACATCTTCTATGCTAAGAACGACACCACTTTCGTAGAGATTCCTCTGGACTACTATACTGACGATGAGGGCGAACAGCAAGTGGCAAGCGACAAGTATGGCCCCATCTGGGAGAATGCCAAGACTGCCGTGGAAGGCGGTTCCGACAATGAGACCGTACTGGCCATCTACAATGCGAACTCTGGACAGGGACGCGGATGGAAGCACCAGGAGATTACCGGCATCGAGGTTACCGACCACCGCCTGTGCATCGGCACACTGGCTGGCAGTGAGTCTCACCTCACCGAGAAGACCTTCTCTGGTAACTGGTACTCGGTCGGCGGATGGACGCTGACAATGACTGCCAAGGGTGACAACAGCGGATGGACTGGTCCTCTTGCCGACGGCATCGAGACCGTGACAACGGCAGGACCGCTCACCAACGATGGCATCTACAGCAGCAATGGCGTGAGACTGCAGCACATGCAGCGTGGACTGAACATCATCGTAAGAGATGGCAAGGCCACGAAACTCATGGTGAAATAAACAATGACTGATCCGGCCCCGTGCCTCGCCGACCACAGCGTCGTGTTGAGGCACGGGGCTTCTCACTTTTCAGAAAGCCCTTGCGGCAACACACAGAAACAAGATATACATTTTCTTGATATTATTCCTGATAAGGAGATAGCACCGGCCGAAGGCCACCTTTATTAACGAAGAAAACAATGAAAGCACTGACACCTTAATTATATAGCGCATGCGCGCGGGCAGAAGGTGCTTCACGATATATCACCCCAATAACGACAATAACCAAAAACGCAATAACTTAATCAAAACAAACGTATGGATTACCGCTTTATTGAACTGGCCAGGAAAACCTGCACAGGTGTTTGCCTGGCTGTGCTCTGTGGAGGATTCACGGCCTGTACGGATGACTACGACCTTGACGATCCAGGAAACTATCCTGAATGGCTCGGTGGAAGCATCTATCAGGCATTGAAGAACCCGGAGACGATGGAGAAATCCGGACAGCGCATGCTGACGGGCACCTTCAACAACTATGTGCGGCTGATTGACGACTTAGGCTACGCCGAGACGTTGGGCAAGACGGGTTCGAAGACCGTGTTCCCAGCCAACGACGAGGCCTTTGAGCGTTTCTATGCCAGTAACTCATGGGGAGTGAGCAGGTATGAGGATCTGACCGAGGCCATGAAGAAGCAACTGCTCTATGCTTCTATGCTCGACAATGCCCTGCTCATTGAAATGCTCTCGAATATCCCTGACGGTTCGACTGCCGTTACGCAAGGTCAGGCCATGAAGCACACTACCAGTGCGAATGTCATTGATACCATCACATTTTTTAAGAGCGCTGCCGAGATGCCGGTAAACAACAGTTACTGGAAGAAATTCTACGACAAGGGCATCAATCTTGTCATGGACGCTACACGCCCCATGCTGGTTCACTTCACAGAGGAGCAGCTGACCTCGAACAATATTACTACCCGTGGCGCAGACAGTGACTTTGAGGTTATTACCGGTACACCTTTCAATGTGGATGAGCATTCTGCCTATATCTTCAGAAACAAAATCATTTCACAGGACGTTACCTGTAAGAATGGATACATCCATCAGATGGAGGACGTACTTGTGCCTCCTGGCAATCTTGCCGAGTTAATCCGTACCAATGGCGAGAGTAACTACTTTAGTCGTATGCTCGACCGTTTCAGTGCGCCCTACTATGAGTCGGCCACGACCAAGAACTATAATGACTATGCACAGGCCAACGGGCTGCCTCTCATAGACTCTATCTACCAGAAGCGCTATATGAGTCTGCACACACAGGGAGGCAAGCTCATGACCGACCCCAATGGTACGGATGTAGCCTTCGGTCTGCCCTATGATCCGGGATGGAACAACTACAACAACGGCACCGGCGAGAATTCAAGCAAGGACATTGCTGCCATGTTCGTACCCACCGACGAGGCGCTGAAGAATTATTTCCTGCCGGGCGGCGAAGGCGAGTTCCTGATCAACAATTTCGGAAAGAAAGTCGATGGAGCCGTACAGAACGACGAGGAGCACCTGGCAGAGAACATCGACTCCATACCCCTGCAGAATGTACAGCAGCTGATTGGCAACCTGATGAAGAAATCGTTCGTAGGAACCGTGCCTTCGAAGTTCGGGCATGTGATGGACGAGGCGAGCGACCCGATGGGTCTTTCGCTTGAGGTGATCAACAAGACCAGTGACGGCCGCTACGATGTGAAGATAGCCAACAACGGCGTGGCCTATATGCTCAACAAGATGTTTGCACCGCCGTCGCTCATTGCCGTATCGGCACCCGTGACGCTCAGCGACAACATGCGCATCATGAACGAAGCCGTGAACGACGGCAAGAACCGTGCTACCCTGGCGCTGAACCTGAACTACTATGCCTACCTGCTGGCCATGAGCGCCAACTATGCCTTCTTCATTCCTACCGACGATGCATTCGGAAGGTTCTTTATTGATCCGGGCTACCTGAACCAGAACCAGCCTCGTGCTCTGAAGTTCTTCTATTCGAGGCGTTCGCCATACGTGCTCTGCTCGTCGTGGAAGTACAATCCCGAGACAGGTGTGGTGGGCGACTCCATCGGCATGGTGACGAAGGAGAGGTTCAAGAGCGTGCTTGTTGACATCCTGAACTACCACACCATTGTGCTGCCTGAAGGTGCCAAACTGGGCGATAATGGCAACAAATTCTACAAGACCAAACATGGTGGTGCCATACGCTTCGACGGCGACAAGGTGCTGAGCGGTGCTCAGATTGAGGGCAAGGCTCCCGAATCTGTTGTCACACAGGTCTACAATCAGAAAAACGGCGTGGCCTATGCCATCGACCACGTGATTCAGGCTCCTCAGCAATCGGTGCTCGATGTGCTGAAGGATGAGCGCTTCTCTGAATTCCTCAGTCTCTGTACTGACCTGGAAATGGACAGCTGCATGGAGTTCGCCAGTGACAAGCTGGTGGAGCTGAACGAGGTGTCGAAGAAGGAGCGTAGGGAAGCCTATCATCCCTTTGCTGCAAAGGGTGGTCTGACGGACAACGTGAATTACTTCAACTCGTATAACTACACGGTCTATGCTCCTGACAACACGGCCATGAGGAAAGCCTATGAAAATGGACTTCCCACATGGGAAAACATCAAGGCCATGTATCGTAAGTACACCAACAACGAAGGCGACTATACCACACCACTCAGCCAGATCAGCGAAGAGGAGCGCAACAAAGCCTTGGCAATGGTCGAGGAGATCAATGCGTTCATACGCTATCACTTCCAGGACAACTCTATCTATGCCGACAAGGTGGTCGAAGCTGGTATCTATCCTACGGCCTGTTCCGACTCGCTGGGTATTCGTGAAAAGCTTACCATCAGTGGCGGCAGCGATAAGATCGTGGTTCTTGACAAGCATGGACAGCAAATTACGGTCGATGCCTCGAACACGTCGATGCTGACCAATGAGATGGCACGTGACTATGTGTTTGACAAGAATACGAGGGCAATCAATACCTCATCGTTTGCCGTTGTACACCAGATCAGCACACCGTTCAATTCTCATGCCAATGCTTCCAGGTACGACGCGCTTTGGACGGGCAAGAATGCCCGAGAGAAACTGGCCGCTTTCAGGAAGCTGTTCGATGAGAAGCTATATAAGCGGTACTAAGAATCAGTAGCAATAACTAATATGTAATTGGACAATATGATTAGCAAGATAAATAAGAGACTTCTGATAGGCCTGATGTTTATCATTTGTCATGTCTCAGTAGGCTTGGCGCAGTCGGCTCGCATCTCCGGCGTCGTCAGCGACAACATGGGACCGGTCATGATGTGTAACGTGGTCGAGGTCGATGCCAATAACCGTAACATCTCTTTTGCCCAGACCGACTTCAACGGAAACTTCTCGATGACCGTGAAGAGCACCAAGAACAAGCTCAAGGTGTCGTATGTGGGCTATAAGACGGTGACGCTGCCCATCGGCACGCGTACCAGTTTCAACATCAAACTGCAGGATGCCACGCAAATCAAGGAAGTGACCATCGTGGCAAAGAAGAAATTCAGCCAGGGCGGCCTGTCCATCCCGGAGAGGGAGGTTTCGGTGGCTGCGCAGACATTCAACATGAGTAACGTCGAGGGTCTTGCATTTACCACAGCCGACGAGGCTCTGCAAGGACAGATTGCAGGTCTGGACATTGTGGCCAACTCGGGTAACCTGGGTGCCGGCACTTCCATGCGCCTGCGTGGTGTCACCAGCATCAATGGCTCGGCAGAGCCCCTCATCGTGGTAGATGGAAACATCTTCGATAATCCCGATGAGAACTTTGACTTCCAAAATGCCAACGAAGAGACTTATGCTTCGCTGCTCTCAGTGAACCCTTCCGACATCGAGGATATTCAGGTGCTCAAGGATGCAGCTGCCACAGCCATCTGGGGTTCGCGCGGTGCCAACGGTGTCATCTCTATCCGTACCAAGCGCGGTTCGCGCGGTGCCACGCGTGTTGACTACTCCATGCGCCTGCAGACCAGCTGGCAGCCCAAGGGCTACAACCTGCTGAATGGTGACGATTACACCATGATGCTGAAGGAGATGTATTACAACCCTGCACAGGCAGCCATGGCTACGACTAACATCAACGAGATCAACTACAACAAGTCGTGGGCTGAGTTCGAGAACTGGAACAACAACACTGACTGGGTTGATGAAGTTCAGCAGACGGCTTGGAGCCAGTACCACTACCTGACGATAACAGGTGGCGGCGAGAAGGCAAACTTCCGCGTGTCGGCCGGTTACGACCATCAGAACGGTACTATCATCAAGCAGACCCTGGACCGCTTCTCAACGAAGCTGGCGCTCGACTATTTCGTGAGTGACCGCATCACATTCCGTACAACATTCCCCTTGACCTATACGGCCAACCATCGCAACTACGATGACAACATTCTGGGACGTGCACAGAAGACGGCACCGAACATGAGCGTGTATCGGCAGGATGCCATGGGCAACAACACGAACGAATTCTACATCATGCTTCCGGAAGGTGGCAGCAACGATGCCGGCTCGTCTATTGCAGGTACATCGTCTAAGCAGCTGAGCAAGATCAGGGAGCTGGGCAATCCCGTAGCCATTGCCAATCTGGCCTGGCGCGATGAGAAGACCTACCGTATTTCGCCTGAGTTCCGTCTGGACTATTATCTGCTGGGTAAGGATGACTCGCGCACGCAGTTGAACTATACGGGCCTAGTCTATATGGACATCTTCTCGAAGAGCGAGCCGAAGTACTGGCCTGGTTCACTTTCGACCAATGGCTGGACTGACGGCAACTACAACCGCAGTCAGGTATATGACTATAACTCGCTGGCATTCACCACACGCCATACCATGACCTTTAACCCGCACTTCACCAACGAAGACTACTTTGCCACGATGCTGGCACGCTGGGAAATGACCACGGGTAATGACAACAGCCAGACCGTAGTCAACAAGAATGCACCCAATGGCACCACGTCGCCTACGGTGGATACATATCTGGAGGACATGAGCACTGGCAACGGCCAGTGGCGCTCCATGTCAATGACCTATTCGGGCCACTTCTCGTACAAGTCGCGCTACGCTTTCGACTTCTCTGTCCGTGCCGACGGTACCACGAAGTTCGGCGACTCGAAGAAATGGGGATGGTTCCCCGGCGTTTCTGCCCGTTGGAACATCAGCGACGAGTCGTTCATGAAATGGGCCAAGTCATGGCTCTCCATGCTGTCGTTCCGCCCCTCTTGGGGTATCGTGGGCCGACAGCCCAGTAAGCAGTATCTGCAGTATGCCAAGTACAACACCTCTGGCCTCTATGGCAGCATTGCCGACACGCGCAGCGTGACGTACCTGGAAGGCTTGCAGCTGAACAGGCTGCAGTGGGAGCGCACCACTCAGTATAATATTGGTGGTGACTTCGGCTTCTTCGATGATCGTCTGACTGGTGATTTCAACTATTACTTCAAGCGCACGAAGGACCTGTTGATGGAGAATGTACGCATACCTTCCACGGCAGGATTCAGTTCGCTTGCATGGGCAAATGTCGGTGAGATGACCAACAAGGGCTGGGAGCTGAACATTCAGGCCAACAAGATTATCAAAGTGGGTAAGTTCACCTTCGGAGCCAACTTCAACATCTCCCAGAACTTCAACGAAATCGTCGATATGGACGAAAGCGTGCTTGAGAGCATCAACTCGGAATGGGATGCCTCGAAGCTTGGACAATACCTGAACCGCATACAGAAAGGCAATCCGCTGGGTTCTATCTACGGACTCCGCTATAAGGGTGTCTATCAGTACACCTATGAGTACCTGACAAACCTCAAGACCAGTAACAGCTGGACCGGCGAGCAGCTCAGGGACTACATCAACAATGATTTCCTGGCCAACGGAAAGACGGCACCTATAGCCATTGACGACGAGGGCCATGTGATGATGGACACGAAGGGCAATCCTATCCGTATGGCATATAATGTGACAGAAGGTACTCCGGGCTATCTGTTCCAGGGTGGCGACGCCATCTATGAGGACGTGAACCACGATGGTCAGATCAATTCGCTCGATATTGTCTATCTGGGCAACTCCAACCCGCATCTGAACGGAGGCTTCGGTTTCAACGTGACTTATGGCGACTGGTCGCTGAAGAGCAGCTTCAGCTATCGTCAGGGCGTGAAGATTGTGAATTCCGCAAAGATGGGACTTGAAGAGATGTATAATGCCTACAACCAGAGCTCGGCCGTGAACTGGCGCTGGCGCAAGAATGGCGACGTGACGGTCATACCGCGCGCCATGTACGACACGGGCTATAACTTCCTGGGTAGCGACCGCTATGTCGAGGATGCCTCGTTTGTGCGCATGAGCTATATTCAGCTGGTCTACACCTTCAAGAAGAATCTGCTCAAGTCGTTAGGCCTGCGTCGTCTGCAAGTGAGCGTGTCAGGACAGAACCTGTTCTGCTGGAGCAAGTACAGCGGCACCGACCCGGAGCACTCGCCCGGTGCATGGGGCATTGCCTATGACAATTCGCAGACCCCGCGTAGCAAGTCTGTGACCATGAACCTGCAAGTGGGATTCTAAGACAATGGACAATAAACGTTGAACAATAAACATCGCAGAAATGAAAAGTACAATTATAAAGAAAATAACTGGTAGGTTAACGGTTATTGGTTGTTGTCTGTTGGCTTGTGGATTGGTATCCTGCAACGACTTTCTGACCATCTATCCTACCGACCGCACGGTGGGAACCGATTTCTGGAAGACGAAGGCCGATGTCGATGAAATGGTGAACGGAGCCTATAAGAGCATGCTAGACTATTCAATCCAGGAGCGTGCCATCGTATGGGGAGCCTACCGTTCCGACGAGCTGGTGAAGCTTACCGACTATAGTGACCTGACTCTTGAGAACATCAGTGCCGTGAACTTGCTGCCGACAAACCGCTATAATGCCTGGTCGGCATTCTACAAGGTCATCAACAATTGCAATATCGTCATCAACCATGCTCCTGCGGTTATGGAGGAAGACCCGGAGTTCACCGAGGGTGACTACCAGACGGTGCGTGCGCAGATGCTGGCATTGCGCAGTTTGTGTTACTTCTATCTGGTTCGCGCCTTCCGCGACGTGCCTTACACCTTCGAGTCGTATGAAGACGACAGCCAGGTGTTGGTGATAGAGCAAAGCACACCAGCAGAGGTCTTGCAGCACTGTCTTGACGATCTGGCTGATGCCGAGCTGAACGTGCTGAAGTCAGGTGCTTACGGTAAGAACGACTGGCGCAACTGGGGTTACTTCACCCGTGATGCCGTTGATGCGCTGATGGCCGACATCTATTTGTGGCGTGCCTCGATGACCGGCAGCAAGAGCGACTACCAGCAGGTGGTGAACTATGTGGAGAAGGTAATAGATATGAAGGATACCTATTACACGCAGATTCATGTAGACAACGTGAGTGCATCGGAGGAAGACCGCTATCATCTTGAAAGAGGTGAAGATGCGCTGATGATGATCTTCGGCTATAACTATGGCAACTCTCACGAGAGCATCCTGGAGTGGCAGTACAATGGCAAGAACAACTCCAACCAGGCACTGGAGAACTACTACTACCAGTCGGGCGATGAGAATAACTACAGCCAGACGAGCATACTGATGGCTTCGCAGATATTCAACAGTGTCGATGCAAACGCCGACAAACTGCTTGGTCAGAAGATTTATCTTTCTAAGGATGACTATCGCTTCTGGAACAATGTCTATGATGCCAACAACGAAGAGTCGCAGCAACTCAGTATCCGCAAGATGGTCGACGATGCCCGTACCACCGCCCTCACAACCAGCTCTGTTGGTCCGAAGAAGACCAATGACCGTGCCTTCCGTGAGTTCCGCCAAAACTGGGTGGTGTATCGTCTGACCGACCTGATGCTGATGGAGGCAGAAGCCCTTGTGCAGCTGGCAGCCGATGACGACGATGTCGAGACCCTTACCAAAGCCTTCGAGCTTGTGAAGGCCGTCAACGACCGTTCGCTGGTAAAGAAGGAGTCGAAGGGAAAGCTTCTTCAGGCAAACTACAAGACGAAGGAAGACATGGAGTTGCTTGTACTTGCAGAGCGCGAGCGTGAGCTTTGCTTTGAAGGCAAGCGCTGGTTCGACCTCATGCGTTTCTGCTACCGCCACATGGTTGGTGTGGATATCAACCAGAAGTTGGCCGACCAGACCGAGTGGCCTTCACTCTACAAGCCCATGCTTCAGTTCGTAGTGCGTAAGTATGGCGCCGACGGCCTTGGCGATGCTGTTTCCTACAAAATGAAGAGCGAGCCCTATCTGTACTGGCCCATACAGGAGAGCGAAGTGAAGGTGAATCGCCTGCTGAAGCAGAATCCAGTCTACATTCAGGAGAAGAGCACCTCAAAGAATTGACAATGAAGAATTAGTAACCGCATTCTAATTTCCGATCTAAATATTAGAACAATATGAAACACAATAGTAACATCATAGCGAAACGAGGCGTGAACATGACGATGAAGTTGCTCTGTGCAGCATTCTTCATCCTCCAGTCTTCGCTCTTCTTTTCCTGCAAGGAGGATATCGACGAATCGAATCTCTATACCTTCACCGGCGAGACTGTTGAGGACTATCTGGTGAACCGCAGCGATCGTTTCAGCAGTTTCAACTATATCCTTGGACGCATCGGTTATGACAAGATTCTGTCTGCTTACGGACAGTACACTTGCTTCGCCCCGACCAATGATGCTGTAACCGAATATATTGACAGCCTCTATGACGATCAGGCGAATATTGAGAATCCCCACAACGGCATGACCAGCCGTTCGCTGGAGGGACTCACCGACTCCCTTTGCAATGACATAGCGCTGTTCCACCTGCTCAATGTGAAAGTGCTTGGTGTGGGTATGGGCAACGGCATGACCATTAAGACCATGCTGGGACGCGACATCAACACCAGCATCGACTCTGTATCAGGACAGATAGTTGTCAGCCGTGCTTCCATGGTCACCAGCATGGACAACGAGGTGGAGAATGGCGTGGTGCACGAGATTGACCGTGTGATTCGTCGTTCCAACATGCTCATTGCCGGTGAGATGGAGAATCATCCGGAAGAGTTCACCCTGTTCTCCCAGGCCTTGAAGCTCACAGGTCTTGCCGACTCGCTTACCGACGTGTCGCGCACCGACTTTGATCCCGTGGACAACCGTCGCGAATTCTATCTTCCCGAAAAGTGTGAGTTGGGTTACACCATCTTTGCCGAGACCGATGAGGTGCTGGCAGAGAAAGGCATTACCACCATTGAACGCCTCAAGGAGTATGCCGACAGCGTGTATGCCGATTGTGGCAAGGAAGGAACGGGCTGGTATGACTATGCCCGCAACAACCACATAGAAATCAGCACCGGAAGTGACTACAAGAACCCATGGAACACGCTGAGCATGTTTGTGCGCTATCACATTCTGGAATTCAAGTTGCCATACGATAAGATTGTAAACTCGCACAATCAGGTGTCGAAGGTCACACTTGTGGAGTACTACCAGACCATGCTCCCCTATACCCTGGTCAAGGTGACGCGTAATAACAACAAGCTTTACCTGAATCGTTGGATAGCCAATAACTCGCTTACCGACCAGGTAGCCGAGCTGGGCTCTTCAGCGATGCACACCGTGCTTTTCGAGGGCGTGGAGTTGACGAGCCTGAAGGCTCAGGTGTCTTCCTACAACGGCTATATCCACCCCATTAAGAGTATGCTTATCTATAATCAGAATGTTCCGCAGGGTGCGCTCAACGAGCGTCTGCGCTTCGACGATACAGCTTTCCTTGGCGAGATGATGTCGAACTCGTTCCGTCGCATCACCGATAAGGAAGTGGATGCACTCAATGGTGGAAAGCAAGGTACTGACGGTGACCTGCACGGCAGTTACATTCGCATGCCGCCGGGCTTCTTCCGCGACCTGGTCATTTACAATGGTGACGATACCCGCTTGTACTATCTTCCCGGTCAGAGCAGTGGTTGGAGTAATTATCAGGGCGACGAGTTCAACTGTAAGGGTAACTATGATTTTGCCTTCCGTCTGCCTCCCGTTCCCGATGGCACCTATGAGCTGCGTGTGGGCTATACGGCCGAGCTGGCACGAGGCATGTTGCAGTTCTACCTGGGCACCTCGTCCGATCTCACCACGATGAAGGCCCTTGACATTCCTCTTGACATGCGTATCATCCCCGTGGACAATACGAATGGCGATCCCGACGTCTACACGGGCTGGTGCAACTGGACTAAGCTTGACGACCGTGGTGTGGAGAGCGATGCCAACATGCGCAACCTGGGCTACATGCGTGGTCCGCTCTACTATACCGTGGGCATCAATTCGGGCAATTTTGCCCGTAATAATCCCAAGGATCTGCGCCGCATCATCACCAAGCAGCACTTCACGCAGGGAGAGCACTGGCTTCGCTTCAAGAGCGTTATCGACAACTCTGCGGCCCAGTTCCATCTGGACTACATTGAGTTCTGCCCGGAGAATGTCTATAACAATACCCGCTTTGTTGAGGACATGTACTAAACTGAAGAGTGAAGAATGAAGAACGAAGAATTTGCTACCGCATCCAGCGGTTATAACAATAACATTTCGACTATGGATACAAGAAAATCATATACAAGGGTAAGAGGCATGAACAAGCCGATGAAGATGCTCGGTGCAGCACTTTTCATCCTCCAGTCATCGCTTCTCGTTTCCTGTTCCGACTGGGACGACCACTACGATGCCAACACGTCGCTGCAGGCTTCGCAGCAGTCTTCCCTCTGGCAGAACATTCATGCCACCGAGGACTTGTCGCAATTTGCCTCCCTGCTACAGCAGACGGGCTATGACAAGGTGCTCGACGCCTCGCAGACCTTCACGGTCTGGGCTCCTGTCAACGGGACGTTTGACTACACGTCACTATCGGCTACGGACAATGATCGTCTGACAAGGGAGTTCATCCAGAACCATATAGCCCGCAACAATTATCCCGCTTCAGGTGTGGTTGACCTGCCGGTATACATGCTCAACGAGAAACTGATGAACTTTTCAGGCAGTGGCAGTTTTTCCATTCAGGACATTCCTGTGGGTCGGGCCAATATTGCCAGTCTGAACGGAACCGTTCACACACTGGAAGGTCGCATTCCCTTCATGCAGAACATCTATGAGGCTCTCAATACTGACGACTACGCACTCGACTCCATCAGCGACTATTTCCATAGCTTCGACGTGAAGGAGCTGAATATTCAGAAGAGTGTGGCAGGCCCCACGTTGAATGGCGAGATCACCTATCTAGACTCTGTGTTCGACGAGCACAACGACCTGTTCCAGCGCTACTCTTCCTTCATCCAGCGTGAGGATAGCAACTACACGATGATTATTCCCACCAACGAGGCATGGATCAAGGCCAAGCGGGCCATTTGGGACATGTATCAATATGGTTCGTTCTCGTTTGCCGAGACCGTGGATGCCACTGCCAAGGGCAATAAAGTGACCAAGGTCACCCTGCGCGATGCCAATCAGCTGCGTGACTCCATTGTCAGCATGATGCTTCTGCGCGACCTGTTCTATAACAACAACATCTACGACAACAAGCATTTGAAGCAGTTGCAAACTGGCCAGACGCTGCGTTGTGACTCGCTGATGAGCACCACCATGGCCAAGGTCTACAGTGATGATGCCGCCCGCCTTTTTGAACAGGGCCATCGTGTGGACAAGAGCAATGGTGCCGTGTGGGTGACCGATAGCCTGCGCATGCGCACGTGGACATCGTGGAATCCGGAAATTGTGATTGAAGGCGAGCTTGTGACTACGCAGGCTGCCGTGTTCAATGGCTCGCTGCAGTCGGTGAACGTGTCACCGGCCACGCAGAACCCCGACATCACGGGACGCCTGTCCAATGGTCGCTATCTGGAAGTAGCCCCGGGCTCTGCCAGCTCAAACCCCGAGATAGACTTCTATCTTCCCGGTGTGCGCTCCACGACCTACAACATCTATGCTGTGTTCGTACCTGCCAACATTGAGAATGCCAGCCGCCCAGCACAGCCCAATCGCATGATTGTGACCATGGGCTATAATGGCGAGAAGGGCGACATCCAAGAAGTGCGTTTCCGCAACGAAGCCGACAACACGAACTATCTGGTCAGCGATCCTACGAAGATTGACACGCTCTTCCTTGGCGAGTTCACCTTCCCCATTGCTTACTATGGACTGAGTAACGACAAGCAGAGCTATGCACCCTACATCCGTTTCAGGAGCGGTGTGAGCAGCTCGCTGATCAACGACTTCGACCGCACGCTGCGCATTGACTGTCTCATTCTTCGCCCGAAGGAGCTTGATGACTTCCTGAAGTCAAACCCCGGCTACAAATATGACAATGGCAACTATTAATCAAACCGAAACAATTATGAAACAGATACTAAGCCTTTTTCTTGCTGCTCTTGCCTTCAGTCTGCCCGCTGTTGCCCAGGAAGACAATCCCGATGCCGACGAGGCCGCTGTAGCAACACCGCGCAAGGCCAAGACGCCTGCCAAGAAGACCTATCCCATGATGCAGGTTCGTGGCGTTTGCATCGATGTAGCCACGAAGAAACCCCTTGCCGGTATCATGGTGAAGACTCTTGGCGATGCCTCCTACACAGCCATGACCGACACCCTTGGCACGTTTGAGATCAGTGTGCCCACGTTTGCCACCTCGCTCTATGTTCACGCTCCGGAGTACCTGAGCCAGCAGGTAGCCATCAGCCAGGGTGATGAGCCTCTGAAAGTACTGATGATAGCCGACAAGTTCCGTCCCATGTACTCCAACAGTACGAACATCGTGGCATCGTCCACGGCTAGTATGCCCAACACCACGTCGCAGACCATAGAGACCGACATCGAGGGTACCCTTGGCGCCGATGTGCGTGCGGTGACGCGCTCGGGCGGTCCGGGCTATGGTGCCGCCATGTTCGTGCGCGGCATCAACTCGCTGACGGCCAATGCCCAGCCCCTGATTGTGGTGGACGGTGTGATTACCGACATGCAGCAGACGCGCAGCAGCCTTCACTATGGCGACTACACGAACCTGATGCTCAACATCAACCCAGAGGACATTGAGAAAGTGACTGTCCTGAAGAATGCCACGGCCCTCTATGGTGCCAAAGGCGGCAACGGTGTCATCCTCATCGAGACCAAGCGTGGCCACAGCATGGCTACGCGCATTGACGCCAACATTGGCGTGGGAGTTATGTTGCAGTCGCGCTTGCCCGAGATGATGGATGCCGACCAGTACAGGCGCTATGCTTCAGAGATGCTGGGCACTTATCCCGACATTTCCAACTACACAGACCCCCAAACCTTTAAGTTCCTGATCGATGACCCTTCGAAGTACTACTACACGAAGTTTCATAACCAGACGGACTGGAAGAAAGAAGTCTACCGCAACGCCCTCATCCAGAACTATAACATCAACGTGCAGGGTGGCGACAATGTGGGAATGTACAATCTGTCGCTGGGCTATACCGACGGTCAGAGTACGGCTCGCGAGAACGGCTTCAACCGTCTGAACGTACGTTTCAACACCGACATCAATGTGGTGGGCAACCTCACCACGCGCTTCGACATGTCGTATGCCAAGGTCAACCGCGACGTGTTCGACAATGGCGCCCCGGAGAGCTTTGCCACCGGCACCGTGTCGTCGCCCACGTTCCTGGCCCTGATCAAGTCGCCGTTCCTCAACCCCTACACCTATAATAATGTGACGCGCGAGCTCTCGACCACGCTCTCCGATGCCGATGACTACCTGACCGTGCTCGACCGTGACCTGACGCTGGGCAACCCCACGGCGTTGCTTGCCAATGGCAGTGCCATCAACAAGAACCGTGTGGAGACCACCCACTTCAACACCGTGATAGCCCCGCGCTACGAGTTCTCGCCCAACCTTGTGCTCAGCGAGGTGTTCAGCTATACGCTCGACCGCATTTCTCAGCGCTACTATCGCCCCACGGGCGGCATGCCCACGTTCCTCATCGACGGCATCGGACGTGTGCAGAACATGGCCATGTCCATGTTCTCGAAAGAGACCATCGTTGAGAGCAACACCCGCCTGCAGTACAGCAAGCTCTTCAGCAGCCATTCGCTCGACGTCTATGGTGGCTTGCGCTTCTCGTCGTTTGCCTTCGACAACAACCAGCCGCAGGGCCAGTATGCCACGGCAGGCAACGACAAGACGCCCAACATCAGCTACAACATGGACTTCATTGATGCCGACGGTACCGACGATGCCTGGCGCAGCCTGACTTGGTATGCCAATGCCGACTATAACTACCGCAACCGCTACTTTGCCCAGGTGTCGCTGGCCATGGAGAGCAGCAGCCGATTCGGCAAGGAGGCCAGCGGCCTGAGTCTCGGCGGCGTGACGTGGGGCCTGTTCCCCAGTGTGCAGTTAGGCTGGGTACTCACCAACGAAGCGTGGTTCCCCCGTACGTTGGGCATCAACTATCTGCTGCTGAAGGCAGGCTACGATCTGAGCGGCAACGACGACATCAGCAACTATGCAGCACGCACCTCGTTCGGAGTGACAAAATATCTGTGGAAGTCTACCGCTGCCCAGCTTGACAACATTGGCAATGAGAAGATCAGCTGGGAGCAGACCAGCAAGATCAACGTGGGCTTTAAGACCTATTTGCTCAACAACCGCATAGGCGTGGACTTCGACTATTTCCGTAACCACACGAGCAACCTGCTCACGCTGAAGAGCTTCGAGAACCCCATTGCCGGTATCAAGAACTACTGGAGCAACGGCGGCTCGCTCGACAATACCGGCCTGGAGCTCACCGTTACGGCTAAGCCCGTGGTTGGGCGCACGCTCTGCATTGAAGTAGGAGCCAGCATGGGCCACTATAAGAACGAGGTGACCGCGCTGCCCAACAATAGCCTCATTTATCTCGACGGTACGCTCACGGCCCAGGGCTTCACCTCGTCGGTCTATGGCACCGACAACGTGGCCACCATCGTGGGCCAGCCCGTCGGCTCGTTCTACGGCTACCGCACCAAGGGTGTCTTCGCCACCGATGCCGAAGCACAGCAGGCAGGCAATGGCGGCTATCTCTATCTGGTCGACGAGACGGGAGCCCACCAGGACTTCAAGGCAGGCGATGTGTGGTTCGACGACATCAACGGCGACGGCGAGATTGGCCTGGCCGACAAGACCATCATCGGCAATCCCAATCCCGACATCTACGGCAACATCTTCGCCAACGTCACCTGGAAGAATCTGACCCTCTATGCTGGATTCAACTACTCGCTGGGCAACGACGTCTACAACTATCAGCGCAGCATCATCGAAGGCGGCTACAACTTCTACAACCAGACCACGACCATGACCAACCGCTGGCGCAGCGAAGGTCAGCAGACCAGCGTGCCCCGTGCCAGCTATGGCGACCCCATGGGCAACTCCCGCTTCAGCGACCGCTGGATAGAGGATGGCAGCTACCTGCGGCTGAAGACCCTGCGTCTCACCTACCAGGTGCCCGTGAACCTCAGCTGGCTGCCGGGACTGGCTGTCTGGGCCGAGGGCAACAACCTCTTCACGCTCACTCACTACCTGGGCTGCGATCCAGAGTTCTCCGTGGCCAACGCCGTGCTCTATCAGGGCATCGATGCAGGCAACGTGGCCTTGGGCCGTGCTTTCACGCTGGGCATGAAGATCAACCTGTAGAGACTGAGATTTGAGATTGAAGACTGTAATAAAAAAGAAGACTACGATTATGATTAGCAAGATAACCAAAAAGCATCTGGCAGGTTTGGCAATCGTCATCTGTCAATGTTCTTTCGTCACGATGTTCACATCGTGTGAGGACATGTTCGAGACCGACAGCGACCGCCAGATATTCGATCCGGCCCTCGACCAGAAGACCGACTCCATGTTCTACACCCTCGGCATTCTGAAGGGCCTTCAGCAGGTGGCCGACCAGTATGTGATGACGGGCGAGATGCGTGGCGACCTCGTGGTCACCAACCAGTATACTGAGACCGACCTTCGCCGTCTGGCCGACTTCTCGGCCGATGCCACCAACAAGTACGATTCGGCCTATCAGTACTACCGCATCATCAACAACTGCAACTACTACATTGCCCACCGCGACACCACGCTGCTCACCGGCAGCCGCCGGGTGGCCATCCCCGAGTATGCCGAGGCGCTTGCCGTGCGTGCATGGGCCTATCTGCAACTGGCCAAGAACTATGGCGAGGTGCCCTTCTACACCGACCCCCTGACCAGCATCGGCGATGCCGACCGCCACACGCAGACCAAGGACCTGCAGGGCATCTGCGACGCGCTCATCCCCGAGCTGATCCAGTTCAGCGGCACCGACGTGCCTACCTACGGCAACATCTCGGCCGGCGTGCTGAACAGCAGCTCCAGCGACAGCCCGGTAGAGAAGACCGTGGTGTCGCGGCGCGCCATGATTCCCGTCGACGTCATCCTGGGCGACCTGTTCCTTGAGACCCACCAGTACGAGCAGGCAGCGAAGTACTACTTCAACTACATCCGCACCAACCGCTGGGTCATCCATCAGGCCTACATCTATCCAACGTCGTCGTTGGAGCTCGTTACCGTGTTGCGCGACAAGTTGCCCAACAGCATGGTCTTCAGCACGGAGACGAACTCCTTCCAGTGGGGCGACATCTTCAGCACCAACAGCACCAACGACATCATCACCTATATTCCGCTGGCAGCTAACAAGACCCGCGGCGTGACCACCGAGTTGCCCCGCTATTTCGGCTATGACTTCTACAGCACCAGCAGCGGTTCGGCCTCGTCGTCCGACCGCTATCTGCTCAACCGCCAGATTGATGCCTCTCCCTCCTATATCGCCCTGAGCGATGCGCAGGACTACTACTACACGCCCTTCGCTGCAACGAATGGCAAGCTGGAGATACGCACGGCCGAGCTGGGCGCCTTGCGCCGCTACATCACCATGAAGAGCGTGTCGAAGAACGACAGCAACTTCACCGTGATGACCAAGTTCTCGTCGGCCAACGTGCTCGTCTACCGCACGGCTACGGTCTATCTGCGTCTGGCCGAAGCCATCAACCGCATGGGCTATCCTGATGCCGCATTCGCTATCTTGAAGGACGGAATCAACTCGGACCTGCTCGACTATGTTCAGCAGGGCGACAGCACCGACCTTGAGGTCACTGGCCGCTATATTCGTCCCGCCACGGCCGAGATGCTGCAGACCGTCGTTCCCTTCCTCTCGGCAGAGAATATTGAGCAGTTTGAGGAGAACTGGGGCATTCATTCGCGCGGCACCTATTACACCCGTGGAGCCTTCTCGCCTTATCAGATGGACGTCATCGTGGGTAAGAAGCTGCAGGAGTTGCAGCAGCGCTTTGGCATCCAGCCTACCGGTACCGCCGCCGACACCATCAACGCTGTGGAGGACTTGCTCTGCGACGAGATGGCACTGGAGCTGGCCTTCGAGGGCAACCGCTTCGGCGACCTGACCCGTCTGGCACGCCACAAGAACCAGTCCGGGCTCTACCGCAGCAACTTCGGCAGCGAGTGGTTGGCCAACAAGCTGGCCTACAAGCATCCCACCGTGTCGCTGACCGATGAGAAGAACTGGTACCTGCCCTTCAAGTAAACGTGGGCGGCCATGCAGTGTCATTAAGGACTTTAAGGAGTCAAAGAAAAGACGATAGCTTTGCTACCGTCTTTTCTTTTGAAATACAACGTGGCCGGGTGCTTCTTTATTTCACCTCATTGACCAGTTCCTTCCCGTCCTGGAAGTCCAGAACGTTTTGGAGCGTAGTGATGGCAATGTTGTTGGTGGCCTCGCGGGTGAAGAAAGCCTGGTGCGAGGTGATGATCACATTGGGCATCATGAGCAGCAGAGCCAGCTTGTCATCGTCAATCATCTTGTCCGAGCGGTCTTCGTAGAAATAGTCGGCCTCTTCCTCGTAGACGTCTAGGGCGGCCGAGCCCACCTGGTGCGAGCGCAGTCCGTTGATGAGGTCTTCGGTCTTGATCAGTTTTCCTCTTCCGGTATTGATGATCATGACCCCGTACTTCATTTTCGTGATCGAGTCGCTGTTGATGATGAACTTCGTGTCGTCCGTGAGCGGGCAGTGCAGCGAGATGATGTCGCTTTGCTCATAGAGTTCGTCGAGGGTCACGATGCTCACCTGGTGCTCAGCAGCGAACTCCCTGTCGGGATAGAGGTCGTAGGCCAGGACGTTCATGCCGAAGCCGCGAAGAATCTTGATGAGCTCCTTGGCAATTTTTCCCATTCCTATCAGGCCCACCGTTTTGCCGTACATGTCGAAGCCCATGAGCCCGCCGAGGCGGAAGTTTCCTTCGCGGGTGCGGTAGACGGAGCGGTAGACCTTGCGGTTGAGGGCCAGCATCAGCGTGATGGCATACTCTGCCACCGCATGCGGCGAGTAGGCCGGAACGCGAACCACCCTGATGCCGTGCTGTCGTGCGGCATTCACGTCCACGTTGTTGAAGCCGGCACAGCGCAGGGCTATGAGCTTCACGCCATAGCGGGCCATACGCTCAATCACGTTTGCGTCGCATTCAGCGTTGACGAAGATGCAGACAGCGTCGGCACCCTGCGTCAGCGAGACGGTGTTCAGGCTCAGGCGTTCTTTGTAGAATTGGATGTCGAATCCGAATTGCTGGTTCATCTTCGAGAAAGTCTCCCGGTCGTAGCTTTTAGCATCGAAGAAAGCGATTTTTGTTGCCATAGTCTTGTTGTTTTATTTTAGATTGTTAAGTGTGTGCGCCTCCATTCATATAAATAACGGAAAGACAGCCGCAGTTATTGTCTCTATCCGCGATTCTCATCTCATGCAGCTGGTCACGCCCAGTGCCGTTGCAATGCCGCTCAGTATGTAGAGCGCCGCCTGCACGATGAACTTCCAAGTCTCTTTCTTTATTTTCATAGTGTGGTTAAAGTTTAAAGGTTACGTGATTTGAGTTTTTTTGACCACGAGATTTGTCGAAGACCCACGAGTGCTCGCAGTAATTTCACGAATTTTACGAATTGCCATGCGGATGATAAGGACTCGCTACGCGCTTGGCTCGTCCAAGAATTTCACAAAT
>Ga0247611_10004081_pt1 | contig 20675 bp, 12 predicted proteins | sample 177DNAGHGhighgp2_FD_192422 | JGI IMG/M metagenome (GOLD analysis project Ga0247611, IMG submission 192422) | Sheep rumen microbial communities from Palmerston North, Manawatu-Wanganui, New Zealand - 1770 DNA GHGhigh gp2 | ecosystem: Host-associated > Mammals > Digestive system > Stomach > Rumen...
CAAGAACAACGGCTACACGCCCATTGTGTTGATGATACCGCTGCACATGGCGCTGGCCGATGACCAGCAGCGCAGACACTTCAATGTCAGCGAACTCCTAGCCAACACGACGATAACAAATGTCAAGCAGTGGAGATGGCACAATCTGTTGCCCAATCCGTTGGCAAAAAGGCAGCGGACACTTCAGAAAGCAGGGTGAAAATGAAGCTAAAACGGCGATTAACTTAACAGCCTACAACCGTCCCTATTTTCCCTTTTACAGGGCGGCGATGAGGGTGGTGACGTCGTCGGGGCGGGTGGCCCAGCTGGTGACGAAGCGGCAGTTCATCAGGTCGCCGACGGGGAACCACTGCTCAAAGACGAAGTCCTTCTCCAAGCGCTCGATGGTGGCCTTGTCCAGCAGGACAAACTGCTGGTTGGTGGGCGAATTGGAATACATCTTATATCCCTTGGCTACAAAGGCGTCACGCAAGCGCATCGCCTGCTCGACGGCATGACGGGCAATCTTGAAGTACAATCCGTCAGTCATCAACGTGTCGAACTGGATGCCCAACAGGCGGCCCTTGGCCAATAATGCCCCGTGCTGCTTGACAGTGGTGAAGAATTGGGCGGGTGCCTTCATTCCCGAGAACACGACCGCCTCGCCACACAATGCTCCGCACTTTGTACCGCCCAGGTAGAACACATCGCACAAGCGAGCCAACTCGGGCAATGTGATGTCACATCCCTCGGCCATCAGGCCATAGCCCAAGCGAGCGCCGTCGATAAACAAGGGGAGCTCATACTGGCGGCAGATGCCGTAGATGGTCTCGAGTTCAGCACGGGTGTAGATAGTGCCCATCTCGGTAGCAAAAGTGATATACACCATGCCCGGGAACACCATGTGCTCATAAGAGATATCGGCATAGAATGCTTCGAGCCACTGACGCAATTCGCCAGCATCCATCTTGCCGTCGTGAGTGGGTAAGGCCAGCACCTTGTGGCCGCCAAACTCGATAGCGCCTGACTCATGGACGTTGATGTGCCCGCTCTCGACTGACAGCACGCCCTGGTAGCCGCGCAGCAACGCATCGATGACTGTGGCATTGGTCTGGGTACCACCAACGAGGAAATACACGTCGGCATCAGGCATCTCGCAGGCAGCGCGCACTTTATCGCGAGCCGCATTGCAAAAATCATCCAATCCATAACCCGTGGCACGCACATCGTTGGTCTCATTCAGTCGCTGGAGGATGGCAGGGTGGCATCCGTTATTGTAATCGCTCTCAAAGGAAATCATAATTTTAGTTAACAGTTAAGAGTTTTCAGTTAACAGTTAGTTTTTGCTGGTTAACAGGTTGCAAAAGTACAAAAAACAATAACTAAACACAACTATTAACTATTCACTTTTAACTATTCACTAAATTATTTGTTATTTTTGCCGCATGAAAGAGGAAAAGAAAACGATTATCTACCAGCTGATGCCACGCTGGTTCACCAACTGCAACGCCCAGTGCGTCCCCAACGGAACTTTGAAACAAAACGGATCGGGCAAGTTTAACGAGATTGACGAGAAGCGGTTGCGCTCCATCAAGTCGTTAGGCGCTACCCACGTGTGGTACACCGGCATCATCGAGCATGCCACCGCCACCAATTACAGCCGCCAGGGTATCACACCGTGTAACCCACACGTGGTGAAAGGTTTGGCGGGCTCGCCCTATGCCATCCGCGACTACTATGATGTGTGCCCCGACTTGGCCGTCAACGTCAAACAGCGAATGGCTGAATTTGAGGCCCTCGTGGCACGCACCCACAAGGCAGGCCTGAAGGTCATCATCGACTTTGTTCCCAACCATGTGGCTCGCGAGTATGAGAGCGACGCAAAACCCGATGGCGTTCAGGACCTGGGCGAGAATGACAACCCCATGATGTTCTTTGACCCGAAAAACAATTTTTATTATATCACCGGCCAGGAGTTTGCGCCTTATGGCGTTGACCTGGGCCATGACAAAGGGGCTTATCGCGAGTTTCCTGCCCGGGCCACCGGCAACGACTGCTACAGCGCGTCGCCCAACCGTGACGACTGGTATGAGACCATCAAGCTCAATTATGGCGTTGACCCGTGGAACGGCAGCAAGCACTTTGATCCCATCCCACCCACGTGGCACAAAATGCTCGACATCCTACTCTTCTGGGCTGGGAAAGGCATCGACGGCTTGCGCTGCGACATGGCTCACATGGTGCCAGTGGAGTTCTGGCACTGGGCGATAGCTCAAGTCAAGGCGCAATATCCAGCGCTTATCTTTATTGCCGAGATTTATGACGTGGCACTTTACCACAGTTATATTGAATATGGTGGCTTTGACTACCTGTATGACAAAGTAACGCTCTATGACACACTGCGCGGCATCCTGTGCGACGGCTGGCCCGCCAGTGGACTCACACGTTGCTGGCAGACTGTCGAAGGCATGGGCGACCACATGCTCAACTTCCTCGAGAACCACGACGAGCAACGCATCGCCTCACGACAGTTCTGTGGTGAACCCTGGAAAGCGCTACCTGCCTTGGTAGTCAGCGCTACGATGTCCAAGTGCCCATTTATGGTCTATGCTGGGCAGGAACTGGGAGAGCCCGCAGCCGATGCCGAGGGATACAGCGGCCATGACGGCCGCACGACCATATTTGACTACTGGAGCGTCCCCACCCTGCGTCGCTGGCACATGGATAAACCGACTGCCACCGAGCGCAAGTTGCGAGCCATGTACCGCCACCTGCTGCGCCTATGCAACAGTGAGCCTTCGCTGGCACATGGCCAATTCTTTGACCTGATGTATGTTAACCAAGAGACGATCGACCCGCAGCGACAGTATGCCTACCTGCGCCACTGTGACAGCGAGATGACGCTGATTATCGCCAACTTTGGCGACAATCAGATTGACACATTTATTAATATCCCGCAACATGCCCTTGATTGCGCAAAAATGCCGGCGGGCAACTACTCTTGCGAGAAACTGTTCTCGGGGCAAACAACCCAGACGACACTCGATGGCGACAGTCAATTCAAGGTCCAAATCGCCCCACACAATGCAATCATGTGGCGCTTTAATAAGATGTAATATTTTTAATGAAAAATATTCTTTTAAAAATAGTGATATTACCACCGAAAATGCTTAATTTTGCACAAACAAATTAATAGGTATAATAGTTATGGCTGACATGAAAGTATTTTCGGGCACTAACTCACGTTATGTTGCCTTGAAGATTGCAAAGGAATTGGGTGTGGAACTCGGCAAGATTAACATTCAACGCTTTGCCGATGGAGAATTTGAGGTAAGTTATGAGGAGCCTGTGCGAGGTGCTGAGGTCTATCTGATCCAGTCCACCTTCAAAGCCAGCGAGAACTTGATGGAGCTACTGCTGATGATCGATGCCGCCAAGCGTGCGTCGGCTCAATCGGTTATCGCTGTTATCCCCTACTTTGGATGGGCTCGTCAGGACCGCAAGGACAAGCCTCGCGTGTCGATTGCCGCCAAGCTGGTGGCTAACATCCTGATAGCCTCGGGCATCGACCGCCTGATCACGATGGACCTGCATGCCGACCAGATCCAGGGCTTCTTTGACATCCCCGTGGACCACCTGTATGCCTCGACCATGTTTGTTCCTGACATTGCTTCGCTCAACCTCGAGAACATGGTAATCGCATCGCCCGACGTGGGCGGCGCCAAGCGTGCCAACTCCTATGCCAAATACTTCAATGCCCCGCTCGTGCTGTGCCACAAGCATCGCCAGCAAGCTAACGTGGTGGAGAGCATGACCATCATCGGCGACGTACAGGACAAGGACGTTATCCTTATCGATGATATGGTTGACACCGCAGGCACCATCTGCAAGGCGGCCTCACTGATGAAAGATAACGGTGCCCGCAGCGTGCGCGCCTATATTTCTCATGCTGTGATGAGCGACCCCGCCAGCGAGAGGGTCATGGCCAGCGGCCTTGATGAGCTTGTCATCAGCGACAGTATCCCATTTGATACCGACCGCTGCCCCAAGGTGAGAATCTTGAGCCTGGATAAGATGTTTGCCCATGCCATCAAGCATGTTAACATCAAGCAGTCAATCAACGACCTCTTCCTGTTTAAGTGATGCTAGCTGCGCTCGCTGATTAGTGATTAGAGATTAGAGAAGGCATCCGCGCGCTTTAGCCTCACGCCAAGGCGCCAAGACGTGAAACATTTTTAAAGACGCCCTTAGGGCGGCCATTTGAGTAACCCCCAGTAAACTAGGCGACCAAGCGAAGCGCGGGAGGCTGGTTCACTGGGGGTGATGGCTTCACTCCTCACTGTCGCACAGCAGGCGACCCCATTACTGCTGGGGTATGGCGTAGGGTCGTGGCTGGGGCGTTATTGACAATTATAATTTTTAAACAGATTTTATTTGTCTTTTACACTTTTTTTAATTAATTTTGCTGCCAACGTATGACTTATTTCCATCTTGATTGAAAGATATCTGTATTCAATATTTATTGTTTAACTTAAAACCATTTAACCATTATGATGAGAAAACTTCTTTTAGCATTGGCGCTAGGTTTCTCAATGAGTGCAATGGGTCAGGTATTGAATGTGACCTCTATTGAAAAGGTCAATCTGCCTGAACAAGCTGCGGTTGCGGCAATCAGTCCACAGGGCGATTACCTGCTGCTGACCAGTGCCACCAACCAGGGTCTCGCTAAGTATGACCTGGCCAGCCATCAGATCCAAGTGCTGAGCACCGCTCCCAGCGCGGGCCACAACGTGAAGATTTCGCCCGACGGCCAGACGGTCGTTTTCCGCGAGGGCTCATTCAATGACAAGCACCTGCGCCTGTCATCGCTCAAGAGTGTGAACCTCACCACCGGCGTGAGCCAAGAGTTGGTGAAACCCACTCGCGACCTGCAAGGCTATGCCGTTGACGCCACCACTGCCGTTGCAGTGAACAAGGGCAAATACAGCAAGAAGGCGATCGGCACCGCCAAGGCCCAGAAAGTACCCGTGCTATCGATTGACAAGGGCAAGCTGATGATCACTGTCAACGGCAAGACCCGTAACCTGTCGCCCAACGGCAACCAGTTCAGCTACTTGTGGCCCTCGTTGTCGCCCGACGGCACCAAGGTGCTCTATTACCTTGCTGCCCATGGTGCATATGTGTGTAACCTCGACGGCAGCAATGTCCGCAAGGTGGGTCAGATGCGTGCTCCAGTATGGTATGACGACAATACTATTGTGGGCATGATGGATAAGGACGACGGCGAGTTCATCTATGCTTCTACCATTGTTGCCACTACACTTGACGGCGCTACCCAAACGCTGACCGACGATGCCACCATCGCCATGTATCCCCATGCTGCCGCTGGCAAGATCGCCTTTAGCACTCCCGCCGGCGAGGCATATATTATTAATGTAACTAAATGATGACAGCTATGAAAAAGATTCTTTTACTTGCCGTAGCCGCCATCATGGCAGCAGGCGTTATGCAGGCTAAGACAGCCGACGAAATTCGCATCTATCTGAATCCCGGTCATGGCAGTTGGGGTCCCAATGACCGCCCGATGGCGACCATTCCCTACCCGATGTTGCCTGAAACCGGCCGGCCTGACACCAACGGTTTCTATGAGTCAAATACCAACCTGTGGAAATCGATTGAGACCTATCATGCCCTCATCAAGATGGGCGTTAACCCCGAGAACATCACCTTGTCCAGGTGGTTCAACGGCCCGTTCCCCTATGTTAGCGGGGCTGCCGACGCTGAAATCTACAACCGCCCCTTGTCAGAAATCTGCGAGGAGGTGGAAGTGGGCAACTATGACATGTTCCTGTCCCACCACTCCAATGCTGCCACCGACGGCACACCTACCAACTACCCACTGATGCTCTATCGCGGCAAGGATGGTACTAGCGGCGACTATGCCCCTGGCAGCCGTGACATGGCATCGGCTTGCTGGCCGTTGTTCTACACCAACGAGATTGACCCGATGACCCACTATGGCCCCACGAGTCCAAACATCCGTGGTGATATCGACTTCTATGGCAGTTCATCGACCCGTGTCGATCCCAACACCGGTAATGCCTATACCGGTTACCTGGGTGTACTCAAACACGGAGTCCCCGGCTTCCTGGTTGAAGGCTATTTCCACACCTATCAGCCGGCACGCCACCGTGCGCTTAACATGGACTATTGCCATCAGGAAGGCATCCGCATTGCCCGTGGTATCGGTCAATACTTTGGCCTGACGCCCTATGACAAAGGCTACATCATGGGTACCGTCAAGGACATGCACAACCACCTGATCAACGACCTGTACAAGTACAATGCAGGCACGATGGACCAGTGGGCACCCATCAATGGCGCCATTGTGACCCTGCTCAAGAACGGCCAGACCGTAGCGACCTACACCACCGACGAACTGTACAATGGTGTGTTTGTGTTTGAGGACTTGGAGCCCGGCACTTACACCCTGACCGTCGAGGCCGAGGGTTACAAGCCCCTGGGCGAATACACTGCCGCCACCGTTGACAACGAGTGGAAGGAACTCATCAGCAAGGCAGCAGGCGAGCTTGTGGTCGAGGCCAACAAGACGACCTATGCCGTTCCCATGCTCGAGGAGACCGATTATGTGATTCCCGAGGATCTGTATCAAAACTATCCCGAGCCCGAGTTGCCCGGCTATGTTTCAGCCCCCGAGAAACTCGAACTCACCTGTGACGAAGGCACCGAGTATGAGTTGGACGGCACCATCCTGCGCATGCTCGTGCGCGGTGACAGTACCGTTGTGCTCACCAATGCCGAGGATGGCACGCCTCACGTATACCTCATCAACAACGTCGACAAAGTGATTATTAAAGAGTTGAGCATCAATGGCATCGCAGCAGCAGAGCCCGACAATGCCGGTTTCTACAGCCGCCTGGCCGACATCTGCTTCACGGCCGATAACCAGCTCGTGGGCATGAACAGCGTGATGACCCAGTTCAGCAACGACCAAGTGGATGAAGGCTTCACTCGCGGAACACTCCGTCTGTTCAAGTGGGCCGACTTTGACAGCGATCCCATCGAGTGGGTGAACACCCAGAGCTCAGCTAACTTCTATCGCTATCGTCCACAGCGCTTGGTGGTTGACGGTGGCGCTGACGAATGTGAGATAACCGTTGTGGGCACCAATGCCAGCAGCTCTGTCGGCGGCATGAGGTTCTTGAAACTGGGCATTGCCAACAACCAGATCACCAGCACTGTTTACACCGAGAGGACCATCAGCGCTGGCAGCAACTTCACCTTGCCCAAGATTGGCGAGCCCGTGCTGACCCTGTCACCGCGCAGCGATGACAATGTCGTGCTCGACGGCGCCATCACGCTGCCGTTTGAGATTGCTACCGCTAAGACTAACGGTACTGACAGCGAGGTTGTAGGACGCTTTGAGAGCGAGGATGCCGACACCCTTGCTGTGGGCGTATCCTTCTTCAAGTATGCTCAGCACCAGTATATGGTAACTCCCTACATGGTCGAAACCGCTGTGGGAGGCATCAAGCTGTATGACATCACTGCAGGTATGGATCAGGCCGCACTGGTAGCCACGACCAATACCGACCTGGCACCGCTGGCATGTGAATTCATGTCAACGGGCGCTGCCGTCAAGGGTGAGGACATCAACCTGTACCTGATGCAGGATAACAAGATCACCAAGTGGCAGGCACTTGCCAACCAGCAACCCGCTGTTGTCGGCATCTATGCCTACGGCTTAAAGGCCAGTGAATCGGATGGCACTTACACCTTCAACTTCAATGCCAACAATGATGCCCAGAATGCTTACATCACCTTCTATGACATTGAGGGTAACGAGTTGGGCACCTGCGAGATTCCCAATGTAACTGCTGGCGAGAACAGCGTCGAGCTGTTGTGCAGCCAGATTCCCGTTGAGGCTGGTCAGGAGTTCACTTGGTCGGTAACTCTTGAGGGTGAGAACATCACCACCATCAGGCGCGTCAACCCGATCGGTCAGACTTACAGTGGCCAGTTGTTTGTGGCTGTCGACAAGTCACCGAGCAGCCCCAGGATGGGTACCATCTATGCTGGCAATCGTGTTGCCAACAACGATCCCGGCAACGGCGTTTACCTCTATGACGTGAACGGCGTACGCGTGAGCGACCAGGTTTACAACGGTAACCGCACCTGGCGCAGCAACTACCGCATGGGCATTGACTGCCAGGGTAAACTCTATGTTCCCGATTGGGGTGATCCCTCCTCGGGTGTATTCATTGCCGATCCCGAGGATCTCGAGGGCACATGGACCACATTCTTCATCGGTGAGCGCAATGGCGACGGCCTGATCACCAACAATGGCGAGAATGTTGGTTCCTCGTCGCCTGGCGTAGGCATTGGCGGCAAGGGTGCTGACACCAAGCTGTATGTATATCTTGAGGACTTTGGCAACGGCGTTGGCGTTTACAACATTGGCCAGCCCGACGGCAGCATTGTCGATACTTGGTCAACCGCTCCTAACCAGTACTTTGACATCGGTGCATGGCAGCTCAACACCAATGGTAATGTTGTGGCCGATCCTCAGGGTCATGGTGTGTGGGTATCGCAGTATCGCAGTGCCGGCAACAATGCGGCAGGCGTTCCCTCGCTCATGTTTGTTGACAATGACGGCAACGTGACCTTCAACTCGGGTCGCGCACCCTACATCGACATGCTCAATGGTAGTGACCGCGCCGGCTTTGCTGTCAGCGAGGCCTCTGACCTGCTTGTCATCAATGACGGCAGTGGCTACCTCCAGTTCTTTGACCTGACCTGGGACGGCAATACGCCCGACATCACGCCCAAGTACGCTTACAAGACTGGCCAGGGTGTTATCTTCCAGATGGCATTTGACTATGCTGGCAACCTGGTTTGCGCTGGCGGCAACATCGGTCTCTACTCGCTGCCCATCGGTGAGAATGTTCACACGACTCCCGCTTGCGTTACCATGACGATGCCCGATGCTTCTATCATCGGTGAGACAACCGTCACTAAGACCGTAGTCAGCGAGCGTTACTATGACATCCGCGGTATTGAGTACAGCCAGCCCATCGAGGGCGTGAACATTGTTGTTCGCACTTACAGTGACGGCTCGACCCAGAGCGTGAAAGTCATCAAGTAAACAATCCTCTCGAGAGCGGTAACAACCGCTTTGTCGTGCAAGCGACCTGCTATTGATGCGGGTCGCTTGTTTTGCCAATATGGCCCATGAAAAGCTCCTGTTGAGCACAATAAAACAGGAGCAAAAATTTTTTATGTTTTTTTTGAAAAAAAAGCGTGTTATTTGCGTTTGTAAATCAATTTTATTTTGTAATTTAGCGCTCCAAAATTGAACGATAGCAATATGAGCAAACACAAAGGCAACCAGAATAAGAAAGTGAGTGATAATCAGGGGTATTTCAATCCTGACATCAGTGGAGTACAACAATCCGAGGATTACCGCAAGAAACGCGAAGTTGAAGAGGCCATCGATCACGAGAAAACCACCAAGTGGCAACGCTTCATGGCGTTCTTCCAGAACGGCAGGCTCCGTTTTGCGACAGGCATCATCCTGTTGATATTAGGCGTCTACCTGCTCATCTCGTTCCTGTCCTTCTTCTTGTCGGCAGGGATGAGTGACCAGAACCGCATCACTAACTACTCGATGATCGAGAACGCCCAGATGCCCGACCAGATCCGCAATGCGGGAGCTGCGGTCGGCGCGTCGTTGAGTGACTTTTTCATCTCCAGTGGCGTGGGCGTGGCCGCGTTCATCATCGTCATCTGGATACTCACGTTAGGTATGAGATTTGTGCGCAAGAGGAAAAAGATTCATTTCTTCTCCTATACCTTCGTGTGCCTTTTCAGCATCTTCACCTTCTCGATGGTTGTTGGAGCCGCCACCTATTTCATCAAGCCCATCACATTTTTCCCGTTGGGTGGATACTTCGGGTTCTATGCCAACAAGTGGCTGCTGGGACTCGTGGGCTTATATGGCATGATTGCCGTGAACCTGATCATCTTCATGCTGTGGGGATTCCTCACTTACCAGACCTTTGCGGCAATTTACAAGCAGTTGCAATCTGAAATTGAGAAAAAGCGCAACCGCAACAAGGATGAGGACGAGAGAGTGGTGAATCAACCTGGCGAGTCTACCTTCCTGGGCGGTGAGCAGCGAGTGACCGAGGCCTCAAACGCTGAACCGACTGTTGAAAAACGAGGGTTCACTAACATCGTGCGCAGGAACAAGCCCCAAGCCCCCAAGAGCGAAAACGAGGATGGCGGCAAGACCGCTCGCCTGAAACCCATCACAGCCAGTACCGACGTGAGCAATCCTCACGACCCCACTGGTGAATACCGTCATTATCGCTTCCCCACCCTGGATCTGTTGCAGGACATCCGCATGAATCCCAACAGCGTTGACAAGCAGGAGCAAGACGAGAACAAGCAGCGCATCCGCGACACCCTGAGCAAATATGGCATCGAGATCAAGGAAATCATGGTCCATGTGGGCCCCACGGTGACCTTGTTTGAGATTGTCCCCGAGGATGGTGTTCGCGTGAACAAGATCCGTGGTTTGGAAGATGATATCGCCTTGAGCCTTGCTGCCCTGGGCATCCGCATCATCGCGCCCATGCCCGGCAAGGGAACCATCGGCATCGAGGTGCCCAACCGCGACCCGCAAGTGGTGCCCATGCGCGAGGTGCTGGGTTCCAAAGCCTTCCAGGAGAGTCGTGCCAAGCTGCCCATGTGCCTGGGCTGCACCGTGAGCAACGAGGTGTTTATCGCCGACCTGACCAAGATGCCCCACTTGCTGGTAGCAGGTGCAACCGGTAAGGGTAAATCTGTTGGCCTGAACGCCATCATCACGTCGCTGCTTTACAAGAAAGGACCGTCGGAGCTGAAGTTTGTCTTGGTTGACCCCAAGCGCGTCGAGTTCAGCGTGTATGCCGACCTGGAGAAATACTACTTTGCCAAGGCACCCGGTGAGGAAAAAGCCATCATCACCGACACCGACCGCGTCATCAAGACCTTGAACTGCCTGGTGCAGGAGATGGAAGACCGCTACAGGGTGTTTGAGGAAGTGAGGGTGCGCAACGTGAGCGATTACAACGATATGTGGCGCCGCGAGCTGCGTGAAGTGCGCGACGAACACGGCGAGAAGAAATATCAATATATGCCTTATATCGTGGGCATTATCGACGAGTTCAGCGACATGATCATGACCGCCGGCAAGGAGGTGGAGACGCCGCTGGTGCGCATTGCTCAGAAAGCGCGTGCCGTGGGTATCCACATGATTATCGCCACCCAGCGCCCGTCGTCCAAGGTCATCACTGGTCTGATTAAGGGTAACTTCCCGGGCCGCATCGCCTTTGCCGTTGCCCAGCGCATCGACAGTCAAATCATCATCGACCGCACAGGAGCCCAGCAGCTCATCGGACGCGGTGATATGCTGTTCCAGATTGACGGTGAATTGACCCGACTGCAGTGTCCGTTTGTCGATACACCTGACATCGTGCGCATCTGTGACTTCATCAAAGAGCAGGAGGACAACGACCGCGACATCAGCCACGAGGAGCCCTACATGTTGCCCGAGTACGTCGGCAAGGATGAGGGAGGTAGCAGCGATGCCAATGTGGGCAACGTCAAGGACCGCGACCCGCTGTTTGAGGAGGCCGTCAGGTTTATCGTGATGGGCAATACCGCGAGCACCTCGTCGTTGCAGCGCCGCTACGAGATCGGTTACAACCGAGCAGGTCGCCTCATGGACCAGATGGAGCATGCGGGCATCGTCGGCCCAGCCCAGGGCAGCAAGCCGCGCCAGGTGCTTGTCAGTCCCATGGACATCGACCAACTATTCACGTAATCAGCGATATAGAGTGCCCCACATCATGGTTGGCACTCTTTTTGCAGTAAAAATTGACTGGACAAAACTTTACTGAAATGAAAAGAATAGTAATTGCTATACTTGCAGTTATAGCCGCAGTGAGCATGGAGGCACAGACGCCCCAGGCCATGCTCGACAAGTGTGTGGCAGCCATCAACGCCAGTGGTGGCGTGACCGCCAATTACAGCATCATCACCAACCAAGGCACAAGCAGCGGCACCATCGCCATGCAGGGCAAGAAATTCAGAGTCCTGTCACCCGATGCCAAGTGCTGGTATGACGGCAAGACCCAATGGTCATGGTCACCTCTCACTAGCGAGGTGAATATAACAACACCTGACCAAGAGGAGTTACAAATGACCAATCCACTGGCTGCGGTACAGCACTTTAAGGCTAACTTCACCATGAAGAAAGCCAAGGCCAAGACCGCCAAAACCTACGTCATCAAGCTCACACCCAAGAAAAAAGACAACATTAAGACGTTGTGGCTATATTTTGACGAGACGACCTCGCTGCTGCGCACGGCTCGATTTGAGATGAAAGACAAATCGGTGTACACTGTCAGCATCAAGGGCTATAAGCACAAGTCACTGCCCGCATCCACATTCACCTTTGACAAGTCACAAGTTCCGGCAGGCACCGAGGTTGTGGATTTGAGGTAGTTTCGCTTTAGGCGTTAGTTTTTAGGAATTTATAGTATAGACATGTATCAATACTTTGTTGGTCCTCTTGTAGGTGCTGTCATTGGCTATATCACCAATGACATTGCCATACGCATGTTGTTCAGGCCCCATCAGGCCAAGTATTTCATGGGCATCCACATCCCGTTCACACCTGGCATCATCCCCAAGGAGAAAGCTCGCATCGCTGGAGCCATAGGCAAAGCCGTGAGCGAGAACCTGATGAATCGTGAGGTGCTAGAGAAGAGTCTGCTCAGTGAGGACATGCTCACCAAGATGAGCACTGCTATCGACGAGTTTGTCACCACTCAGAGCACCAATAATGAGACCATCGAGCAGTTTGCCCGGCACTATCTGACCGAAGAGGATATTATCGCCATGCGCCAAAACGTGTCGGATGGCATCGTCAAGATGGTGTCTTCAAAATTGACCGACAGCAACATGGGTGAGCAAATCGCCCACATGGCCACCGAACATGTTCTAGCCAAAACACGCAACAGCGTGGCCGGACTGTTTGGAGCAGATAAACTAGTTGCCGGCGTTGCACAGCCCATAGAGAAAATTCTGGCAAAACACATCAATGAAATCCTGCAGACCAACTCACAACAGATGATTAAAGACCTGGTGGTGAAGCAGTCAGACGACCTGTTGAACATGTCCATGAGCCAGCTGGTGAGCAACCATGACGAACAGGTGGCGCAAATCAAGAGCGGCATCCTGAATGCCTATCGCGTCATCATCACCGAGCACCTGCCGCGCATCCTGCAGGATATCGACATCAGTGGCATCATCGAGCAACGCATCAACGAGATGGACATGGATGAGGCCGAAGCCATCATCCTCGACGTGATGAAAAAAGAGCTCCGTGCCATCGTGTGGCTCGGAGCACTGTTAGGTAGCATCATGGGCACCGTTAATGCCCTGATTCTTTAATCATTAATCCACTTGCCAAGTGTCGCCTGACATGATTACGTCTCTCAAGCAGGTGAAACCATGCTTTGCCTTGGCTTCCTCGACCTGCTCAGCAACAGAGACTTCATAGGTGGAATCTTCAACCGAACGGATGACGCCCAGTGCCACAGGAAGGTCGGTTCCGTCCATCTTGGCCAGCATCTGATGCAGGAAGTTGCTCTCGCAATGGGCATCGTGGACGAGCACGTCATCGATAGTGTAACCGTCCTCACCGATAGTGACTGCCTTGAGACCAAAGCCATCCTGCACGAGTCCGCGGTTATTGTCCTTACCAAAGATCATCTTCTCGCCATGCACGAGGTGGATAGTGCGGTCAGCACGGTGCTCACGATCGGTGATGTAGTTGTGGATGCCGTTGTTGAAAATCATACAGTTCTGCAGAATCTCAACGACTGAGCAACCCTTGTGCTCGGCGGCAGCCATCATCACCTCCTGGCTGATATCAAGCGCCACATCAAGACTGCGGGCGAAGAAAGTGCCACGCGCGCCAAAGGTCAATTCGGCGGGCACGAACGGATCCTCAACCGTGCCATAGGGCGATGACTTGGACTTGAAACCACGTGCACTCGTGGGTGAGAACTGTCCCTTGGTCAAGCCGTAGATGCGGTTATTCAACATCAGCAGGTTCACGTCGATGTTGCGGCGCACCTCGTGAATGAAGTGGTTGCCACCAATGGCCAAGCAGTCGCCATCACCCGACACCTGCCAAACGGTCATGTCGGGGTTAGCGGTCTTGAAACCTGTAGCCACCGCTCCACCGCGGCCGTGAATGGTGTGGAACGCGTAGGTCTTGGTATAGTAAGGCAGACGTGAGCTGCAACCGATACCCGAAATCACAGCGGTCTTCTCGGGCGGGATGCCCAGATGAGCCATCGACTTGAGCAGTACATTGAGCACGGCGTGGTCACCACAACCGGGACACCAGCGCACGGGCTGGTTATTCTTGTAATCCAAAGGCTTATAAGCCATTTCTTGGTTCTTATTCTCTTCCATTACAATTCCTCCTCCATCATGATGTTTTTAACTCCGTCAACAATCTCCTGTACCAGGAAAGGTTGTCCCTGCACCTTGTTGATGTGGCAGATGTTCAGGTTAGGTATCTTGCTCTGCAGGTAGCTTGCCAGTTGACCGGTATTGAGCTCGGCAACAATCACGGTCTTGAAGCGGCTGAGCAACTCGGCAGTGTTCTTGGGCAAGGGGTTGATGTAGCGGATGTGGGTCATCGCAATCCTGAAGCCCTCATCGTTCAAGCGGTTAACGGCATCCAGGATGTGGCCATAGGTACTACCCCATCCCAGGATAATCGTGTCGGCGCCCGAGTCACCCTTCAGCTTGAGTTCAGGTATGTCGTTGGCCACATTAGCGATCTTCATGCGGCGAGTCTCAACCATGTGGGCATGGTTGATGGGGTCGTTACTGAGGACGCCCAGGTTATAGTCCTTCTCCAGTCCACCAACAACGTGCTCCAGACCGGGAGTGCCGGGAATTGCCCAGTAGCGGATGCCCAGGGCGTTGCGCATGAACGGTGTCCAAGTGGGCTTCAATGCCTCAGGAACATAGTTGGGCTTAATCACGGGATACTCACCCTCCTCGGGTACGCGCCATGCCGATGAACCGTTAGCAATAAACGCGTCGGTCAACAAGATAACCGGAGTCATGTGTTCTATAGCGATGCGGGCAGCCTGGAATGCCATCTTGAAGCAGTCGGTGGGCGAAGCGGCAGCCATCACCACGAGGGGGCTCTCACCGCTACGGCCATAGAGTGCCTGGTTGAGGTCGGTCTGCTCGGTCTTGGTGGGCAATCCTGTCGAGGGGCCACCACGCTGCACGTCAACGAGGACGAGAGGCAACTCGGCCATCACTGCAAGTCCCAGGGCCTCGCTCTTGAGCGCCAGACCAGGACCCGAAGTTGTCGTTACTGCCAGATGACCGGCAAAAGAGGCACCGATAGCCGAACAAATGCCACCGATCTCATCCTCCATCTGAATGGCCTTAACGCCCAAATCGCGGCGCTTGGCCAGCTCATGCAGGATGTCGGTAGCGGGGGTAATGGGATAGGAACCGAGGAACAAGGGACGACCGCTCATCTCAGAGGCCATAATCAAGCCCCAAGCAGTTGCCTTGTTACCACTCACGTCGGTGTAAGTGCCAGGACGAACCTCATCGCTCTGAATGCGGTAAGTCGATACCGTGGCGTGAATGTTGTGTCCATAGTTGTAACCACCCTTGATGACCAGCTCATTGGCGGCATAGACTTCAGGTTTCTCGGCAAACTTGGCCTTCAAGAACTTCAACGGAGCCTCCATGGGGCGGTTGAAGAGCCAGCACACGAGACCCAAGGCAAACATGTTGCGGCACTTGAGCTGGGCTTTCAGATCCATGCCGGTGTCCTTGAGTGCTTCCTTGACCATCGTGGTGATGGGCGCCTCAATGACCTGAGCCTTGAGGTTCAATTCCTCATAAGGCTCATCGGTGGTGTACAAAGCCTTGTCGAGACCAGCCTGGGTAAAGGTGTCGATGTCCACGATGGCGGCACCACCCTTGCGCAGGAACTGGGCGTTCATCTTGAGCGCCGCTGGATTCATTGCCACTAGCACATCACACTCGTCACCAGGCGTGTGAACGCCATGACCGATGTGTACTTGGAATCCCGACACACCACCCAGTGAGCCCTGCGGGGCACGTACCTCGGCGGGATAATCGGGGAAAGTTGAGATGCGGTCGCCAAGACCTGCACTCACATTTGAGAAGATGTTGCCAGCCAACTGCATGCCATCGCCGCTATCGCCTGAAAAACGAACGACGATGCTCTGTCGGAACTGGACTTTTGCTTTTTCTGCTTTTTCTGCCATTTCTGAATATTGAGGTTTTATAAACAGTTCACAGTAATTTGGCTTCCTAAAACGGCGGCAAAAGTACAACTTATTTTGCGAATAAAGGGTAGCGAGAGGGTGGTATTTTTGAGAATATCTCAAAAAGGCGCATTAAATCGAGCCCAGTGGCCATCGCATGGGCGCAATTCGCGCTTTCCCCTTCAATAAGGTAGCGCATGAAAAGAAAAAATGATGACTACTTGACGGCTCGGTAAGTGTCGTCGTCAAGATGCTCGACAAAGCCCTCATCAACGAGGAAAGAGAGCATGTTGATGACCTCGTCACGGGGAAATGACAAGGTATTGATAAACTCATCGAGGCGGCGTGGCCTCAGGCCTGCCATGTAAAGGATGCCCTGTTGCACATCCTGGGGCTGGTGATCACCACGCTTGCGGCGGTCAATACACAGGTCACAATGGCCACAATCCTCATCGGCCCGCTCGCCAAAGTAGCCCAGCAACATGCGTTCACGGCATCCTGCATCGCTATAGGCATAATTGATAGTCGCCTCGACACGCTGAGTCATGCGGTCCCGCAGGTCCTCATAGACCGCTTTAGGGATGAGCACGTGCTTGGGTTCGTCGCGCGAGGTAGTATAGATAATATAAGGTGTGCGCTTGCGAGGCACATAGTGCAGGATGTGCATCCTGGTGAGTTCAAGCAGTGAATTATATATGGTTTCCTGGTCAAGACCGGTCCTGAAGGCGATGACATCCTCGTTGATGAAGACATAATCGGCAAACAGGCCCGTGTAAAGCCTGAGGATGGCCTGCAACACCTGATCGGCTCCGCGCGTGTTGGTTTCCAGGTCATAGAGTTCTTCCTTCTTGGCCAAAATCATCACGCGGGATTGGGTCTCGATTTCCTCGACAAACTCGATATATCCTGCCTGGGTAAGGATTTTCAATGCATTGTGGGTGGGAAGCACGGGCAGTTCATAAGTGCGGCAGAACAAGTTAAAGTTAAAATCAAACATCTGCTGGAACCCCTCGCCCAAACTCACACCCAGGAAATCGCCCACACGCTCATAGACCATGCGGATAAAGTCTTTTTCAGGAAAAGCCTCGGTAATGTGCCGCCGCAGCACTCGCTGGTCGGTGTGCTTGACCAACAGCACGGCGTAGGATCGCTTGCCATCACGGCCAGCCCTACCCGCCTCTTGATAGTATTCCTCGAGCGAGTTGGGCACATCAACATGCACCACAAGCCTCACGTCGGGTTTGTCAATACCCATGCCGAAGGCATTGGTCGCCACGATCACACGGCACTCGTCATGGGTCCACTTGTTTTGCTTGTCCTCCTTGTCCTCGACATAGAGGCCCGCATGATAAAAATCGGCATTGATGCCTGCACGGTTGAGCTCATCAGAGATCTGTTTGGAACGTTTGCGGGAACGCACATACACGATCGCGGTGCCAGGCACCGAACGCAGTATATGGATGAGCTCGGTTACTTTCTCCTCGGTGGGCCGCACGACATAAGATAAATTGCTGCGGGCAAAACTCATCGACAACACATTGGATGCCTTGAAATTAAGGCATCGCTGGATATCCTCCACCACAACGGGTGTGGCGGTTGCCGTCAAGGCCAACACAGGTACCGAAGGAAAGAGTTTGCGCACCTGGGCAATGCGCAGGAACGATGGGCGAAAGTCATAGCCCCACTGCGAAATGCAGTGAGCCTCATCGACCACAATGAGGGAAACGGGCATCTGGCGCAGGTGCTCAAGGAAAGAGCGCGACTGCAACCGCTCGGGCGACACATAGAGGAATTTATTGTTGCCGTAGAGGCATTTCTCGTAGGTGCGGGTCACTTCTCCACGCGTGAGTCCGGCATAGAGGTAGGTCGCCTTGATGTGCAGCGCGCGCAGGCGGTCCACCTGATCCTTCATCAGCGAGATAATGGGCGTAATGACAAGGGCCATGCCATCGATGGCCATTGTGGGAACCTGAAAAGTGATAGACTTGCCTCCACCCGTGGGCATCAGCCCCAAAGTGTCACGACCAGCAAGCACCGACTCGATGATGTCTTGCTGCAAGGGCCTGAATGTATCATAGCCCCAATATTTCTTCAGGACTTCGAGGATGGGCTTATGCTGACTCGGCATCGTCGTGGAGCTTTATAGCCTTCACCATGAGTTGCACCGAAGTGCTCGTGCGATGCCTGGTCTCCTCGATCGTGTAGCAGATGTCAATGGGCTTGCCTGCCTTGAGTGCATCGTTAAAGCCTGCCATACCAAATGCGATGGCATTGTTTATCGTGTTGCCCTCCTCATCCTTGAGGTCGAGTTTAATGTGCTCTGATTTCTTACCCACCACTTTGCTGGTACCCACATCATACACCTTACGTGTGACAAACAGCGGCTTGCTGTTGCCTGGCCCATAGGGGTTGAGCATGCGCAGGTAGCGCAACAAGGCACCATTGATGTCGCTGAACTTGATTTCGCAATCGATATCCATGGCTGGAGTCACCTGCTCATCGTGGATGTGCTGCTCGACATACTCTGTGAGACGGCGGCGGAATTCGGGGATGTTCTCCTCCTTAATCGACAGACCCACCGCATTGGTGTGGCCGCCAAAGGTCTCCAGCAGGTCACGGCAAGACTTGATGGCCGTGTAGACATCAAAACCGCGAACTGAACGCGAGGATCCCGTAGCAACACCGTCAGCATAGTAAGTGAGCACAACGGACGGACGGAAGTAAAGCTCGGCCAGGCGCGCTGCCACAATGCCGATGACACCCTTGTGCCAGTTGCGGTCATAGATGACGATGGGCTTCTTGCCGTCAAGCACCTGGGCATGACTCTCAATGATCTCATTAGCCTCGACGGTCACCTGGCTGTCAAGTTCCTTGCGATTATTGTTATACTGGTCGATGCGCTTGGAGATTTCCATCGCGCTCTGCATGTTGCGCGACACGAGCAGGGCTACTGACTCCTGCCCCGACTCCATGCGCCCCGAGGCGTTGATGCGCGGCCCTATCTTGAAGATAATGTCGTTGATGGTCAACTCGTGCCGGTTAAGGCCACAGGTGCGGATAATGCTGCGCAGGCCCACGTTGGGGTTGTTGTTCAACCGCCTGAGGCCATAAAACATCATCACGCGGTTCTCGCCCGTGAGCGGCACAATGTCGGCAGCGATGCTCACAGCCACGAGGTCAAGCATGGCCTCGAGGTTGTACATCGTGCCCAGGCCATTGCTCTTGGAGAACGCCTGCATGAACTTGAAGCCCACACCACAACCCGACAGCCCCTTGTAGGGATAGGTGTCGTCGACCAGTTTGGGATTCAGGATGGCCGCAGCATCGGGTAGGACATCATCGGGGACGTGATGGTCACACACAATGAACTCTATGCCTTTCTCCTTGGCATAGGCAATCTCGTCAACCGCTTTGATGCCGCAGTCGAGCACAATAACCAGACTCACCCCAATCGAAGCCGCATAGTCGATGCTTTGCAGTGAGATACCATAACCGTCGTCGTCGCGCGTCGGGATATAGTAAACCAGATTGGAGTATATGTTTTGAAGATACTTATACACCAGCGCTACAGCCGTGGTACCATCCACGTCGTAGTCGCCATACACCATAATCTTCTCTTTTGCCCCTAACGCCTGATTTAGCCTTGCCACTGCCTTGTCCATGTTCTTCATCAAGAACGGATCGTGCAGCTGCTGGAGTGACGGGTAGAGGAAGTCGTGGACTTCGTCCGCGGTCTTCAAGCCCCTGAGCACCAACAGCCGAGCGATGGCAGGACAGTTGGGGAACTGGGCCGCCAACTGCTCTTGGGCAATGCGTTCGTCGGATGTTAGAGGTAAGTAATTCCATTTACTTATCATTATATTTGTTTTTGTTAATATGCAATGACAGGGGCTCATTACCGCTGAGCAATGAGCAAGTGGAGATATGGTATATATCATATTGGAACCCAGGAAAATAAGTCTCCGATTTTTAAAAAGCCGCCCCTGTGGGATGCCACCAGTGACCACCTGATCCCAATTTATCGTGCACAAAGTTACTATAAAGAAGCAATCCTAGCAAGCAAAATCAGGCGATATTTAATGAATTTAAATGTTATTATAGAAATTTAACGGGACCATGAGCCACACAGCCCTAGTCACACAGCCACAATTTTCAGGGCTCAGCGGAAAATTAGTGGGGGCAGGCATAAATCCTAGTGAGCCTGAAAAGGAAGAATTTTTCATCAACAACTCCCCTTACAGAGCCTCTAAAACTCTTGATTTTGGAATTGAACGATTCTGC